>ERZ773100.1269-NODE-1269-length-11798-cov-9.890147_pt1 | contig 11798 bp, 11 predicted proteins | sample MGYA00511119_ERZ773100 | MGnify/ENA primary metagenome ERZ773100 (study PRJEB29015, sample SAMEA2738000) | human oral metagenome | biome: human oral; feature: human-associated habitat; material: dental | place: China | collected 2111 ...
ATATACTGATGATATTGAGCCAAAATCCTGCCTTAAGCATGACTTTCTGAGGGATAAGTCCCGTACCGAAGGCAATGGCGTTGGGTGGGGTAGCCACAGGGAGCATGAAGGCACAAGAGGCACCAATACCAATAATCATCGCCAAACCGATAGCAGGAACGCCTATTTCCTCGGCAATGGAGATAAAGATAGGCACCAAGAGCGCAGCACTGGCCGTATTGGAGGTAAATTCGGTGAGGAATATGATAAAAGTAGCCACCAAAAGACCTATGATAAAGTGGTTTTGGTTACGTATGAGCTCCACAATGCTCTCTACCAAAGCCTTACTTGCTCCAGAGGAACCTAAGACAGCACTTAGGGTAAGTCCTCCTCCGAAGAGTAGGAGTACGCCCCAGTCGGTGTTTTCCTCAATATCCTTCCAACTTACAATGTTGAAGGTACAAACGAGAATAGCTGCTGTCAGGGCGATTATACTATCAAAATCACCTATTTTTTCCAATCCGAAAAGGCCAGAGAGTATAGGGTTAACTTGTGTGGAGAAAATCCAAAATAGAGCAGTGAGGGCAAAGATGATGATAGCACCCCATTGTTTTTTGTTGAGAGGTTCTTCCTTGTGATCATCGCCTTTGACTTGGTCTATAGAAACCCTTAGGTTAGGACGGAAGAGGATATACAAGGTAAGTATTGTAAGAGGCAATAATCCTGCTACCACAGGCATACCATACCATAGCCACTCTTGGAAAGTTACCCCCAAGTTAGAAGAAACAATGGCGTTTGGAGGGCTACCTACAAGGGTACCCATACCTCCAATACTGGCCGAATAGGTAATTCCTAAGATCACGAACCAGTAGGAACCTTTGTTCTGCTCATAGGGCAAGCCCTTGAGCAAACCAATGCCTAAAGGAATCATCATAGCTGCGGTGGCTGTGTTGCTAATTCCCATAGAGAGGCCAGCGGTTACCAAGAAGAGCAATAAGACAGCCCATAGGAAATTACCACGGGCGAGGGACAGCACTTTGTAAGCAATGTATTTGTCCAACTTATTAACGCTCAGTGCGGCCGCTAAGGCAAATCCTCCAAAGAATAGGAAGATAGTCGGGTTGGCAAAATGTTGCAGTGCGGGCTTGGTATCTACCAATCCTAAGATGACAGAGAGGATAGGTACCGCTATGGCTGTAATGGTGATAGGAATCACCTCGGTAAGCCATAGGATAGCTACTAAGACAAGTAGCGCCAGACCTTTGTTGGTCTTGGCTTCGTAGGGGAGCCATAATATAAGCGCCCCTGAGAGCAGTACGGCCACTAATAGAATTAGGGCTCGCTTGGCTGTAATAAACTCAGTTTTCATAGGCTATAGGAATTAGCAAACAAGGAAAAAACCCTTGCTATTTATGTCCAACAAAATTACATTTTTTTGACGAAAAAAGCAAGAGTTTTTTTATATTTTTTTCAACTATTGACCTATTTTTTCTATAGATAGTTTTTTGTTTATTATAAGTATCTTAATATGAGAGAATTAAATCTTATATTCCTACATAGTCAAAGAGTATATCTCCGTCTTGGCATAGGGGTTTGAGCTTTTCTTCAATGAAAGGAAGTACCTTTGGTTTCTCAGCTTCGGGGTAGAGAAGGTGTATGTTGACACCTGCATCAAGAGTAAAGCAGATGGGCGTGTTGGTACTGGCGCGGAAGTACCATATTCTTTCTATAGCTGATAGGGTATTGGGGCGCATCAGTATATAATAAGGGTTGGAGGTGAGCATCATAGCATGTAGGGCAAGGGCTTCGCTTTCTACAATTCTGTTGAACTCGGTAAGGTCGCCCTGAGTGAGTACCTCCTTTAGCAGGGTGATATTTTGCTTTGCTTGCGTAAAACGAGCCTCGGCATAGGGGTGGTCTATCATGAGCTTGTGTCCCTTGGAACTGCTCACGGGTTTTTGTCCTTTGTCAATAAGAAGAATGGTGTCTTGGTAAGTGTTAAATACCTCGTGGGTGTCTCTTAAGGGAACACCGTAGAAGTTGGAGCTATCGGGTACGGCAGGGTGGGCACCCCAAATGACAATACCTCCATAGGTACTACGACAGGCACTTCCTGAGCCCAGACGAGCTAAGAAAGAGGCTTTTTCATAGAAAAATTCTTCGGTCATATCAGGAACAAGGAGTTTCTCTATCTTCATCAGGCAAACGGCTAAAGCGGCCATACCACTGGCAGAAGAGGCGATCCCAGAGCTGTGAGGGAAGGAATTGCGAGTACGAACGATAAAGTAATAGTCCCTAAGAAAGGGAATATAATTACGGATACGTGTAAAGAAAGTTTCTATTTTAGGTAGAAAATTGTCCTTAGGTTCTTTGTCAAAAAAGAAATCAATTTGGAAACTTGTAGTAAAGTCGGTACGAGGGGCCATCTCCATGGTGGTTTCTGTATAAGAATTGGAGAGGGTGAAACTAATAGAAGGATTCATAGGGATCTGTTCTCCCTTTTTTCCCCAATATTTCACCAAGGCAATATTGCTTGGTGCGCGATGTTGCACTTTGGCAGCCTCTACCTTCTGAGTGTAGGGCTTAGGAATAAATTTGTCTACTAACATCCTTTGATAATGACTAACGACTAATGATTAGTGACTAATGATTAATAATTAATAAAGGTGCTTTTGGGTACCTTATAATGAGCGGCAAAGATACGAAGATTAATTGTTAATTATTAAGGGATAATTGTTAATGTTTGGAGAAGACGGAGAAAGTGAAAAATGAAAAGAGAAGAGTGAAAAGTGAGAAATCCTCTAAGGACGTTTTTCACTATTCACTATTCTCTCTTCACTATTTTTTCTTCATTTGTTTGGCTTACCAAATTTTGACTCTGTCCTGAGGTTTTCTATAGAGTTTGTCGCCTTCTTTGACATTGAAAGTCTGGTACCAAGCATCCACATTGGTCAGAGGGGCAAAGGCACGGAGGTAATCAGGGGCGTGAGGGTCGGTTTTAATCTGATTGGTAAGGTTCTGGTCGGTGGTAAGGGAGCGCCATACGGTAGCCCAAGCCATAAAGAAGCGTTCGTTTTGGGTAAATCCGCTAATTTTGGCTACATCACCATGGTCTTTGAGATACATCTGTAAGGCATCAAAGGCGATATTGGCACCGCCAAGGTCGGCAATGTTCTCTCCATTGGTGAAGATACCATTGACAAAGATTCCTTTTACGGGTTCATATTGGTCGTATTGTTTAGCCAATGCTTGGGTTGCTTTTTCAAAATTAGTACGATCAGCAGGGCTCCACCAGTCTTGTAGGTTTCCATCTGCATCAAATTGGGCACCGCTGTCATCAAAGCCATGGGTCATCTCGTGTCCTATGATACCTCCGATAGCGCCAAAATTCACAGCAGGGTCAGCTTCGGGGTTGAACATAGGAGCTTGCAGGATAGCAGCAGGGAAAACAATCTCGTTGTAGAGAGGGTTGTAGTAGGCATTGACAGTTTGTGGCGTCATGCCCCACTTGGTTTTATCCACAGGCTTGCCTACTTCGTCCAAACTCTTTTGGTAGTACCACTGGGAGAGGTGTTGTAGGTTCTCGGTAAGGGAGGCCTTGGGGTCAATGCTGAGTTTGGAATAGTCCTCCCACTTGTCGGGATAGCCTACTTTCACATTGAGTTTATCCAATTTGGCCAAGGCTTTTTGTTTGGTTTCCTCGCTCATCCAAGAGAGGTTTTGGATATGCTGGGCAAAACTCTTTCTTAGATAGCTGATAAGGGTAAGCATTTGATCCTTAGAGGCTTTAGGGAAGAATTTTTCCACATAGAGTTTGCCAAAAGCCTCACCTAAGGAGCCATCAATAAGAGAGAAGGCGCGCTTTTGGATAGAGCGTTGTTCCTGCTGGCCACGTAGGTATTTGTCATAGAACTCAAAAGAAAGGTTGTCCAATTCCTCATTGAGGTTAGAAATATTGCTTAGTACCAACATATATTTTAAGTAGTCCTTGAGCAGAGGTAAGTTGTTGGTATTGATAAACTTATCATAGTCTTTGTACAAGCGCAGTTCAGAGACAATGACCTTATTCTCACCCATACCAACGTTTTTGAGCAGTTGTGGTAGGTTGATATTCTTGACCATGGTGCCCAACTCTTCCACACTGAGAGGGTGGTAGCTTAGGTTAGGGTCTCGGCTTTCCTCAACGGTGAGCATGAGTTTGGCAAGGCTTTTTTCAAAGGCCACTTGTTTTTGAGCTTTCTCTTCGGGGTTTTGAGCTCCTATGGCCTTGAATACTTGGGCGACGAAAGCTTCATATCTCTGTAGGGCTTCGGTGTTGCTTTGGCTCTCTTTTTGGTAGTAGTCATTGCCCATACCGATAGAGAAATTGCTCAGATAGGCCACATTGGTATTGGAGTCTTTCATATCAGCATAGGCGCCCCATGCACAGATAGGGTTGTTGCCTAAGCGGGTTGCCTCTTCCAAGTATTTCTGGAGGTCGGCCAAGGACTTGATGTTGTCAATTTGGGCTAATTGTCCCTCAATAGGGCTAAGCCCCTGTTTGTTACGGGTATCCCAATCTATATACTGCTTGTAGAGGGTTTGGATTTTTTGGCCTTCGCTACTATCGGGGTATTGCTTGCTGACAAGGTCGTCTAAGATAGATAGGCAGTTGGTTTCGGTTATGTCGTCTAACATGTAGTAGGTACCCCAAGAGGTTTTGTCGGCAGGGATTTTAGCGGTTTTCATCCAGCTACCATTGACATAATTGTAGAAGTCATCTTGCGGACGTACAGAAGTGTCCATAGCGGAGATGTCAAGGCCTTTTTCTTCGGTTTTGGATAGGGTTTCCTTAGGAGGGTTACCGCAGGCTACCAAAAGAGAAAGAGAAGCCCAAAGAGTGGCTTTTGAGAAGGTATTTTTTTTCATTTTTTATTGAATTTCAAATGTATTTCTATAGTAAAATGTAATATGTAAAGCGTAATTAGTGTAACAGGTGACATAACAGTTAAGACGCAATAAATTGCGTCTCTACATGGGTGCTGGCCAAGATACCCCTCATTAGCATAGTCTTTACAGACGTGTATTAAAAAGATTAATATTACCGCAAATATACGAATTTTAATTGAGAATATTCTGTTGGAAAGGAAAAAAAACGTACATTTGCCAATATTTTAGAAGATAAGAAATAGATGCGATTACATAGGAATTTGGTGGATGCCGTAGTAGAAGGTTTCCTACAGATTAATAACGATGGACTCTATGCGGATAAGGTGATAGAGCGTTTGCTTAAGCGTGATAAGCGCTGGGGAAGTAAGGATAGAGCTTTTATAGCAGAGACACTCTATGAACTGATTCGCTATAAACGCCTTTATACAGAGATAGCGCAGGAGAAAGCGCCCTTTACGGTGCAGAGTACCCGACGGGTGTTTGCTGTATGGGCAGTGCTCAGGGGGATTACACTTCCTGAGTGGTACTTTGAGGGAACGCCAGAGCGCCGTATCAAGGGGCGTTTTGATGCGCTCTCCAAGGAGCGTGCAGTGCGGGAGTCGGTGCCTGATTGGCTTGATGCCCTTGGTGTAAAGGAGCTGGGCGAGGAGGTATGGACGCGTGAGCTGCATGCACTGAATCAGCAGGCGCAGGTGGTGCTAAGGGTCAATACACTCAAGACAGACAAGGCAGCCCTTCAGGCGCAGCTAAGCAAAGAGGGTTATGAGACAGCACTCCTTGAGGGACTGCCCGATGCGCTGCAACTGGAGAAGCGAGCCAATCTCTTTTTATCGGAGGCTTTCAAGCAGGGGCTTTTTGAGTTACAAGATGCCGCATCGCAAAGAGTAGCCCCTTTGCTCTTAGGAGATTGGACACCTGCGCAGGGCAGCCTAAAGGTAGCTGACTGCTGTGCTGGGGCAGGAGGGAAGACTCTACATTTGGCTTCGCTGATGGGGGGCAAAGGCAAGATTGTGGCCATGGATATCTACTCGCAGAAGCTCGATGAACTCTCCCGTAGGGCCAAACGCAATGGAGCTTTTAATATAGAGACACGGCTGATAGAGGGCAAGTACCTCAAGCGACAAAGAGGTAGTTTTGACAAAGTGCTGATAGATGCTCCTTGTTCAGGCTTAGGTGTGTTGCGACGTAACCCTGATACAAAATGGAAACTGACCCCTGAGTTCTTAGACCAAATACGTTCTACTCAAGCCCAAATCCTTGAGCAATACAGTCAGTTGGTTAAGGACGGTGGGCAACTTGTCTATGCCACTTGTTCGGTGTTGCCCAGTGAAAACCAACAGCAAGTACAACATTTCTTGCAAAGTGCCGCAGGACAGCGCTTTACCCTTGTGGAAGAACATCAGATCTGGGCAACAGAGGGGTATGATGGGTTCTATATGGCGCTTATTAGTGACAAGTGACAAGTGACGAGTGACGAGTGACAAGTGATTACTAATTAATTGTTAATTATCAATTTATTGGCTACTAACTGCTAATCACTGACCACTAATTGCTAACTAATAACTATTTGATTATGGAATTTTTGAATAAATATTTTGTAGAAGTCTGTTTGAAAGATTATGCTACGTTCAAGGGGCGTGTGGGGCGAAAGCCTTATTGGCTCTTTGTAGGGGTGCTCTTTGTGCTACTTACAGTGCTATTACTATTGGAAGAGTTTGTGTTTCTATCTGATACAGAAGTAGGAGAGATTTTTGGCTTCTTAGCAGGTGTTTCTGCTGCCATAGTACTCTTACCCCTTATAGCGATTTCAGTGCGTAGGTTGCACGATGTAGGCAAAAGCGGCTGGTGGCTATTGGTGCCTATCTATAACATAATATTGCTCTTAGGAGAGAGCAGAGGAGAAGCGTAAAGAATGAAGATTGCTTATCATCCTATCTATACCCATCCAGTGCCTGAGAATCATCGTTTTCCGATGGAGAAATATGCCCTCTTGCACGAACAATTGTTGTGGGAGGGAATCGCTACAGAGGCGGATTTCTTCGCTCCTGAAAAGGCGACACTCTCATCACTGTACTTGGCGCATACACCCGCCTATGTGCAGGATTTTGTAGGGCAGACTCTTGAGGAGCGCACGCGTATCCGAATCGGGTTTGTTCAGAGTCAGCAGCTGATAGATCGCGAGCTGACCTTAGTACAAGGTACTATAGACGGGGCGCTTTATGCGCTGAAGGGGCAGGTAGCCTTTAACATAGCAGGAGGCACGCACCATGCGTATTCCAATAGAGGAGAGGGCTTTTGTATGCTCAATGACCAAGCTGTAGCGGCTGCCTATCTATTGGATAAGGGAAAGGCACAGCGGGTACTCATTATAGACTTGGATGTACATCAGGGGAATGGTACAGCGGAGATATTTGCTCAAAAGCCAGCCATATTTACCTTTTCTATGCACGCTCAGGGCAATTATCCCTTTGTGAAAGAGCAGTCAGATATGGATATAGCCCTACCAGATGGCACAGGAGATGACGCCTATATAGCACAGTTGCAGAAGGTCTTGCCTGAGCTATTTGAGAAACATCAGCCTGATTTTGTATTTTACCAATCGGGGGTAGATGTGCTTGAGAGTGATAAATTTGGCAAGCTAAGGCTTAGCTTAGCGGGTTGTGCTCAGCGTGATCGGCTGGTTTTTGAAGCCTGTGCTCAGCGGCAGATTCCTGTGCAATGTAGTATGGGAGGGGGCTATTCGCCACGGCTTTCCACCATATTGGAGGCACATACGAATACTTTTAGGATAGCCGCGGAAGTCTTTGGGATATAAATAAAAAATTGTACCTTTGCCGAGAAAGTGAAAAGTGAAAAGTGAAAAGTGAAAAGTGAAAAGTGAAAAGTGAAGAGTGAAAAGTGAGACTGGATAAAAAACTAAAAAATATATGATAACAACAGATCAGCTTACTATGGGGGTGTTATTCCCTATAGAGGCGTTTGAGGGGCCAGTGCCTCGTATGAACAAAGATGAACAGATTGCTCTTGCCCAACAAGCGGAGGACTTAGGTTTTGACTCATTATGGGTGAGAGATGTACCTCTTTTTGACCCTAATTTCCGCGATGTGGGACAGATATATGACCCTTGGGTGTATATGGCACATATAGCCACCTTGACCAATAAAATCAAGCTTGGTACGGCCAGTATGGTACTTCCTCTGCGCCACCCGATACACTTTGCCAAAGCAGCGGCAAGTATAGACCAACTTTTTCCAGGTCGTCTGCACCTTGGGGTAGCCTCAGGAGACCGTGTGATAGAATATCCTGCTTTTAATAGGCCATACGAGAACCGTAGTATAGACTTTATGCGACAGATAGAGACTATTCGTACTTTCTGGAGTGAAGATTTTCCTCGTTATGAGACCTCATTTGGGAAGATGCAAGGCGAAGCAGATGTGATTCCAAAGCCTGTAAATAAGCGTATTCCGATGTATGTTACAGGACATGCTGGAGGGATTAACCTTGACTGGATTGCTCAAAATGGAGATGGCTGGATCTACTACCCACGTGAGTTCGCTTATACCAAGAACATCATACAGAACTGGAAAGCCACTCTTAAGAAATACAATCAGCCAGATAAGCCATATATACAGCCCTTGTATATAGACCTATTGGAGGATCCCAATGCAGAGCCTATCAATATAGAGCTTGGTTTCCGCTTGGGTCGTAACTACTTGATAGACCTGTTGCAAACGCTCAAGTTTATGGGAGTTAGTCATACGATATTCATTGCGAAGTTCTGTTCGCGCCCTATGAAAGAGGTGATAGAAGAAATAGGTAAGGAGGTACTTCCTCATATGAATGAAGGATAGGTATGGAGATTATTATTATCAATGGGCCGAACCTGAACCTTTTGGGCAGGCGAGAGCCTTCAGTATATGGGCAAGAGAGTTTTGAGGCGTATTTTGAAACCCTCAAGGCGGCTTACCCTGAGGTGAATTTGCACTATTTCCAGTCCAACCACGAAGGAGCACTGATAGATAAGCTCCATGAGGTGGGCTTCTCCTACGACGGGATTATCCTCAATGCGGGTGCCTATACCCATACCTCGGTGGCACTGCATGATGCTATTCGTGGGATTACTACCCCTGTGGTGGAGGTGCATATCTCCAATACCTTTGCACGTGAAGATTTTCGTCATCACTCCTATATATCACCTGTGGCTAAGGGGATTATTGTGGGCTTTGGGATGGAAAGCTATAAATTGGCGATACAAAGCCTTATTAGTGACAAGTGACAAGTGACAAGTGACAAGTGACTATTTGAGAAATATTTTTGAAATATGAAAATAACATTAGCCGTATTGGCGGCGGGCTTGGGTTCCCGTTTTGGTGCTGATAAGCAGATCGTTCCTATATATGGGGACTCTATTCTTTTGGATTATTCTATAGCAGATGCCTTTGCGGCAGGATTTGATAATGTAGTTTTGATTGTTCGTTCTGAGATAGAAGCACAGATGAAAGCGCATTTGCTGAAAAAATTTCCTGAGGAGAAACTCTCTTTTGTGTGTCAGGATACTATGACCCCTAAGGAAATAGAGCGCAAAAAACCTTGGGGAACAGGCCATGCACTATTGTGCTTGAAGGATCAGATACATAACCCTTTTCTAATTATCAATGCCGATGACTTCTATGGGGCGCACTCGTTTGAGATGATGGCCGAGGCCTTGCGCAAGGGGAAAGAGAAGACCTTTTTCTCGGCTGGTTATCGCTTAGGTAATACGCTGAGTGAGAATGGGACGGTGTCGCGTGGTATTTGTACCGTGAGTGCAGACCATCACCTCATTAGTATAGAAGAGCGTACCAAACTGCTCAAAACAGGGGAAAATGAGGCGACTGATGAGCGTACAGGGGAGCGTTTTCCATTGACAAGCTTTGTCTCTATGAACTTTTGGGGTTTTACTACGGATATATTCCAGTTAGGCGTACCCCTATTTGAGACCTTTATAGCCGAACATAAGGGAGATCCCAAAGCGGAGTTCTATATTCCTACCCTTGTGAGCCATGCCATGGCACAGGGCTATGTGGTGGAGGTAGTACCTACCGAAGCGGTATGGTTTGGAATGACCTATCAGGAAGACTTGGAAGTGGTCAGAAGAGAAATAGAGAGAGTGAATAGCGAAAAGTGAAGAGTGAAAAGCTCTTCCTATAATAGGCATGAGCTGCAAGAAACGCGCCAGCGGGGGTAATCTATCTTTGTTTAACTATAAATCTATGAAAAATATTTTTTTTATATTTATAAGCATTGCTTTTGTAGTTCTGACTATTATTTTTATATAAAAAAAAGATTTCATTGATGAAAATAAAAATTCATTAAGAAATAAGACTCAATGTTTCATAGCTGTAGATAAACAGTTTTCTAAAATAATAAAAGGAGATGAAAATTTGGTAGCTAAATCATACTATAATCTGAATGGATATGATAGGATTAAATATTATAAGAAAAAAGAATATGTTTATTCTGAAAAAAGATTTGAGCAAGGAGAAGTATGGATACGAGATAATAATTTAAAACCTAGTGGATTAAAAAAGGGACAAGAAAAAACTTTTTCAGAATTCATCAAAAAGGGAATTACTAATAAAATAGGATATCATATATATTATTTTGTACTATTGGATGCCTATCATGTATTATCAATAATAGTAGATAATACTCTTTGTAAGCCTAAATATATTATTTTAGATCAGCTAATAGAGAGAAAATGGGAAGACCTAGATTATTTAGATGAAGATCTTTTTTCAATAACGGAAAGAACATATCCTTACGCTTGTAGAAGTGTAGGAAGAAATGATTATAACTCAAGTATTCAATTATGGAAATTACAAAGATAATTCTATACCTTTCCTTGCTTGTTACCTTTTCTTGTGTGAAAAATAATAAGATGCTATTTTATATACAGGAAGAAGGAATTATAAAAGAAATTGACTCAAAAGAAGTTGTTTTAATAGAAAAGAACATATATAAATTTAACTCCAACATCTATATAGGCTCTTGTTATTCAACGAAAATAATAGATAAAGGAGGAGGAATAAAAACAATATGTACAGGTACATTCCTGCATTATATGCCTAATATAAACCTTGATAGTTATCAAGAATTAATAGAAGATAAAGTATATAAAGATAAAAATAACGTTTATATTATTTCAAAAGAAAAGTCTTGTCATTTATGTTTAAAAGTTTTAGAAATGAATTCTCCTATAATTCTTGGAGATAATTATATTGGAGATGATAAGAGTGTTTATTATATAGGAACAGGAGAAAAGATGAATATTAGTTCTATAAAAAAAGCCAGAATTTTCAAGACAAAAAAAGGAATGAATTTTCTTATTTTTAAAAAAGACCTATATTATAATGATGAAAAAATTTCTATAGAAAATTGGAAAGAAGTTTTTTCTCAACAAGAAATAGACAGTATTAATGATATTATATCTAACTAATGCCAAACCCAATTACAGATAACACCCAATTACAGTGTAATCAAGGTACTCAGATAAGTACTTTAAAAGTTACAAGTCAGACCTTTATAAGTATAAAGGACAAATTACAAGCTACTGAAGGAGATAAAGAAGCTAATATAAATATAAAGCCTTTTGCCTTATGTAAACTAAAACCGACTTTCTTCGGGTATCAACCTTGTGTGCCTGCACCCATTAAATGGGAAAACACCTCTCCTTTTGAGATTGATGAGCAAAAAGAGCTATTAGATTGCTCAACTTGCAGGTGTGCAGTGGGAGGAATTATCTCAGTAGTAAAATCAGAACAGGATTTTGTAAGTGAATAATTCTATAACCCCCACGACTTCGGAGTGCGTTTTAAGCTCCCTGCAAGGGCAAGTTGTTTTGAGTGCCT
>ERZ773100.1270-NODE-1270-length-11798-cov-7.379290_pt1 | contig 11798 bp, 9 predicted proteins | sample MGYA00511119_ERZ773100 | MGnify/ENA primary metagenome ERZ773100 (study PRJEB29015, sample SAMEA2738000) | human oral metagenome | biome: human oral; feature: human-associated habitat; material: dental | place: China | collected 2111 ...
AATTCCTTTGGGGATTTCTCTACAATGGTTATACGGTAGAGCTGTCTAACTTTATCCGTGAAGCCGCTTTAACGTATGGGCTGGAAGTACCTGCTCCTGAGGTAATTGCACTCCATAATTGTACTTTGAAAGTAGGGGAGTACGATTGTTTCTCAGTAATTTTGGGAGCTGAAGAAAAAGATGAACCAACTTTTGTATCTTTGGAATATGACCCTCACGCACATCAGTTCTTCTTAGATGAAAACCCTTATGGTGATCCTTACCTCATCCCTATCTATAATTTGCGAATCAATACTGATGAGACCCAGCTCTCTTTTGAAGTCCTTTTAGAGGGAAGATACCAGCATTTTCAGCTAATAGCCCAATATCCACAAGATAAGCTATGGCTCAAAACGGTATATGACCTTCATACCCAGCGTGTGCTATTAGGTGAATATAAAAAGCCTTGGTCTCGTATCATCACCTTATATATAGAAGAGGGGCAGCTTAAAGAACTCCGCCCCATACAATATGATGAAAGTGGAGAGGTGATTGATATTTTCCAAGAAAACGGCGGTTTTGATGTTTTCCCAATGGGAATCAATGAAAATGGCGAACTACAAGGCAAATACGTGATTGCCGATACCAAGATTATTGAGGAAAAAGTATTCTTTGCCGACCATCGTACAGAGTGGCAACTTTATGAGTTAGGAGCTATCAGTATGCAAAAAGGTAAAATAACCCTTACCTCTACTGACAAACGCTATACTCGAGACAAAGAAGGCAAGTTACTCATTAAAACTATCTCTCCTATATCTTTGAGTTATGAACTGAAAAACAGTGAATTTGTATTGAACTTTGTTCAAGAGATACTTAACAAACAAGAAAAATCTATATAGTTATGGAAACAAAAAACATTGCGATTCTGTTGGATACGGATAATACGCAATTGGAGTACCTTCCTCATATCATAGAGGAAGTAAAGCAATATGGAAATCCGATTATCAAATGGGCTTTTGGCAACTGGACAAACTCACAATTCAGCTCATGGAATGTCCCCTTGTCCAATCTTACCTTTAGGCTTATACAAAGTCCTACTCATGTGAAGGCTAAGAATACAACAGATATTTCCTTGGTTATCAGTGCAATGGAGCTACTCTATACCCAACCCCATATTACAGGCTTTTGTATCGTCTCCAGTGATAGTGATTTTATGCAATTGGCTATGAAACTCATAGAGAGCAACAAGTTTGTCATGGGAATAGGTAGAAAACAAACGCCTACGCCCTTTGTCAATGCGTGCCATGTATTCAAATATATAGACGATTTTGCCTATCTTATTCCTGAACAATCCTCAGTGATAGAGGAACCTCAAAAAATAGTTGTTGAACCTCCTAAGGTAGAACCGCCAAAAGCAACTCCTGCTAAGCCCACTAAGACAGATGCCATGATTATTTTATTAAAACAAGCTGTAACAAATATGTTAGAGTCTGATGGCTTAGCTCAATTAGGCAAGGTTGCTCAAGAGATAAAACGTTTAGCTCCTAATTTTATTCCTAAGGATTATGGATATATTAATTATGTAAAGATGTTTGAAGCCTTACCTACTCATTTTCAGGTGATCTTTCAAGAAAATTCAAATTATCGTATCAAAATAAAGCAATAGCTTACCACACTATTCCTCTTTTCCTATTTGTTCTAATATTCTATGAGTAATCAAATAAGTAGGCTTGACCCCGATAAGGCCTAAGCCCCCTGAGGCTAAGGTGCTGCCTGTCTCCAAAGGATTGTCGGAGGCGTAGTAGGCATAGCGTACCTTGACATCACGGCGGATGCTCTTACGAATCTTGGAGGCTGATTGTATGGCTTTCTGATAGTGGGCGCCCTCCATCTCCAAGCCTATGACATTCCAAGTGGATTTGTGGAAGTAAGTCAGTACGTCCTTATTCTGCAGGGAGGTACCCAATACGGTTACCATAGTCCCCTCAAATACCCTGAGCCCGTTGCCCTCAAAATCAGAAGTAGATAGCTCATTCTCAAAAGGATAGTTATCCGCGGTTCCCTCAAAAATATGCGCATTAGGAATCATAATATCTCCCTTTTCACCTTCCAAAATCCCAGCCTTGCCCATGATAGAGACAGAGACAACGTTGAGGAAGGTACTCTTTTCCTCTGTTTTGTAAGGCTTGAGAAGCTCGTCTATGGTTTCATAAGCCTGCTCTCCGAAAGCATAGTCCATTACTAAGAGTACAGGAGCCTGCTCGGGAGTTGTTTTCTTAAAGAATTCATTCTCAGGAATGAGAGCCGTATCTACGATTTGCACATCTATATTGGTGCCTGATTTGTCCTTGATAAAAAGCATGCCATGAGCAAGGGCATACTGGGTAACCTGCTCGCGGAGAGCGTGGTTTTTCTCCTCACTTAGGGCGATATAAGTATCCCAAGGCGTATCTTCTTTTCTTTTGATATTCAGAGCTTTAGAAGCAAATAAAGCATTCATCACACTGTGCATATTGGCACTGATGATATGTAAGGGACGTTGTAAAAGGTTGTGTTGGCTTAGAGTTTCCTTGAGTGTATTTGCCCAAATTTCCCCGTAGATATGATGTCCCAAGCGTTCCCTTAGGATAGGGGAGAAGGTAATCACCCGCTTGTTATCGGTGAGGATTTCCTCCAAAGCGATCTTGCCCAACCAGTAAATCACTTGTATAAAGCGTTCAGGATTTTTCTCCGAGGAGAGTTGATTGTAAGCAGGGAGAATTTCCTCAAAGGTACGTCCCAATACCTTACCTATGTGAATCAGTGCTAATTCACGTTCGGTTTGGGAGAGTTTTTTCTTTTGGGCGAGGAGTTCTATCTTTTCCCAATCACGGCTGATCTTGTCGCTTTCCTCGTCCAAGACACTATGAGCAATCTTGTGAGACTCTATAAAAAGGAAAGTTAGGTGAGTGAGTATATCATAGATATCGGAACGGCCACGAGTAATCTCAATATTCATCTGTTCATCGTCAATGCGATAACAATTTCTACGACGCTTGGGAGGGATAATAGGATCAAAATGAGAGCGGCGATACCCTTCGTCGGAAATCATATTGATAAATCGGCATTGTTCTATACCGATAGGCAGGCGATCCAAGACGTAAAGCAGGCCATTGAGTTCTGTTTGTCGCTGGGCAATACTTCCGTATATTTCAGGTCTGAGAAGCAAAAGAGATTCACGGAGGCTTTCGCCAGAGACCCCCATAGGCTTATAGAATCCTCGGTTGAATAGGTGGCGCATGGTTGTGTAGAGCTTTTCAATCGCATCGGTAGACTCCTGCGCGCGGCTTCGTTGTGTTTGCATAGTAATACTGTTTTGTTTAGAAACCTAAGATAATTTTAGCAATCATAAAATAGATAAGAATCCCTAAGATATCATTGCTCGTGGTAATAAAGGGCCCTGTGGCTACCGCTGGGTCTATTCCACGGCTATGTAGGAAGATGGGGATAAAGGTGCCAATGACAGCAGCATTGATAATTACGGTTACTAGGGCGGCACATACAGTGGCAGATTCCAAGTAAGAGCTACCAAAGACAAAATGGCTCATCATAAGTACTAAAGTAGCCAAAGCCAGTCCGTTGATAAGACCCAAGAGAAATTCCTTGAACAATCGTCCCAAAAGAGCCCCATCTATACTATTATTGGCCAATCCTTGTACCACGATAGCGGAGGATTGTACCCCTACGTTCCCCGCTGTGGATTGTATCAGAGGGATAAAGAGCAAAAGAGTAGGGAAAGACGTTAGTCCATCCTGAAACCCATTGATAATACTGGCTGCTCCTATCCCGCCAGCCATTCCTATTAGTAGCCAAGGCAGCCGCGCACGAGTGAGTTTCCAGATAGTATCGTCGGCTTCTACATCCTCGGTGATACCTGCTGCCATTTGGTAATCATGTTCTGCTTCTTCCTTGATGACATCCACGATATCGTCAATGGTGATACGCCCTACGAGGCGATGCATCTTATCCACTACAGGGATAGCCTCCAAGTTATATTTCTGCATGACACGTGCTACCTCCTCGGGGGTATCATGTACAAAGACGAAATCCACCTTAGGAATATAAATATCCCTGATATGAGCTCCTTGAGGCGAGGCAATTAAGTCCTTTAGAGAGAGGCGTCCCTTGAGCACTTCATTGTCATCCACTACATAGATAGAATGTACACGAGTTACATGTTGGCCTTGATTGCGTATTTCTTTCATGCAAGTATCCACATCCCAGTTTTCATTGACTTTGACAAGCTCCTTGGCCATGAGCCCCCCAGCGGTATCGTCGTCATAGCGGAGTAGGTCTACAATGTCCTGTGCATGTTCTTTGTCCTCAATATGGGAGAGGATTTGCGTTTGTCGCTCTTCAGGCAATTCTGCGATGAGGTAAGCCGCATCGTCGGTATCCAACTCCTGTAAGTCTCGGGCGATTTCCTCATTGGAGAGGTTTTCCAAGATATGTTCCAAGACCTCTTCATCTACCTCGGTAAGGGTTTCAGAGGCTTTTTCACGGTTGAGGATACTGACCAAGTAAGCGGCCTCCTCCAATTCCAGTTCGCTGGTAATCTCCGCAATATCGGCAAAGTGGAGCGATTCAAGGTAGTCCTTGAGTTGCTGTTTCTGATCGGAGGCTATCAGCTCACGAATATGTTCAATAATCTCGTCGGTGAGTTTGAATACTTGCATCTTTAATAATGATTAATGCCACTAATGATTAATGACTAATCACTTATTGGGCGTGCAAAGATACAACATTTGAAGAGGAAAGTCAAGAAAAATAAAAGAGAGAAGTAATAAAAATACAATAAAAAAACCTGCTCGTTGAGGAGCAGGTTTTAAAGGATTATTTTATTTCTTAGTATACGTTTCTGTAACTTGACCTTTTAGATCGAATTTTGCAATTTTCTTATCAGATATTTTTCTCCAAGCATAGTTAATGGAAGATCCACCAACAAGATTTATCTTAACAGTATAATCATTTCCGCTAATAGTTTGTTCTATGCTTGTTATTATTTCAGGGTTAGATAAAGCACATGTGCTAGAACCTACTGTTTGGTTGCAAATATCTGTCTTAGAGAAAGTGTAAGCAATATCAGCACTTGTATCCCATATCCAAGTCCCAATAATCCAATCAGGAGGATTGTATCCGGCTACACTTCCGCCTCCTCCATTACTATCACTTTTACTACAAGCCACAATACCTACAATGGCTACAAGGAATAAAAAGATTTTTTTCATATCAGTAATTTTAATTATTGGGGCAAAGGTAGTCTATTTTCGTAAAACTATTGTTTTTTTAAAAGAATTTAACTATAAAAATAAAGCTAAGTAAGAAAAGAGCAATTAGGTTTATAAATTTTCAAAGGTTTCAATAGTTTTGGCATAAAAATTGTAGCACTCACTAAACATAAATAAAAATACATTATACGATGAAAAAAATTCTATTGGCCAGCGTGGCCTTAGTGTTGGCTTCTTGTGGTGGCAAGACAGCTTATGAGGGTACTTATGAAGGAACATTTCCTTGTGCAGATTGCAGTGGAATCAATGTAAGTCTTTCCATAGGTAAAGATACTTATACTTCTGAGGAAGTTATGGAGGATCGCAAAGAAGAAGATAACGGAAAGGTGAGCTATGATGCCCAAAATAAGGTGCTTACCCTTACCAGTGAGAAAGAAAATGGAAAAATACAGCAGTACCAAGTAAAAGAAGATGGTACTATTGCTTTCTTAGATGAGGGTAAGGAAATCACAGGAGAACTTGCTTCCTACTATATTCTCAAGAAGAAATAGAATAGTAGCTTAATCATAAGAAAAGTAAAGAGGCTGCCCCTGTGGGGCAGCCTCTTGCTCAATTATGGTGTAGAAAACAATTATTAAAGTTCAAGTGCGTTCTTTAGGTCATTGTTCATCAAGAGTTCTACTGGGTTTTCAAGGGCTTTTTTCACCTCAACCAAGAAGCCTACAGACTCACGGCCGTCAATGAGGCGATGGTCATAAGAGAGGGCGATATACATCACAGGAGCTACCACGATTTGTCCATTGCGAACAATAGCACGATCCACTACATTGTGCATACCCAAGATAGCAGATTGAGGAGGGTTGATGATAGGGGTGGAGAGCATACTACCGAATACCCCACCATTGGTAATGGTGAAAGTACCTCCTGTCATCTCATCTACAGTGATTTGTCCTTCACGGGCACGAATAGCGAGGCGTTTTACTTCGGCTTCTACACCACGGAAAGAAAGGTTTTCAGCATTGCGGATCACAGGCACCATAAGTCCCTTAGGACCTGAAACGGCGATAGAGATATCACAATATTCGTAAGTGATTTTTTCCTTATCATCAATCATAGAATTGACATCGGGGAAGAGCTTGAGGGCACGTACTACAGCCAAGGTAAAGAAAGACATAAATCCTAAGCTCACATTGTGACGTTCCTTGAAGGCATCTTTGTATTCGTTACGGATTTCGTAGATAGCCGACATATCCACTTCGTTGAAAGTGGTAAGCATAGCTGTTTCGTTCTTAGCAGCTACCAATCGTTCGGCTACTTTGCGGCGTAGCATAGAGAGTTTAGCGCGTTTTTCACCTCTTTTGCCAGAGGTAGGCGTACCCATACTATGGCGTGCAGGCTGTGCTTTGAGTGCATCTTCCTTGGTGATACGTCCGCCCTTACCTGTACCACTTACTTGGCTTGCAGGGATTTGTTTTTCCTCTAAAATCTTCTTAGCCGCAGGAGAAGGTGTGCCAGTGGCATAACTTGCGGGAGCTGGAGCTTCTACTTTGGGAGCTGGAGTAGGTGCTGCTACGGGAGCAGGTGCTGGAGCAGGAGTTTCAGCCTTAGCAGCAGGAGCTGCTGTTTCTGCTGGAGCGGGAGCATCGGTATCGATAAGGCATACTACTTGTCCCACCGCTACAGAGTCGCCCTCTTGAGCCTTGAGCGTAATCACCCCACTGGCTTCAGCAGGTAGTTCAAGGGTGGCTTTATCAGAATCCACTTCAGCAATGGCTTGATCTTTTTTTACATAATCGCCATCCTTCACAAGCCAAGTGGCGATTTCTACTTCAGTAATTGATTCCCCTGGAGAAGGGACTTTCATTTCTAAAACCATAAATTTTTTTATTTTAATCCAAAATCAATGTTTAAACTAATGATTGATGATCAATGATTAATGACCACTGAAATACATGCACAAAGATAGTAAAAAAAAATGGAACTGACAATAAAAAAACGCCTTTTTTTATTCAGTACTTTCTAAGGGGATATTTTCTACAAGTTTGGCAAAGGCTTCAGGTAGGGGAGCGGTAAGGCTAAGGGGTTCTTTTTTCACAGGGTGAAGTAGTGTAAGGGCACGTGCATGCAGGCTGATACTTCCGTCGGGATTGCTTCGCTTAGCTCCATACTTGAGATCCCCCTTGAGAGGACAGCCTAAAGCGGCAAACTGAGCGCGTATCTGGTGATGACGGCCTGTGAGCAAATTAATTTCCACTAACAGATAATGGGTGAGAGTAGCCAAAACCTTATAAGTAAGCACCGCTTTCTGGGACTGAGGCTTTTCTGCTTGATAAGCATAGGACTTATTTTGAGTGGTATTGCGCACCAAAAAGTGCGTAAGAGTACCCTCGGCAGGAATAGGCTTTTTCTCTATTAAAGCCCAATACTGCTTACAAACCTCCTCTTTGGTAGCGAAAGCCGCATTGAGACGAGGAAGTGCTTTGGAAGTCTTAGCAAATAGTACCAAGCCAGTGGTAGGTCTGTCCAATCGGTGAACTACACCAAGATAAGCCTCTCCAGCTTTGTGGTATTTCTCCACTAAATAAGCCTTGACAATCTCACTTAAGGGGATATCGCCCGTTTTATCTCCTTGGACGATATCCCCTGCTCTTTTGTTAATGGCTATCAAGTGGTTATCTTCGTAAAGCACTTGTAGGTTCTGGGTGGTTGTCTTCATTCCCTTAGTACTGTTCGCTCTCGTTAGGGAATGTTTGTGCCTTTACATCGGTAATATATTGGTTTACCGCTCCTGTCATTAGCTCGTGTAGGTTGAGGTATTGGCGTACAAACTTAGGCTTGTAATCCACAAACATACCGAAAAAGTCCTGAGATACAAGTACTTGTCCATCTACCTCGTGGCCAGCTCCAATTCCGATGGTAGGCACTGAAAGGCTCTGGGTAACCTCTTTGGCTAAAGCAGCAGGGATTTTTTCCAAGACAATGGCAGAGCAGCCCAATTCTTGTAAGTAATGAGCATCTTCCTTGAGTTTTTGAGCTTCTGCCTGTTCTTTGGCACGGAGTCCATACCCTCCGAACTTATTGATAGACTGAGGCGTAAGTCCTAAGTGGCCTATCACAGGAATACCAGCATCTAAGATACGGCGAATCCCCTCACCGATTTCTCGCCCGCCCTCCAATTTCACAGCTTGGGCGCCACTTTCTTTCATCATACGGATGGCAGAGTCCAAAGCACGTTGTGGGTCGGACTGGTAAGTACCAAAAGGTAAATCGGCCACTACCAAGGCACGAGCGCAAGCACGTACTACGGCTGAAGCGTGGTAGATCATGGCATCAAGCGTCATAGGAAGGGTAGTCTCGTACCCTGCCATTACATTGGCCGCAGAATCACCTACCAAGATAATATCAATTCCAGCTCCGTCAATAATCTTGGCCATGGTATAATCATAGGCGGTAAGCATGGTGATTTTTTCACCTTTGGCTTTCATAGCATGTAGCGTTTGTACAGTTACACGCTTGGTTTCTTTTTTTGAAACAGACATTTATTCAGTTTTGAGTTGTTAGTTTTGAGTTTCCCTTAGCAATAGGGAAAAAAGAAAAAGCTGCCAGAGCGCTGACAGCTTTAGAGCCGGTAGAGGGATTCGAACCCACGACCCCGAGATTACAAATCACGTGCTCTGGCCAACTGAGCTATACCGGCGATTTTGCGGCTGCAAAGTTACAACTTTTTTCTGAACCAGCAAAGGGATTTTTTGTTTTTATTCGTCAAATTGTGCTATTCTACAGCCTTTGCCATTGGCTAAGTCTTCTATAAAGGAAAGGGTCTCAATGCCTTGTCCTGCATATATCTTATGTAGTTCAGCGAGGATACGCTCGGCTACAGTGTGAGACTCAGCAAGAGCAAAGACAGATGGCCCAGATCCTGAAATTCCAAAGGCAATCCCCCCTACAGAGAGAGTAGCTTCCTTCATCTCATCAAAATAAGGAATGAGTATCTTACGAGAAGGTTCTACCAAGAAGTCTTTGGTAGCTTTTCTAAGCAGGTCGTAATCCTCTTGGTATAAACCACTTACAAAAGCACCCATGGCAGATACCTGCTTGGAAACAATATCCAAGGACACATGTCGGGAGACGATGCTACGAGCCGAGGCAGTATTGACCTCTATATTAGGAAAGAAGGATACCGCATGCAGCCCCTTAGGTAGCGGCAAGCGTATGGGTTTGTTTTGATACAAAAGCACAATACCTCCAAGAATAGCAGGAGAGACATTGTCATAATGAGCTGACCCACAGGCTGCGCGTTCGCCCTCGGCAGCAAAGGGCAAGAGTTCCTCCAAAGAAAAAGGATTGCCTATAAGGGTATTGTAAGCGAAAGCAGCTGCTGCACTGCTGGCACTGCTAGAACCCAAACCACTACCAGAGGCAAAACCCTTGCGAATACGAACATCTACATACAAAGGGTTTTCCAATTGTGCTTGCATGGCCGCAATGACCACAGTGCAAGAGTTTTTCTCCACAGCATAGGGCAGGGGAGTGGCACTTTCAATAAAGGTGATTTTGTTCTGCTGGGTACCATTGGGAGTAACCTCCACCCTGTCTCCTACTGTGGAGAGGGAGATGCCTAAGACATCAAAGCCTACATTGACATTGGCAATGGTAGCAGGGGCGAAACCACAAACGGTTTCTTGTATAGGGTTTGCTTTTCTAAGCGACTGATTCATAGTTTTTTGAATTATTTTTGTTTGTTAGCTACATACATCACATCGGAGAGGACGCCACTGGCCGTTACCTTGGCACCTGCTCCAGCCCCCTTAATAACAAGGGGTTCTGTTGGGTACATATCGGTATAAAAGGCTACGATATTATCCTTTCCGTCCAATTGGTAGAAAGGAGAAGTAGCGGGTATCTGTTGTAGGGAGACTTTGATATCCCCCTCTAAGAGTTGTGCCACTACATTGAGCTTAGCTCCTTTACTTTGTGCGCTGTGGTATAGGTTTTGGAAGAAAGCCTCATTCTTCTCCAATACCTCATAGAAAGCCTCTACGGAAGGGGTTTCTAATGATCTTTCAGGGAGGAAGCTCTCAAAGACCACTTCGCTCATTTCCTTGCGATAACCCGCCTCGCGGGAGAGGATTAGAATCTTACGAATAACGTCCAAACCGCTGAGGTCTATACGCGGATCGGGTTCGGTATAACCTTCTTTTTGTGCCTGCTTTACAATCTCCACAAAAGGCGTAGTGGCGTTGTAATGGTTGAAGATAAAGTTCAGACTTCCAGAGACTACAGCATCAATACGGCGAACGGTGTCCCCACTAAGCAAAAGATTCTGTAAGGTCTTGATGATAGGCAAGGCTGCCCCAACAGAAGTTTCGTATTGGAAATCACAGTTTTGATTCTTGACCAATTCCATAAGGGCTGTGTATTGTTCCAAGGGGGCACTTCCCGCAATCTTATTGCAGGTAACCACTGAGATAGACTTACGAATGAGTTGGGGGTATAGGGCTGCTACCTCAGCCGAAGCGGTGTTATCTACCACAATACTGTTACGCCTATTGGTTGCAATAATCAGTTCGGCCAAAGCGGTAGGCGTGTCATAGGAGATAGCTTCTCCAGCGGAAAGTGCCCCCAATGCTTCTTGGGGTAATCCCTCGTCAGAAAATACATATTGGTGAGAGTTGGCAACCATTACCACGCGAAGATCCACTTTCTGGTGCTTGCGGAAATATTCTTGTTGCTTATAGACAATATCAATAAACTGACCGCCTACATTGCCTGCACCGATAATAAAGAGGTGTACTCGCTTAATCACCTCTTGGAAGAGGCGCTCGTGTACCACATTGACCGCCTTGTGTTCGTCACGGGCATCAATCACTACAGAGATATTGCGTTCGGAAGCCCCCTGAGCAATAGCCTGAATATTAACCCCATTGGCACCCAAGGCACTGAATACCTTACCACTAAGGCCTGTTTGGTGGTTCATATTGTCCCCGATAAGGGCTAAAATTACGTGGTTATCGGTACGTTCTATAGGATTGATGAGGGAGCCTATTTCTTGGGCAAATTCATGCTCCAAGGCCTCTTTGGCACTCTTGGCGTCACTGGTTTTGATCCCGAAACAGATACTCTGTTCAGAACAACTTTGGGTGATAAGAATTACATTCACATCGGCCTGTTCGAGGGCTTGGAAGACACGGCGGGCACTTCCCTTGGTACCTGCTAGCCCGATTCCTGAAATGGTAATCATACTGATGTCACTCAGGGTAGAGACACCTAACACTTTATCGGTATGTCCTTGGGTAGCCACATGGATACGAGTACCCTTTTCTTCGGGAGCTAAAGTATTGAGCAAAAGCACAGGAATCTTCTTTTCCATAGCAGGGCGAATAGCAGGAGGGTAGATCACCTTAGCTCCGAAATAGGCCATCTCAAAAGCCTCTTCGTAGCTCATTTGGGAGATCACTTTGGTATTCTTAACCAACTTAGGATTAGCATTCTGCATACCATTGACATCGCTCCAGAGTTCCACCTGCTTAGCCCCTAAGCAATAGCCATAGA
>ERZ773100.1276-NODE-1276-length-11780-cov-4.295267_pt1 | contig 11780 bp, 10 predicted proteins | sample MGYA00511119_ERZ773100 | MGnify/ENA primary metagenome ERZ773100 (study PRJEB29015, sample SAMEA2738000) | human oral metagenome | biome: human oral; feature: human-associated habitat; material: dental | place: China | collected 2111 ...
AAAGAATCTGAAATGCTGTAAACAATAATTTCTTTCTTCATGTTCATTCCTCTTATCTCTTAACCTCAGCGCTTCTGGCCTCTTGAATAATGTAATCCAGCAGGGCTGACTTGGTCACAGTTCCTAAAATCTTACGCTCATTCTCCTCATCGACTACGGGCAGCGAATCAATCGCAAAATCCTGCAAAACTGCTGCTGCTTCCAAAATATTCATATCCTTGTAGCAAGTCTTGATATGAGGCATTCGGGTCATGCAAACCGCTACAGGAGTGCTGTCAATGTTAGTATTGAGCGAAGCCCGCAGCAAGTCTTTACGCGACAAAATCCCCAAGAGCAGCTTATGCTCATCAATGACATAGAGAACATCCGCATCATACATAAATAAGGTGATAATGGCATCTTGAATAAAAGAATCATGAGATACCAAAACAGGTGATGTCATGATCTCTGCCACTTCCTTTCGAAAGGTATCGAAAAAGAAAAGCGTCTCTAAATCTGAGCCCGAGTATGTGTAACCAACTTTAGGCGTAGCTTTTAAAATCCCAACCAAGGTCAGAAAAGACAGATCCGAGCGCAGAGTCGCCCGAGAAATATCTAGTAATTCAGAGATTTTCTCACCACTGAGTGGCTGGTGTTCTTTTACAATTTCTACAATTTTCTTTTGCCGTTCACTTAATTTCAAATAGGTCTGACTCCTTCTTTCTTTATACAGATGATTATCCTGATTTCGCTTAAAATTTAGGAATTATCGCTCATATTTCATTTTCAGATATTTAAATAATCATCATTTTGTAACACATTATAACAGATAAAGAAAAATTGTCAATAAAACAGGATACTTTTTTCGGTTGACAAATATATGTGATGTATATTACAATGTAGTTGTCCTACAATATGACACATATTTCATAATTTTGGAGGTAAATATGGCGAAATGGATTTACTCCTTCGAGGAAGGATGTGCAGATGACAAGGGTTTGCTTGGCGGAAAAGGAGCCAACCTAGCTGAAATGACCAATTTGGGACTGCCTGTCCCTCCAGGTTTTACTATTACTACAGAAAGCTGTATCGAATATTTAGAAAATCCTTATTTCTTTGAATCTTCTTTAAAAGAAGATGTTTTGAAAGCGGTTACTGATTTAGAAGAGAAAACAGGTAAATATTTCAGCGGCAACGACCCTGCCTTGCTCTTAGTGTCTGTTCGAAGCGGAGCCAAGTTTTCCATGCCGGGCATGATGGACACTATTCTCAATCTAGGTCTGAACGATTTAAGAACCCAGACTCTGGCTGAGCAGACCAATGCTGACTTTGCCTACAACTGCTACCGCCGGTTGCTGCAAATGTTTGCTGATGTGGTTTATGGCATTTCCAAGGATGAGTTCGATGACCTCTTGGGCTATTTTGAAAGGAATGCTAGCAAACAGGCCAAGGATTTCACATTGGATGAACATCAAGCGTTGATTGACCAGTACAAGCAGCTTTATCGTGAGCATCATCAAACCTTCCCGCAAAGCTCAAAAGAACAGCTCTATGCAGCTATCAAGGCGGTCTTCAAGTCTTGGAATAATCCCCGAGCTAAGGTTTACCGCAACTTGAATGATATTCCTCATGATTTGGGAACAGCGGTAAATGTCCAAGCCATGGTCTTTGGCAATAGCGACCAAGCCAGTGGTACAGGAGTCGTCTTTACGAGAAACCCTGCCAGTGGTGAGCATCAGCTATTTGGCGAATTTTTGCTCAATGCACAAGGAGAGGATGTCGTAGCCGGTATTCGGACTCCTGAGCCTATCGCTGCACTTGAGACAGCTCTCCCTCAGGCCTATGCAGCCTTCCAAGACTATGCTAAGATTCTCGAAAACCACTATAAGGACATGCAAGATATCGAATTTACCATCGAAAAGGGTAAACTCTATATTCTCCAAACTAGAAACGGTAAACGGACTGCCAAGGCATCTTTGAAAATCGCCTTAGATCTGGTAGACGAGGGCATTATCAGCAAAAAAGAAGCTCTCCAGCGTGTATCTCCTGCTACGATTAGCCAGCTCATCCATCCTGTATTTGAAGAAAAAGCTCTGCAAGATGCTCCTTTCTTGGCTCAAGGACTGCCAGCCAGCCCTGGTGCTGCAACTGGCGAGATTGTCTTTACAGCTGAGCGCGCCAAAGACTACCACTCCTTGGGCAAAAAGGTCATTTTAGTACGGCAGGAAACTTCACCTGAAGACATTGAGGGCATGGTCGTCAGCCAAGCCATCGTAACCAGTCAGGGCGGCATGACTTCTCACGCAGCTGTCGTAGCCCGAGGAATGGGAACCTGCTGTGTGGCTGGATGTGGAGAGTTGAACATCAGCGAGGATAGCAAGACCGTTTCCTGCGGAAGTCTTGTCTTGACTGAAGGTGATGTCATTTCAGTTGATGGCAGCTCTGGGCGCATTTATAGCGGTGAGATTCCGACAGTTCTAGTCGAAAATGATCAAGAACTCCACCGCTTGCTTTCATGGGCAGATGAGTTCGCACAACTCAAAGTCCGTGCCAACGCAGAGACCGTTCAGGATCTGAAAACAGCTATTAAGTTTGGGGCAAAGGGCATTGGTCTGGCTCGTACCGAACACATGTTCTTTGGTCAAGAGAGGATTCTGGAAATGCGGCGCCTGATTCTAGCCGACAACGAATTGGAAACCAGATCCGCCCTCAAAAAACTACTGGAGTTCCAAGAAGAAGACTTCTATCAAATGTTCCAAGCAGTTCTGGACAAACCAATGATTATCCGTCTTTTGGATCCACCGATGCATGAATTTCTACCTAAAGATTCACAGGAAATCAAGGCTTTGGCTGACAAGCTGCACAAGTCACCAGAGAAACTGACTCGCCGCATTGAACAGCTACAAGAAAGCAATCCAATGCTAGGCCACCGCGGCTGCCGTCTGGGAATTACGCAACCAGAGATTTACAAGATACAGGTCGAAGCCGTATTCAAGAGTGCTATCAAGCTGAGTCAAGAAGGATTGACCGTCAAGCCAGAAATCATGATTCCGCTGATTGCGGACAAGGCCGAGCTGGACTCTGTCAAAGCCTGTCTCACCCAACATATTAACAAGCTCTTTAGGCATCAAGGTCTGGAGCCTTTCCCTTATGAAATTGGCACCATGATTGAACTTCCGCGCGCCTGTCTGGTTGCAGACCAGCTGGCTCAGGAAGCAGACTTCTTCAGCTTTGGTACTAACGACCTGACCCAGATGACCTACGGCTTCTCACGGGACGATATTGGAAAATTCATCGGCCATTATAAGGAGAAAGAAATCCTTCCTTTTGATCCTTTCCAAAGTATCGACCAAGCCGGTGTTGGTGAATTGATGCGGATCGCTATCAGCAAAGGGCGTCAAGTCAAACCTGAACTTCCTATCGGCATCTGCGGTGAGGTCGGGGGCGATCCGGCTTCCATCCCCTTCTTCCAGGAAATTGGTGTCACCTATGTTTCCTGCTCTCCTTATCGGGTTCCAGCAGCAAGACTGGCTGTCGCTCAAGCGGCACTCCAAGATGAGAAGGCATGATTACTTTGCTATTCTAGCTCAAGAAGCTGCTCAACCAAAACTTGAGCAGCTTCTTTTCTTAACAGCAATCTTCTGTGTACGTTTTCATAAATAAAAATTTGATTTTTTTAAGACATTTTCAGATAAAAAACGTATAATGAGAGATAAGAAATCATTGAAATTTTAAAAGGAGATTCTTTCAAGCATGGAAAACTATTCTCGTAGCAATAAAAATAAGACAAAATCATCTAAAAAACCTACTAAACAGCATATTAAAACCGGCCTTTCAGCCTTCCAAAAGACCATTGCAACGGTTGCCAGTATCTTGTCCATCATCATTGCCAGCATCACGATCATGAATCTGACCGGCCAAAAGGAGGAAAAATCAAAAACTGATACCAGCAGCTCTACTGCAACGACGACTATTATCAAGGAAATTGAAAAAGAAACAAGCAGCCCTGCTTCAACAACTGCAACTGATACAGCAGCTTCCAGCAGTGATACAGCAGCTGTTGAGACTAGTGCATCCAGTTCTGCGACAGATACAGCAGCAGGCGACACTACCGCTTCTAGCCAGAGTCAAGACACTGCAACCAATACTCAAACAGAAGCTTCAAATTAAGCAAGCAGAAAACACCCAGCTCATTGAGCCAGGCGTTTTTTTGTATTCATCAAGCAAACTTGTTTGATGATCACTTCCGATACATCTTGACTTGAAGATAGAGGTCGTTGTAGGTCCCCAGCCATTTAGGGCCCAACTGCTCATAAACTTCCAGATGTTTCATCGTTTCTTCTGTCGGATAAAAAGCCTCATCTTCCTGAATTTCCTTAGGCAACATGGCTTTGGCAGGAAGATTTGGTGTCGAATAACCGACATAAAGGGCATTTTTATAAGCATTTTCCGGTCTCAGCATAAAGTTAATAAACTGATAGGCTGCTTTTTTATTTTTGACCGTTTTGGGAATAACAATATTGTCAAACCAAAGATTGCTGGCTTCTGTAGGCACGACATAGCGCAGGTCTTCATTGGCTTCCAGCATCTGCCGAGCCTCGCCAGAAAAGGTCACACCGATAGCAGCATTGTTCTGAATCATATAACCTTTCATCTCGTCAGCTACAATGGCCTTGATATTTGGTGTCAGAGTGTAGAGCTTATCGACAGCCTCCTGCAGCTGTTCTGCATCTTTGGAGTTGAGACTATAGCCGTCTGAGTTCAGACCAATTCCCATGACTTCACGGGCTCCGTCAATTATCATGATGGAGTTTTTGTATTCAGGACGCCAGAGGTCATTCCAATGCTCTGGAGCTTTATCAACCATTTTTTCATTGTAGACAATACCCAGAGTTCCCCAAAAATAAGGAATCGAGTACTGATTCCCAGGATCGAAAGGCTGGTCTAAAAAGTCAGATCCGATATTTTCCAAACCTTTAATCTGGCTATGATCTAGCTTTTCTACCAAGCCTTCTTTCATCATCTTGGCAATCATATATTCACTGGGAATAGCAATGTCGTAGGTTGTGCCGCCTTGCTTCACTTTTGTATACATGGCTTCATTCGAGTCAAAGGTATCGTACTGGATTTGGACACCAGTTTCCTTAGTAAACTCAGTCAGCAGCTCAGGATCGATATAGTCACCCCAGTTGTAAATAACTAACTTATCGCTCTCCTTGCTCTGCGTCCGGCTTTCAATCTGGTAGCTAACACCCCATAAGACTAAGATAATCAGCAGAATCCCCGCTAAAAATGAATAGAGCTTTCTCATACAGTCTCCTCCTTCTCACGGGTGATAAAGTAATACCCAATTACCAAAGCAATGCTAAAGAGAAAGACCAAGGCTGACAGGGCATTGATTTCAAGTGAAATCCCCTGACGAGCGCGGGAGTATATCTCAACAGACAGTGTAGAAAAGCCATTGCCTGTAACGAAGAAGGTCACAGCAAAGTCATCTAGCGAATAGGTAAAAGCCATAAAGTATCCAGCGATGATGGCTGGAGTCAGATAAGGCAGCATGATTTCTTTTAACATTTGCAGTTGGCTGGCGCCTAGGTCATAAGCGGCCTTAATCATATCATCATTCATTTCCTTCAGACGCGGAAGAATCATCAGTACCACAATCGGAATGGAAAAGGCCACATGGCTAGCCAGCACAGACAGGAAGCCCAGCTGGAATTTTGCAGTAGTAAAGAGTATCAGGAAACTAGCCCCAATCATGACATCCGGCGCTACCATAAGGATATTGTTGATAGACAGAAAGGCATCCTGATATTTCTTGCGGGCTTGATAAATATAGATGGCTCCAAAAGTTCCAATCAGAGTCGCAATTAATGAAGACAGGAAAGCCAGAAAGAAAGTCTGAACCAAAATCAGAATCAGCCGTGAATCCTCAAAGAGATTCTGAAAATGACTGAGACTGAAGCCTGTAAAGCGATTCATGTCTTCCCCAGCATTAAAAGCATAAGCAATCAGGTAAAAGATGGGGATATAGAGCACCAAAAAGACAAAGGCCAGATAGAGATTTGCAATTTTTTTCATCGCCCTCTCCTTTCCTTGGTTGCCCACATGGTAAAGAGCATAGCAACAATCAGTACCACTCCAATAGTGGAGCCCATGCCCCAGTTTTGAGTAGTCAGGAAGTGCTGCTCAATGGCAGTTCCCAGAGTAATCACTCGATTACCCCCGATTAAGCGGGTCAGCATGAAGAGACTGAGACTAGGGATAAAGACTGACTGCACTCCACTTCTGACACCATTCAAGGACAAAGGGAAAACAACCCGACGGAAAGTCTCCCAGCGATTGGCTCCAAGGTCATAGCTAGCATTAATAAGATTAGGATCCAAATCATCCAAAACATTGAAAATGGGCAGAATCATAAAAGGCAGCTCGATGTAGCTGGCTACAAAGATAAATGAAAAATCCGTAAAGAGAATCTGCTGCGGACCTACTCCGATAAAAGTTAGAAATTGATTGATTGAGCCATTCTGACCGAAAATACCAATGAAAGCATAAGCTTTGAGCAGGAGATTGATCCAGGTCGGCAGGACAATCAGCATCAGCCAGAGCTGCTTGTGCTTGAGCTGAGTCAAAAAGAATGCGGTCGGATAGGAAATCAGCAGGGTTACAACAGTAATAATCCCTGCATAAAGAACCGAGTTCAGACTCATCTTGAGATAGGTCCAGTTCTGCGATGTGAAGTAGGTCTGGTAATTTTCCAGCGTAAACTGCCCTTCAATGTTAAAGAAGGATTTCCAGATAATCATGACAACAGGTGCTAGGACAAAAAGGAAAATCCAGAGCAGGTAGGGCAAGAGAAAAAGATTAGAGGTTGTTTTCTTCATCGCGTTCCTCCTCAATAGCATTGATAAGACCCGCTTCCTGCTCTTCTACTTCTACATATTCTTCGATACGGGCATCGAATTCTTCTTCAGTTTCATTGAGACGCATGATATGGATATCTTCAGGCTCGAAATGCAGACCAATTTCTTCTCCGACAATGGCCTTGCGAGTTGAGTGAATCATCCATTCATTGCCCAGTTCATCATAAGCAATAATCTCATAGTGAACGCCACGGAAAAGCTGGGTGTCAACTTTAACCTGCAGCTTGCCTTCTTCTGGCAGAGTAATCCGCAAGTCCTCCGGCCGAATCACTACCTCAACAGATTCATTTGGGCGCATCCCACCATCCACTGCTTCAAAGCGCTTGCCATTAAACTCAACCAGATAGTCCTCAATCATCTTACCTGGAAGAATATTGGACTCGCCAATGAAGGTTGCAACAAAATGATTAATAGGCTCGTCATAAATATCAACAGGCGTCCCTGACTGAACAATCTCGCCGTCATTCATAACGAAAATCCAGTCGCTCATAGCCAAGGCTTCCTCTTGGTCGTGCGTGACAAAGACAAAAGTAATGCCCAGACGTTGCTGCAATTCCCGCAGCTCATACTGCATATCTGTACGCAGCTTCAAATCCAGAGCAGACAGAGGCTCATCCAGCAAAACAACCCGCGGCTGATTAATGATTGCCCGAGCAATGGCTACACGCTGGCGCTGACCGCCCGACAGTTTGCGAATAGAACGGCGCTCAAAGCCTTCCAGCTGAACCATTTTCAGTACTTCAGCAACTCGCTCTTGAATTTCCTTTTTATCAACCTTGCGCAGACGCAGCGGAAAGGCCACATTTTCAAAAACATTCATATGCGGAAACAGTGCATAGGACTGAAAAACCGTGTGGACGTCTCGTTTATTAGTTGGAATATCATTGATGCGGACGCCATCAAGAAAAATATCCCCGTCTGTCGCGTCCAAAAGACCGGCAATAATGTTCAAAATCGTAGATTTCCCAGAACCAGAAGAGCCCAGCAAAGTATAGAACTTTCCTTCTTCCAGCTCGAAATTAATATCTTTCAGAACGACAGTATTATTATCTTCAAAAACTTTAGAAACGTTTTTAAACTCGATGATTGGTTTTTTCAATTGTCATAAATTCCTTCTTTCTCGTATTAACAGATTAAGGGTTCTGTCAGACCGCTGCTACTTCGTGAGGGCTGTAAAGGCCCTTTATAAATTCCGTGTCGATAGGCTTTCACCCCCTTACTAAGTTGCAGCCAGCTGCAGTTCCTTATCCAGCATACTTCTACTGGAAATCATATCTGTCTTACAGAGATTCACCAATGATGCGGACTTCGCGCTCCAGAGTAATACCTGAATTTTCCCGCACCCTTTCAATCACATGAGCAATAAGATTTTCGTAATCTTGAGCCGTTCCTTTATCAACGTTAATCATAAAGCCAGCATGTTTCTCAGATACCTCTACACCGCCGATCCGATGCCCCTTTAGTCCTGCTTCGCTAATCAGCTGACCAGCAAAGTGACCCAAAGGACGCTTGAAAACAGATCCACAAGATGGATATTCCAAAGGCTGCTTGAGCTCCCGCAGATGGGTTAAGCGTTCCATTTCCTGACGAATCGTTCTGTGAACACCAGGAGAAAGAGCAAACTTAGCTGAAATAACGATATCGCCCGTTTCCTGAACCAGTGAATGACGATAGCCAAACTTCATATCCCGAACGTCCAGCGTTTTGACTTGACCCTGAGGAGTCAGTACCTTGCAAGATACCAAAACATGAGCAATCTCGCCGCCATAAGCCCCGGCGTTCATAAAGACAGCTCCGCCGACGCTACCAGGAATGCCACAGGCAAACTCAAAGCCAGTCAGACTATTCTGCAAGGCGATATGGGTTGTCTGAATCAGATTAGCTCCGGCCTCTGCCTCAATCATATAGCCATCCACCGCTACATTGTTGAGCTTGTCAAACATAATCACGAAACCTCGGATACCACCATCTCGCACAATGATATTACTGGCATTTCCCAGCACCATCCAAGGAATGTCTTCATGATTGGCAAAATTGACAATGCGAGCCAGCTCAAAACGATTACGAGGGAAAACTAAGAAATCGGCTGCGCCCCCGACCTTTGTATAAGTGTATTGGCTCAAAGGCTCATTGAAGCGAATGTCGATTCCCTCTAATTCAGTTTTTAATTTTTCTAGTTTTTGCATGATTTTCTCTCTTTTATGTAAACAAAATACACTCTATTATATCAAAAATCTATAGCATTTACGATAGATTACAAAGAAAAAGCTGAGAAAGGTCAGCTTTTTAATGCTTATAATTGTCTAGTAGTAAAACGCTGTGTTTGAGTAGAAAGAGCATTTCTGATAGCACCGAAAGCCCCAGCTCCAGTGAAAACATAGAGCAAAATCAAGTTGAACCAATAGTTATCTGGGATGATTCCATTAAAAATTGATTCGTTGACAACTGAAAAGGCATCAAATACATTTGCGTCTGGATATTTTCGAACAAGTAACAAAGCATAGTCAAACTGATTGACTAAGAAAGTCACCAAGACCATAAACACGATACTAATAGCAATACCTGCTTTAGATAGCTTTTTACCCAGCAACTCATACCCTTTGATAGTACAGTAACCCATGGCCAACCCTCCAGCAACAGCCACATAGTTCATCTGCGCAATCAGTAAAATTACTGCTCCTCCGATGAGACTGCCGACAAAAGCACCGACAATACCACCAACGATACTTTCTTTTTGATTATCATAGATCTGATTTTCCAGCGAAAGACCTGAACTCAGACTTTCAAAGCTTTGTCGTGACAAAATCAGGATATTTCCTCCCAATTGATAGACATCAATCTGCCCAGGCTCACCACTCTGTTCACAAACATTTACAAAGCCTCTTTCCTTGAAAAAGATAAGTGCTTCTTGAACAGCTTGTGCAAGAGCTTGATTGGTCTTGGCCTTAGCATAAAGTACCAGCTTGTAGTGATTCATTTGGCTACCGGTGAGAACCTCTGAGTTTTTAATCAAATCATCAAAGGCATTTGGCGCTGTAAAAGCATCGCCAGCCTTAACAGAAAAACAAATCCTATATTGCTTTCTTTGCTCTGTAGGCTCAATATAGAGCGTGTAACCATCTATCTGTCCGAAGACAAGAGACGAAAATTCATCAAACTGTAAGCCTAGCTCACTCGCCAGAGCCTGTAATTCTAAATGATCCATAAAGTGAATTATCCTCCTTTAAGCTAGACCCATTATAGCACAGTTAGGTATAAAAAGATAGGGATGTCAACAAATCCTTATTTTACAAAAAGAAAAAAGAGGTTCATAGAAAACCTCTTGATGATTTATTTTTCTACTCGGACACCCTCAGTATCCACCTGAAGTCGGAAGATTTGCCCCTTGAAATTCTGTTTTTGCAAAAGCTGGTATATCTTTTCCGTCTTGTACTTAGGCGAAAGGACCATCACGGTCGGTCCCGCTCCTGAGATATAGGTTGCATAAGAACCGTTTTTTCTGGCCAAGAACTTAATATCTGAAAATTCCTTGATCAAAGGCTGACGGTATTTTTCGTGGAACAAATCAGACTCGATAGCCCGACCAGCGATTTTCATATCACCTTTTAAAAGGGCTGCAATCGCAACATTGGCAATGGAGCTAGCTGCAACAGCTTCCTTGTAAGAAAGCCGATTTGGTAAGACTTGGCGGCTCTCAACCGTCCGAAGCTCATAGTCTGGGATATAGGCGATGAAGTCTGCGTCCGGAAAGTCCGCTACCACAGCAGATACCTGATTCCTAGACGAGCTAGATACGACCAAATTACCATAAATAGCCGGCGCAACATTGTCAGGATGGCCTTCAATCTTGGTAGCGATTTTCAGTTTCTGATAATCCGACAAATTAAGATGAGCCAGCTGGTTGGCCAATTCAATCCCAGCCACAATGACCGAACTAGAAGACCCAAGCCCACGAGCCAATGGAATATCACTGGTCATTTTCAAACGGCGTGGCTGAATATCTGGAGCCAACTGCAGGGCAATCTTAACCAGTAAATTGCGTCGGTCCTTAGGAATTCTCGGATTGAGGTCATGCTCAATAACCCACTCCTGACTTTCTTCCAAGACTTCAATTTCCAGATATTTTGACAGGGCTACCCCAACGGAGTCAAAGCCAGGACCGATATTGGCACTGGTCGCTGGTACAATAATTTTCATCTTAATCTCCTAATACTTTGAAGGTATTGAGCAAGTCGAACTCAGAAACTTTTTTAAGCTTAGCAGTGACATTTTCCAGCTGTGTCTTGCAGACAGCATGGGTAATAATCACCACGCGAGCCTTCTTACCGTCAGTACCTTCCTGCAGAATCTGCTTAAAGGAAACATCCTCAGCATTGAAAATCTCAGCCAAATGCAGAACTTGACCTTTAGAATCAGGTGCCAAGATAGAGAAGTAATAGCTGCTCTTCACATCTTCTGGCTTAGCCAACACAAGCTCACGGCTGAATTCATTAAAGGCCTTGCCAACTGTTCCTTCATTCAAACGGCGGCTGATACGGACAATATCTGCCACAACACTAGTTGCAGTTGGTTTTTGACCTGCTCCTGGTCCGTAGTACATGGATTCTCCGATGCCGATGGATTCGACAAAGACGGCGTTCATTACCCCATTGACACTAGCCAAAGGATGCGCTTTAGGCAAAAATGTTGGAGCTACTTCTGCTGCAATACCTGATGCTGTTTCTTCAATAGAACCTACCAGCTTGACTACATAGCCCAAATCTTGAGCAACAGCCACATCTTCTGGTGTGATATGACGAATTCCCTGATGATCCACATCTTCAAACTTAACATTCATACCAAAAGCGAACTGGCTAAGAATGACCATCTTGTAAGCCG
>ERZ773100.1279-NODE-1279-length-11750-cov-7.964344_pt1 | contig 11750 bp, 5 predicted proteins | sample MGYA00511119_ERZ773100 | MGnify/ENA primary metagenome ERZ773100 (study PRJEB29015, sample SAMEA2738000) | human oral metagenome | biome: human oral; feature: human-associated habitat; material: dental | place: China | collected 2111 ...
GCTTTCTTTTATATCAATTATGGGTACATCTAAAGTTGTATCATACTTTTTGAAGCACCACCAATTTTCTTTATACGAGTCTTTGTACGAAGATGGAATGCGAATGTTTGATACAGCACCGGGCAGATTTATTCAGATTAGCAAGAGTGAAAAGATAACTATTATTGAGGATAGAGATGGTGTTGAGTCATGCTATTTTGTCAATTCTAGATGTTGTGATAAAGTGCTTTCGGAAATTACTGATTTCCTAAACATGAAAAGGACAGAACAGACTTTTGATTTTATGGAGTCAAAGAAGATCATGATTGAGGTATCAAATTATATCCTTACCGAAGTGAAAAAGCTATTGGCAGAGATGGATACTAAACAACTTCTTATAAGTCTTCTCAAGCTACATCATGCCATGATCTATTGGTCGAAGCTTACACAACGAAGATATGAGTCATTAAGCAAGGCCTATTCTTTTTTAAATGCAACATTTGATAATCAGCTTGATTATGTCAATGAATATTCTGAGATGAATACGTTAACACAAGGTATGATTGAATCCATTGTTCTGAATGATATTCACAATACTTGTGGAAAGCTTGGGTTAGAGAAGTTGGATCGCCTATTTGCTTTGATGCACTTTAGTTTGAATATGGGTGTATATATGGATCATTTGGGTGAGAAGATAAAAGGTTCTGAATTAATAATCCTAAAAAATGGTAGATTGGTAATGCCAAGACCTATAATTGATAAACTCAATGCCTATTTTTATAGACTAAGAGAGTTGTCAATGAGTAATCCAGATTTGTACACAAAGTTACATAACCTGATACCAACTTCTTCCATCGACACAAATGATAAAACTTTTGTAAAGGCTTATAAAGCACAATTCGGCATTTCATTTGAGAAGTATTATAAGATACTAACAGCTTCGATTGATTATGCCTACAATAATAAGAAACCTATAATGATATTACCGAAGAAAAAGTTCTTTGATAAAGTATGTGCTGGCATATTAGATAAAGAAGAAGTGGAAGCATTCATGGCAAACTTTGTCCTTACGAAAGAGCTAAATAATGGTGCTCTTAATAGTGACAAATGGATTCAGAGGTTTAATCGTCCTGTGCAAATTACAGCTAGACCTTGGATACTCTTTGAGAGCAACATCTATTATTCAACTAAGACATTATATGAGAGTTGGATGATTCGAATAGAACGATTAAACAATGGAACTGTGGTTAATACAACTCCAGAAATGCAAGCTCTTATCTCTAAGGTGAATAATAAGAAAGGACACGAATTTACTCTAAATGTAAGAAAATTTTATGAAAGCTTATCTCTGGATTTCCTATATGTAAACTCCGAAGTTGAGATTATGCCAGAGAAACCTCTTAATTCTCATAAAAAACTTGGAGACATTGATATTCTGCTAATAAACAAAAAAAACAAGCAGATTATTTGTATTGAGGCAAAGAATTTCTCAGAGAGTAGAACTGCGTACGAACTGATACAGCAAAACAGAAAGATTATAACAAAAGAACTATCCCATGTTATTGACAGAGATGTATGGTGCAAAAATAATATAGACAAGTTTAAGTTTTATATGCCTGATATTGATGATCAATACTCTATTAATACTATTTTCTTAACATATCATGAGAATGCATATAAATACTTCGAACATGATCAAGAGAACAATATAACGTTCCTTTCTGCAATAGATATCGTGGCAGATCCTATGATTGTATTTACATAAAAAATATACTATAGCAAAGTAATTTGCATGAATGAGAAAACTCAGTAGTTTGTACAACCATAAATAGAGGAATACATAACAAGCAATGAATATTATTCAGTAGAATGAGAATGTCGATACTTCCCAATTTTTATTGATTGGCAATATTAAGAGCATTTACACCCTTATTTGTACCATAAATTTATAAATTATTAATTTTCAGTATCAGTCATTTTTGAAGAAGTAAAATAAATTGGACTCTACATTCAAATAAAAAACCACTCAAAAGAGTGGCTTTTTACTTTTTATTTTTCACCTTTTATTTTTTCGGCAAGAACACTTCCGCCAGCATACAGCGGGCACTACCGCCACCGCATACCTCTATGGTAGAGAGGTCGCTATAGAGTATTTGGGTATGTTTCTCTATGGCTTCTATCTGCTGAGGGGTCAGAGCGTTGTAAGCGGTCTCACTCATCACCAAGTATTTGGCATCTTTCCCTTTCACTTGGAGCATATTTCCCACAAAACAATCCACTTGTTGGGGGCTTATGGTGATGATCTCCTTATGATCTTCCTTGAGGTGATGGAGTATTTTCTTGCGTTCGCTCTTATCCTCTATTACATCAGGACAGATAATGGCAAAGGTCTCCCCAAGTGCCATCATCACATTGGTATGATAGATAGGTTTAAGCGCTCCATTTGTATGCTGGAAAGCCTTGAAGATAACAGGTGTATATTCAAAATCCTCACAGAACTCAATGAATAGCTCCTCATTGGCTCTGGCCGAGAGCGCACAATAGGCCTTGCGATGAATTCTATCCAAGACCATAGCTCCCGTCCCCTCCAAGTAGAGGCCTTCGTTCTCTGCTTCTGTATAGTCATATACGTTCTCTATCTCAAAGCCTTCTGCTTCCACTATATCCAAGATATCCTCGCGGCGCTCTCTACGTCTGTTTTCAGCAAACATAGGGTAGAAGGCCACATCCTTGTTATTGTGAAAGCTAATCCAGTTGTTCGGAAATATAGAATCAGGCGTATCCTGCTCGTAGATATCATCTACCACGATGACATGGACACCCACTGCCCTTAGCTTGCTCACCAAGGCATCAAACTCGTGTTGCGCTTTTAGGTTGATCTGCCCATTGGTGATGTTAATCCCCTTTTGGAAATAATTATTCACCAAGGTCTGCTCATTCGTCCTAAAACGCACAGGGCGTATCATCAGCACCGTATCAGTGATTTGTTTTTTCATATTATTAGTCATTCGTCACTAATCATTGATTAAGTATATACGCAAAGATAAGCGGTGCCACGATAGTAGCATCGGATTCCACTATGAACTTAGGCGTATCTATATCCAATTTTCCCCAAGTGATCTTCTCATTAGGCACTGCTCCTGAGTAAGAACCGTAGCTGGTAGTGGAGTCGGATATTTGACAGAAATATGACCAAAAAGGTACATCTTCCCATTCCAAGTCTTGGTACATCATAGGCACCACACAGATAGGGAAATCACCCGCTATACCACCACCTATTTGGAAGAAGCCTACCCCCTTACCAGCCGAGTTATTGCGGTACCATTCGGTAAGGTAGATCATATACTCTATACCTGTCTTCACTGTATGTGCCTTTAGGTTGCCTTTGATCACATTGGCAGCAAAGATATTTCCCGTAGTGGAATCCTCCCAGCCTGGGCATATAATAGGAATATTCTTTTCAGCAGCGGCCAATATCCAAGAGTTTTTAGGATCTATTTCGTAGTATTGTTCTAATACCCCAGAGCGCACCACTTGGTAAAGAAATTCGTGTGGAAAATAGCGTTCGCCCTTTTCTTCTGCCTTGTGCCATACCTCTTCCAAGTGTTTTTGCAAGCGACGGAAGGCCTCTTCCTCTGGAATACAAGTATCAGTTACTCGGTTATAATGACCGTCCAAGAGTTCGCGTTCTTGTTCTGGAGTAAGGTCTCTATAATGAGGCACACGCTTGTAGTGAGAGTGAGCCACAAGGTTCATCACATCTTCCTCAAGATTTGCCCCTGTACAGGAGATAATATCCACCTTTCCTTGGCGTATCATTTCAGCCAAAGAAATACCCAATTCGGCTGTACTCATCGCACCTGCCAGTGCCACAAGCATCTTTCCTCCTTCTTGTAGGTGTGTTTCATAGCCCTTAGCAGCATCCACTAAGGCTGCTGCATTAAAATGTAGAAAATGCTTCTCAATAAATTGAGAAATGGGTCCTTTATTCATCTTTAAAATATTTAATTAGTTGTTATACAATTCATTAAAAAGGATAATTAATCCCTATGTTAAAAACAAAATTAGAGAGTTTTAGCTTATTAGTCCAGTGTGGAGTAACCCGCTGTGAGGGGTTGTACAGCTTCATTCCAAAATCCCCACGTATGACAAAGTAATTCAGGTCATAGCGCAACCCAAAGCCTGTGGCCAAAGCTATATCCGATATATCTGAGAACTGATCCAGCTTGGCCTCTGTTCGCTCCTCACTGTCCAAGAGGTGCCATACATTCCCTGCATCTAAGAAAAGTGCCCCCTTCAGTGCATTGGCTATGGTAAAGCGGTATTCTACATTGGCTGCCAACTTGAAATTGGCCTCATTGAACTCCAAAACCGAACCCGATGAACCTGGCCCCAAGGAGTAGGCACGCCAACCTCGGTTGTCATTGGCACCTCCTGCAAAATAGCTACGCGAGAAAGGGATATTCTTTCCGTTCCCATAAGGCATAGCAAAGCCAATAAAGCCGCGTAGGGCTAATACCTCTCCGCTGTTCTTCCTTGTTGATAGTGGAAAGTGCTTGATGTACTCTACCTCCGCCTTGGCGTATTGGGCATAGGCTACATCCAAGAACTTGCGCTGGTCTTGATCATCTCTGGGGAGCTTACGTATGATATTCACCAGCTGAGGAAGGTTCCCTGCCGTCTCCACCTTCACACGGAATTGCTCATAAGTAGGCTCAAAATAATTCAGTGTATTATTGGACATATAGGTGAAGCTGGTGGCCATGATTAGGTCGTTGCGTGTCAGGTGGTAGAAACGCTCATATAAGTTGAGCAAATCCAAATTCCTCTGGGCTGGATTTGTCCAATCTCTGCGAAACATATCATAGATGAAATACTCATAAGCCTCTCTCCTCTTGAGATTGCCATGTACATCCAAGTATCTCGCGGGTGCGGTACCTTCTTTCTTTACAATGCCATTGAGCGCTTCATATGAACTCTCATATACATTGAAATAATTTTCAGGGTTTTTGTTATGTACATACTCTATATCCAAGAGTTCCAATATGTTGCGATTGGCCGTATTAGGACTCCAAGTGTAGCGGAGTACCCCTGTGGTCTTCTGCCTATCCAAACCTATATTCTCTTGGGTACTGGTGGAGAGTTGCAATATGGTCTGGGGCGTTTTGGAATAAGGTATAAGTGATTCTATCTTACCGAAGAACCATATCCGCGGAATAGTCAAGCGCAAACCGCCTCCATACTCAAAGAGATTGAAAAAGGCCGAACTCCCATCCAAAAATTGCTGAGCACCCATGGTGATGCGTGGGGTTACCTCCAAGGTTTCTGCCCCTCTAAAGACGTTTCTGGCAATAAAAGAAGTGCTAAACCCTATCCCAAACTCCTGTATAGAAGAGCGAGAAAGTTCCAAATTGGTCTCTATAGAGAAGCGCTTGAGAGGCTCCAAGTGTATATCTGCTTCCAAAACTCTTTCCAAGGTATCATTCTTGGCATAGTGGTATTGTATATTGGGATACTTAAAAGCCCTAAGGTTGTTGATTTGTCTATAAGCATTGTTGCGGTCTATATCTCGGTAAATACTTTCCGAACGCAAGGCAATAGCATCATAGAGCGTTTGCTTACGATAGCGTAACTTATGGCGATAGTAGTAAGTAATCCCTTTGTATTCTAACGAATCATAGGGAGTATTCTGGGAAGATGAATCATAATCAGTATAGAGGCGTACTTTCCTTATCTTGTGGGATTTGTATGGCTTTTCTGTAGGAGGATCGGTGGAGCGATCTATGTAGTTGGCTATGGTGGTGGTTACATTGATAAGCGAATCATTGTTATACACTACCGTATCTCGTGCTATGGTAAAGTCTATAGCGCTTTGCTGAAAGTTATAGAAACCATTGTTGCGCAATAGGTTGGTAATACGTGCGCGTTCGTTAGAGAATTTCTCCAAGTGATAGAAAGTACGTGGCTTGATAATACATTCTTTAATACGCTTTTTGTAGAGGGAATCAATCTCTGGAGAGAGGATTTGGGTATCCAAAGAATCTATATAATAGCGCCGTCCCCTATCTATATAGTAGGTTACTGAAGCCTGTTTCTCTTTGTCTGTAGGGGTGATTTCATAGTGGCCTGTATTATTAAAATAGCCCACACTATTGTAGTAAGCATGGAGGGTATGTGCCGATTTGCGAGTCTCCACTGTATCTATAATCACAGGTGCTTGTCCCATTCGCTGGAGCATACGGTCTTTGCCTGATATCAAAAAGGATTTCCCTAAGCGTTGGGTCTGCTTTTTAGAAAGAAATCCAACTAAGAAATGATGCCACTTAGGGTGTCTCTCAAGCCATTTTTGATAGTTCTCCTCTGCATGGTCATCGGCCAAGTTATAGATAAGCAACCCCAATGGAATCCCCAACAATCGCGAATTGGGTTCCTGGCGTAGATAGCCATAGATATTGGCATTCTTAGGTTTTTTATCATTAACAGAAATCGTATTCTTACGCAGCAGATACGCTCCCTCTGGTACCTTTTTTGTAGGATTACACCCCAGCAGATAAGCCAAAGCAAAGAGTAAAAATACTATTTTAGCAACAAATGTATGCTTCATCGGATAGCCTCAAAATTTCGGCTCAAAATTACAAATTTTATACGATAATACAATTATAATTATCAATTGTTAATTGTTAATTATCTAAGATACTCCATACTTGTCAAATGTTACAATCAATCCTATATTCCTAACAAACTAAGACGCAATAAACTCACGTCTCTACACAAGTGCTGACTAAGACAATTCTCTGCTTAGCATAGTCTTTTGTAGAGACGCAATTTATTACGCCTTAAAAAATCACATCTTAATTATTGATTTACATCAATAACCAATGTACTATTGCCAATTAATACTAATATTACTTACTTCAAGATTCTTATATTCCAAATTTCCATCATCATATGCTCTAAAAGAAGTAGCTATAGAGACAAAACTCAATCCTTTTACACTAGGTAATATTTGTTTAAAAGTAACACTCGCTTTCATAGGTACCTCTGTAGGTATTTTATTACATGCAGCAAAAAAAGTATCTTTATTTTTTCCTACAGACATATTTTTTACGAAATATTCATTCCCTTCGAAATCATATGCCTTTATACCGCTAATAATTGTAGGATAATCATCATTTATAAAACAAACTTTTTGATGAACTAACTTATGTGAAATTAGAAATTCCAAAGTAACTGTTTGTTCTACTTTATTCCCTATAACAGAAAGTAGTTTTACCTCAAACTTGGGAGAGAAACTCTTGATGGTACCATTTTCTTGATTTGTATTAGTTTCTGAAGTTTTCATTTTATCTGCCACTGTTTGAAAACCAGCTTCTTGAGAGACAACTTCTCCTTTACTTAAGGCTTCATCTATAGCAATAGCTATTTCCTTTTTATCTGTATACCTAAGTATAGCATATTTGACTGTCTTACCATCAATTATTTCTTCTCTAAAATTTTTGATTGTTGGTTTGATCAATTTTGAAAGTTCCTTCTTCGTTGCATTTACGACCTCTTTCTTTGCCCCTTCTCTATTATCTATATAACTACTTATGGTGACAATATCTTTAATAAAGATTGTACCATACGATTCTCCTCTCGAAGGAGTACCGAAAGAAATGACATCTCCTTTTTTATAAGTGTGATTGTCAACTGCTACATATTCTTTTCTTGAATTTTTGGAACTCTGCCCCGACAAAGAGCCAAAATTTAACACCATTAGCAACAAAAGTGCTATTTTTTTTCCTGTTTTCATTGTTCTTTATTTTTAATAAGGCAAAATTACTATTATTATCCTATTCAAAGTCTTTATTTTTTTACTAATAGCCGAAAAATATTACTAAGAATTAAAAATTTTTCGTACCTTTGTCGCAAAATATAAGTATGTCATTAGGAAAAAAGTTAAAACAAGCGCGCCTTAATAAAAATCTTTCTCAAGATTTTATGGCTGAGATGTTGGATGTTTCTCAAAAAACATATTCCAACTTTGAAAATAATAAGACAACCCCCAATTTTTCACAAATTGAGGAAATTTCTAAAATACTGGATATAAGTATTTTAGATTTCTTAGAAGATACTGAAAAATATAACTTCTACCAAAATAACACAGGTACAAATAATGGTTTTGTAGTTAATAATTTCTCAGAAAAACTTATTGAACAATATGAACTTCGAATTAAAAAATTAGAGGAAGAAAATGCATATCTAAAATCCCTATTAGACCGAATGCTAAAATAACTGATTCTTACAAAAAGAGCTTCAAAAATAGATTGAAGCTCTTTTTTTCTATTTACCAATTAATATATAATAAACTAAATATCAAACAACTACCCTCCTAACATTAACAATTGACAATTATTTTCTCCTCCTTCTTACAAACACCACCAATCCCACAAGGGCTACCAGTACCGCCACACCTATCCACAAACCATCTAAGGAGACTTGCTTCTTTTCCTGTCCTGTGGTGGTCTCTTCCTTTTGGAGTACTTGGCTATTCTTAGTGTCATATACTTCCTCTGAAGCATTATTGGCAGCAGAAAGCTGTTTCTGATATACTTGTGCATTGGCCGCTGGGGCTTTTTGCGAGATATATTCTTGCAATTTCTTATTTTCAGAAGAGAACTGAGAGGAGGTTACCCCATACTGCTTTACCAAATCGGTATGGAGACTCGCCAAATGGGCAATCTGCGCCTCTGAGGCCTTCCACATACCTTTGCGAGTAGCCTCCAGCATCACCGCTGTTACCTCTTCTAAGGATACAGCATTCTCCCGCTTGATAAAGTCGGTTACGCCCAACTGTTGCTTGTCTTCTATATAAGTGTCATATACTTCATTCCATAGGGCATCATCTATCAGTTCAGGACGGGTAGCCTCCCAGCCGTGCATATTGGTTACAATCTCTTGGATTTGTCCTGCCGCAGAGGCCTTACCTTTCATCATCTCCTTGATATACTTAGGGTTGAGTATGGTAGCACGTGCCTCTACTCCTATAGCCTCCTTCAGTTCTTGCAAGTGCATGTTCTTATGATTACGATAGTCAGCCAAGTAAGCATCAGGGTCTTTGCCTGTTACCTCTTTGATAGCGGCATTCATTCCTCCCATAAACTCATATACGTGGTCAAGGCTCAAGGCACCCCAAGTATTGTTCTGGCGTGGCTGAATAAGTACATCGGCATGCTTAATTGCAGCACGGAACATACCTTCTTGGAACTGACTCCAGTTTTCTTTTGTCCCATAGAATGCCCCCATATTGTGCATATACACTTGGGCAATATCACTTTGGTTCTCCCACTTATCTCCAGCATTGATAAGTTCCTTGATACCCGTGTCATACCTGCCTTGTAACCCTCCGAAGATACGCTGGGTGGACATCTCACGGGCTTCCTTAGGTGGTACCCCTGCTTCTACTAACTCCTTCTCTATATCCACAGTACCTGAACTAACCTCGTTGGCATAAGGCTCTTGAGGGAGCGCACTGACCATCTCTATAGCCTTGGTAATGAGAAATAAACGAGAGGCGGCCAAGTCGCGGAACTGACCAGAGGTCTGTATCACCACATCTATTCGTGGGCGACCCAGCTCCTCTGAAGGAATTAAGCGTATATCACCCACTCGGCCAAAGGTATCCCACACAGGTTCTACTCCCAGCATATAGAGGGCTTGGGCTATGGATACACCCTCGGTCTCTACAAACTCAGAACTCCAGAAAGTATAAGCAATCTTCTTAGGATATTCACCATGTTTTTCCTTGTATTCGTTCAGTACATTTTGGGCTAAGGCTACCCCTCTATCCCAAGCCAATTTGCTCGGTGTACTCTCGGCATTAACTGAATAAAGGTTGTGCCCTGTAGGTACTCCCTTAGGGTTCGCTACAGCATCTCCCCCTGAAGATGGAGGGGTATAGCCACCATTAAGAGCATTGAAAAAGGCTTTTTCTTCCAGATGGGGGCTTTGTTGTAGGCCATCTCGGTAGAAAATGATATTGGTAATAGCCTCTTCTATTCCTACTATGGCACGAGCTCGTGCTACCTTGGCCTTTTTGGCAGCTAACTCAGCCAACTCTTTCTCTGTAAGGGGTTTGCGTTCTTCTTTCTTGACAGCGGGTTTCTTAGTTTTGGTAGCCTTACCTACTGCATCGGGTTTCTTACCCTTGACTGTATCAGTCTTAGCATGAGCAGTGGAATCCTTGGCTTGTGCTGCTTCCTTGTCCATTTGTTTTTTGAGAAAATAAGGCATACCTGATTGGTCTTCAGCGGCCATAGTTTCCTTGGCCTTGGCCAATTCCTCTGGAGTGATATGGGCATAACTACAGATAAGCTCAGTGGTTACAGGCTTCCCTGCAAGTACCTGACTCACAAGATTTTTAGCTGGATTGAGGTATTGCTCAGAGAAAAACACTTTACGCTTGAGGTCTTTCTCACTTACCTTACCGTCTATTTTATGGAGTGCAGCTACACTATAGGCTATTGGGTCGGCCGACATGGCCACTACGGTAGAGTTGATTTTATCCGCTGGGTAAGGTACCCCCATGGTGTAAAGCTCCCCGTTAATCTTCTCCGTGGCAATCTCTTCGGCAAAGTTGGACAAGCGATCTATCTCTGCTTCCGTATAGGGCTGGGTGAGGATACTATCCAAACGCAAATCGCGATGTAAGCCCATACCTACAGCTAACTTTTTGATATGCAGCGAAATAGTATTCTTATCGGTTGGATTCTTTGACTTCTGGTAGGAGAGGATCGTGTTCTCTAACTCATTGAAGGTGTTGCGCATATCACTCTCAGTAAAGGCAGGAGTAAGATAGGATACTATAGAACCATACGAACGGCGCTTGGCCATCATCGCCTCCCCTATATTGCCTATTGTATAGTAATAGAAATGTGGCACTGTACCGACCAAGATGTCTGCCCAATCATAGTCAGAGAGGGTAACCTGCTTATTGGGGGTAAATTCCAAAGAGCCATGGGTACCAAAGTGAATAAGTGCATCGGCCTTCAATCCATTTTGTACCCACAAGTAAGCCCCTATATAGGCATAAGGAGGAATTTCTTTGACTCCATGCTGTACCTTGAAATCGTCTTCAGTACTAATAGCCGCAGGGGGTTGGGGCAATATAGTCACATTACCAAAAGTAAGGTGTGCTACAGCCAAATAGTCCTTGCCGTCCTTATGAGCAGCTAAGTAGTTGCCTGGTACTGCCCCATTGTGCGCTACCACTTCTTTGTAAAGATCTTGAGGCAGCGTTGTCTTCAGCCAAGTATCCAGCTCATTAGCCTCTACCAAAGCGGGATTATCCTCTGCTAAGAAGCGTTCTATCTCTCCCTTAGCGCTGGCTCGGTAGGTATTGGCATACTTATTTAGTAGTGTATGAAATTCCCCTACCGTAGCAGGGAGACCTTCTACCTTATAGCCTTCTTTCTTGAGTTGTATCAAGAAATTATAAAGTGATTCTATCACTTCCAATCCTTGTGCCACAGGGGGATTAAGTCCCACTCCCTTGAAATAGACAATGGCCAATTTCTTATCCGCATTGGCTTGTTTTTTCAGTTGGGTAAAGCGGTGTATGATTTTGGCAAACTTTGCTGCACGGTTACCTATAGCGTTGAGGAAATAATAGCCGTCCTTGTTCTTGTCCTGTGCAATAACCACATAGGGGTAAAGCGCTCCGTCCAATTCAGGCATCACTACCGTCTGACCTAAGAAACCACCTGCCATGCCCATAGGGTCTTTTTCCCATT
>ERZ773100.1281-NODE-1281-length-11740-cov-23.155755_pt1 | contig 11740 bp, 9 predicted proteins | sample MGYA00511119_ERZ773100 | MGnify/ENA primary metagenome ERZ773100 (study PRJEB29015, sample SAMEA2738000) | human oral metagenome | biome: human oral; feature: human-associated habitat; material: dental | place: China | collected 2111 ...
CGGCCTGGGCCACGCCCTCGTGGAGCCAGGCGGCCGTTCCCAGGGCGGCGACGCATACGACGGCGGCCAGCGAGGACATGCGCTTGCGCAGCCGCACGCGCTGGGCGCGCGACTGGGGGATGCGGAAGGTCGCGGCCAGTCGGGAGGTGGTGGTGCCGGAGGTGAGGCCCGAGCCGGTGCCCTGAACGTCGTCGGGCTGGGAGGCCTTGCTCCGCCGCCGGGGGCGCAGGGCGCTCGCGGCACGGGCGAGAAGCCCCGGACGGTCCGCGGCGGACGGTTCGGTCTGAGCGGTGCCGGAGTCGGATCGGTTGCTTCCGCCGTCACCGGCACCGGAGGTGGCTGCGGCGGAGTCGATGCCGCTCGACGGGGTGTCGGGCGTCTCGAAGTCGTTACGTGAAGTGGTCACTTGGCCCCTTGGGGACTACGGGATGCGACCTCCTGGACGAGGGTGCGTCGCAGCATCGTCGAGGAGGTGGTGGGTGTGTAGGGCAGGTAGATCACCGAGGCCCCGACCTCGGCCATCTCGGCCTCCAGGCGGCGGCCCTTGTCGGTGCCCTCCCAGTCGGTGCCCTTGAACAGCACGTCGAAGGGGGAGCGCTTCCAGGCCAGGCGCTTGTCCTGGTCGTAGTCGGGGACCACGGAGTCCACCATGCGCAGGGCGGCCACCATGGCCATGCGCTCGGCCAGGGGCACGATGGGGCCGCGTCCCTTCATCCGCTCCAGCGACTCGTCGGTGGCGACCCCCGCAATGAGGCGGTCGCAGCGCTTGGCCGCCTCGGTGAGGATGTTGAGGTGCCCCACATGCAGCATGTCGAAGCCGCCGGGGACGTAGCCGGTGATCATCAGTAGGCTCCCTTTCCGCCGATAACCGCGCGCAGCGTTCCGGCGAAGATCTTCGCGTCCAGGGCTCCGCCCCGGTTCTCCACGTAGTGACGGTCCAGGGCCACGGTCGAGGCCCAGGACAGGTCCGAGCGGCCGGAGATCTGCCACAGGCCGGTCAGCCCGGGCTTGACCAGGAGACGCCGCAGTGCCTCGGCGTCGTACTTGGCGACCTCGACAGGAAGGGCGGGGCGGGGCCCCACCAGACTCATGTCCCCGCGCACGACGTTGATGAGCTGGGGGAGCTCGTCGATCGACAGGCGGCGGATCCAGCGGCCCACGCGGGTGATGCGCGGGTCCTGGCGGTCCTTGAACATGACCTCGTTGCCGGCGTCGCCGCCGGCCTTGACCACCGATGCGCGGCGGGCGTCGGAGTCGATGTACATGGAGCGGAACTTCCACATGGTGAAGGGCTTGCCGTCCTGGCCCACGCGGGTCTGGGTGTAGAAGACCGGACCGGGGGAGTCGATGCGGATGGCGAGCGCGGTGACCGCCAGCAGTGGCGAGATGAGGGCCAGGCCGAGGGCGCCGGCGAGACGGTCGAACAGGGCCTTGCCCGCGGCGCGGGTGCGGCGGGTCTTGACGGCGATGAGACCGGTCCACCCCTGAGTGACGGTCAGGGCCCGCATGCGTCCGGGCACGACGTCCTGCAGGCCCGGGGCGACGACGAGGCGCACCTGGGTGCCCTCCAGGCCGCGCATGAGGGTGACCAGGTCCTCGGGGATGACCGAGCCGACCGTCATGACGGCGTCGATGCGCTCGGCGTGCAGGGTCTGGGCGATGTGCTGGGGGCTGCGCACGGGCTCAGCGGAGTGGAAGGCGCGGTCCTGCCCGGAGGACAGGTAGCCCACGATGAGGAAGCCGTCCATGGGGTGGCGGCGCAGCTGGGTGAGCATGGGCTGGGAACCCGAGCCCATGACGATGAGGGTGCGACGCAGGGCGTGTCCCTCGAGGCGGCGGCGGCGCAGCCAGCCGGCCTCGATGGAACGTCCGGTGACGGCCAGGAGGAGCTGGGCCGCCAGCGTGGCCAGCAGAGTGGTTCGGGCGACTCCGGACAGGTCGGCCAGCAGCAGGGCCACCGGGAGGCTCACAGCGGCCGCCGCGACGAAGCGGCCCGTACCGGGGCCGGCCTGCTCGACGGCGTCAATACCGAGAGCTCCCAGGAACCAGGCGACGAGCACCATCGTGATGCCCACGGTGGTCGCGGACCAGACCAGTGGCAGGTGGCCGCCCAGGAGGGCGAGCCAGAAGGGGACCGCGACGGCGAAGAGGTCGGACAGGACGAGCCAGATGACGAGGTCATGGCGCGTGCGTGCCCAAGGACTGCGCGGAGCGGTGGGGGAGGTGGCGTCGGCTGCTGCTGTCGAGGGACGCCGGTGCTGCTCGCGCTGGGGCAGTGTCAGGGTCGAACTAGACAAGGTGGACTCCGCAGGGATGATCGTGGATGGGCAATAACTGATCGGCTAGTGCTGACGGGACGTCGCGAACAGCAGCGTTTTAGAATGCTACTAACTCTTGTGGACGTTATTTGTGGGAAGTGGCCAAGATCGCAGGGGCAAGATGAGGAGTCAAGAGGTTTCTGAGGTATCTGTATGTTACAGGTGAGCAACGATATGGGGGCATCAATGTGCCTATGAGAGACCTTTCAGGGTTCTTCCAGTAGGCGACATTTTGCCTGGTCAGAGCCGATTTGCTGGGGTTGTGCCAAGGGGTGGGTGGAGAGGCTGTCTATGTCACAAGACGATAAACAAAAGATACCAGGTCGCTGACTCCGATGCGTCTACTCTCGTACCTGTCTTCAGGTGTCTTTCCGGTGCCGGATTGTGACCTTCCTACAACATCAGGAGTGCGATGTGATCCAGTCGAGTTCTTCGGCGTCTGTGCCGGCTCCCGAGTCGGTCGTGGCGCAGTCGGCGGTCGACGACGCCCCGGCGGGTGCCACTGACGGGCGGCGATCTGGGGATATCTCAGGCGCCGCAAGCCTCTTGACGGCTGAGGCCAGTGATGGGGCGGTCCCGTCCCAGAGCTCTCGCCCTTCGCCGCTGCGGCGGCTCGGCGGAATCCTCAAGCGGGGGTCGTCGTCGGGTGCCAGCTGGTCATCTGTGGGAACCACAGCCGTGGCCAAAGTGGTGGTCATGGGGGTGTCCGGCGTCTTCGGGCTGGTCAACACCAGTCTCATCATCAGGCACTTCGGGGCCGACGCCTTCGCCCAGTACGGTCTGCTGGCCACCTTCCCCACCCTCATGCCCTTCACCGACCTGGGGATCGGCGCGGTCATCCTCAACACGGTGGCGAGCTCGAGCGACCCGGCCCACGACTCGACCGTGCGGCGCACGATCACCACCGCCGTCCGGGTGCTGCTCGGCTCCGCGCTGGTCATCACCACGATCGGCATCGTCATCATGCTGCTGGGGGGCTGGCCCTGGCTGCTGGGGGACAAGCTCATGGAGGGTGGCGGGCCCACAGTCACCGTCTGCCTCATCATCTACGCCGCGGCCCTGCCGCTGTCCGTGGGACAGCGAGTCATCATCGGTCTGGGGCGATCGGCCACGCAGGTCATCAGCCAGGGAGTCGTCTCCCCGGCCATGTCCTGCTTCCTGCTGCTGGCCATCGTCACCGGCCTGGGGCGCGGCAACGCCGTGTCCATCTACTCCTACATCGCCAACGCCCTGGTGTCGGTCATCTGCATCGTCGTCGCCTGGCGCGCCACCCGCCCCCTGTTCAGGGAGGCCCTCAAGGATGTGCCGCATCTGCGCAGCGTGCGAGGGGTTCGCATCGTCAACACCGCGGGCCCTCAGCTCCTCCAGTCCCTGGCCATCCCGATCGCCTTCCAGACCGACCAGCTCCTCCTGTCCCACCTGGGTCAGTCCCAAGCCCTGGCTGAGTACGGCCTGGCCAACAGGCTGTTCAACATGCTGACCCAGACCGTCATGGCGGTCGGCGTCGCCATGTGGCCCATGTTCGCCAGGGCTCGGGCCGACAAACGCATCGAGAGTCCCTTCAAGCCGGCCATCGCCTTCAGCGGGGGCGGCTTCCTCTTGGCTCTCGCCCTCATCGCCATCACGCCCTGGGCCGCTCGGGTCATGTCCGGAGGCGAGGTCGTTCTGCCCTCTGTGCTCGTATGGGCCTTCGCCGCCTACGTCGCCGTCGAGGCCGGTAAGCAGCCGCTGGGCATGTACATGACCGATCCGCGCGGACTGCAGTTCCAGGTCGTCCCAGTCCTCGTCCTGGTGCCGATGAACCTCGCCGTCTCCTGGGTCCTCATTGGGCCCTTCGATGCCGCCGGGCCTATCCTGGGCTCGGTGATCTCAGTGATCCTGTGCCAGATCCTCCCGTATGCCTGGTGGGTGCGCCGAGACGTGGCCAGGCGCCGTCGAGAGCTGGCGCAGCAGTGACTCCCTCCTCGTCGGCGGGCGGCGCCGAGCCGGCTCATGCGGCCCAGGAGTCGGTGCCGCGTCCCGGCACTCGATCGCTGTCCGACGTTCCCTGACTGTCTCATCCGCCGTTCCTCATCTGTCCACCACCCGGCCCGGTTCCCCGGGCCCCGCTCAAGGAGAAGCCTCATGAGCTCCCCTGCTGGTTCCCCCACCATCGCCGAGAACATCAGGGCCCTGTCCCGGGCTCAGAAGTCCAAGGCCGGTGCCCCCCTCTACTCCCGCATCATCAACCGCCCCGCGGGGCGGGTCCTGGCCGCGATCGCCCACCGTCTGGGTGCGACTCCGGACCGGGTGACGGTCCTGTCGGCACTGTGCACCTACAGCGGTATCGCCCTCATCGCCCTGTGGCGTCCTACAGTCGTGTCCGCTGTGGCGACCGCCCTGCTGCTCATGTTCGGGTACGCCCTCGACGCCGCTGACGGGCAGCTGGCAAGATTGCGCAATGGCGGCTCGAAAGCCGGTGAATGGCTCGACCATGTCGCAGACGTTATTAAGCTCTCGACAATTCATGGAGCCATTGCGATCTCACTGTTCCGTTTTACGGAATTGCCATCACCAGTTCTGCTTATTCCGCTCGCTTTCGGGGCGGTTCAAAATATTCACTTCTTCAGTTACATCCTGACGTATCAGCTGCGTTATCACGGTGGGACGCCCCTGGCCAAGGACGAGTCCCGCCCCGGCATCCTCAAGTCGGTCCTATCGGCCCCCACGGACTACGGGCTCATGTGCTTCGTGCTCATGACCCGCTTCGCCCCCACGGTCTTCCTGTGGGTGTACGGCATCATGCTCCTGGGCTACGCGGGCTACGTGGCGCTGGCCCTGCCCAAGTGGTACCGCGACTTGCGCAACGACCTCCAGTAGCTCCTCGCCTCGACGTCGTCGGTCCTCATCCGGCCTCGTGAGACCGGGCCGGACGGGGCTGCGGCAAACCGATCACCGGCATTCCCGCTGAGATATCCACCCGTCCTCCCTCATATCTGTTAAGGAATCTTATGGCTCTGCTAACCGGCCGCAAGGCGCTACTGGTCTATACGGGACGCAAGGACGGGCTGGGCAACCGTGTGCGTGCGCTGCTGTCCGCCCAAGAGCTCGCCCGGGTCGAAGATCGCGACCTCTACTACGTGTGGAGCACCGACGAGTACTTCGGTCCCCGGATGGATGAGCTCTGGCGTTTCGAAGGAGGCACTCCCGTATCGCGCCTGACCTCCCGGGCACTCCTGCCCCTGGCCCGGTACCGCCAGCCCAAGGGGGTCCGGATCACCGCCGATTTGCGCCGTCGCCACCTGTGGCAGATCCACTCCCACGGCCTGCCCGTCACCTGGGAGGATCCCGCCTGGAGGGGGAGCGACGAGAAAGGGGCCGGGCCCGCCGGGCCGCGTCCCTGGACCGAGCGGCTGCGCGAGCTGACCCCCGTCGACGAGATCGCCGATGAGGTCCGCTCCATCTACGACGCCCACCTGCGGGGACGCCCTTACGTCGGCATCCAGGTGCGCACCCACGCGGTCTCCCACGCCAAGACCATCGAGTCCTCTCCGGTGGAGTGGTTCGCCAACCGGATGCGTCAGATCCGCGCCGACCACCCCGACGTCCCCTTCTTCCTGTCCTGCGACACCCCTGAGGCCCAGAAGCAGCTGGCCGGGGAGTTCGACGGCTGCATCTTCCTGACCGATAAGGGCGGCTACAACACCGTCAAAGGCGTGCGCTCGGGCCTGGTCGACCTCTACCTGCTGGCCAGCTCCCAGCACCTCATCGGGGCCTCCTTCTCCAGCTTCGTGGAGATGGCCGTCTTCCTGTGCGACGGCGTCGTCCCCTTCGAGCGGCCCGACCAGCCCCTGGACGGCGAGTTCAGCCTGTCCCTGGGGCTGGCCGAGGACCCGCTGCGCCCCGCCCAGCGCTGACATCCCACCGAGCCGGGTGTTTTCTCGCGTGCTCCTGCAGAAAGACCGTAGGGCCACGTGAAATTCGTCGGTCTCGGCAGAACCGCGGGGTGGGGTCTCAGCGCTTGACGAGCTCGTCGACGATCCGGGTCATAGTGGCGCGGTACCCGGCTACGGAGAAGCGCTCGGCGGCCTCGTGCTCGCCCTGCTCGGCGAGCCGGGACGCCAGGTCCGGGTCCGCCGCCAGGGAACCGAGGGCATCGGCCAGGGCCTGCGCGTCGTCGGCGGGCACGAGCAGTCCGGTCACCGAGTCGGTGACAACCTCGGCCAGGCCCTGGACCCGAGAGGCCACGAGCGGCCGGGCCGCGTGCATCGCCTCGACCGCCGTGTTCCCGAAGGGCTCGGCCCGAGAGGGCACAACGACGGCGTCGGCGGCCTCCAGCACCGACCAAGTGGGGTGCACGTAACCCAGCAGCTCGACGTGTCCCGTGAGGTCCTCCTGACCGGCGCGCTCACGCAGCTCGGCCTCGTACCACTCATAGCCGGGGAAGACCGAGCCGCACACGTTCAGGGAGGCGTCCACCCCCGAGCGGCGCAGCAGTCCGACGGCGTCGAGCGCCACGTCCACACCCTTGCGTGGGGACAGGCGCCCCACCATGGCGATCCGGAAGGACTCCCCGGGTCGTCTGGGGCGCAGGGGCTCCAGAGGCCGGTCCGGTCCAGCGACCCCGTTATGGACCACCTCTGTGCGCGAGGCCAGTCGCGGCTGGGCATCCAGGAGCGCGTCGCGGGCCGCCCCGGAGTTCGCCACGATCCGGGAGGCCGCGAGAAGCGGGGCGTTGAGCCCGGCGCGGATGATCCGGCGCTGGGTGTCCTCCGCCTCGTGTACATGGGCCAGTACCGGGACGCCGGCCGCGCTCGCGGCCACCGACCACCAGGGGATCGTCACCGTGTTGGTGAGGACCACCTCGGCTCGGCTGGCGCGGATGACGGACCGCAGGCGGGCGACTTCCGGGGCGGCCTGCGCGGACAGCTTCGCCAGGCCGGTGGGACTCAGCAGGGCCTTGCGTAGCACTGTGAAGGGCATGACGGCCACGCGGGCGCCGGCGTCTTGCAGTACCTGGACCAGAGGGCCGTCCTGAGGCAGGGCCACGAGGACCTCGTGATCGGTCTCGATGAGTCCGTGAATGGTCTCCACCAGTTGCCAGTCCGAGCCGTACAGGTCGGGGGAGGGGTGGGCCACGAGGACTCGGGGGGCTTCGGTGCGGGAACTGCCCGCCCTGCCCCGGCTCACCAGCTCACCTTTCCGGTGCGGCGACCGGAGGGACGACGGCGGACGGGCCCCTCGAGCGCCAGACGCCGGGCCAGGGCCTCATAGCCGGAGGCCACCTCGTCCCAGTCGTAGAGGGCCGCCCGCTCTCGGGACTTCTCGCCGCGCGCCGCCTGGGCCTCGACGTCGGACTCGGCGGAGACGACCAGGGTGGCCACCTCATTGGGTGTGGTCCAGTAGCGTCCGGCCTCACCCAGGACCTCGCGGTTGAAGGAGACGTCGAAGGCGTCCACCGCGGCCCCGGCGCCGATGGCGCGCAGGAGGGAGGGGTTCGTGCCGCCCACGGAATGGCCGTGGTAGTAGACCAGGGCGCCGGAGTAGAGGGCGTCGAGCAGATCCTGGTCCCACAGGCCGCCGAGCAGGCGGACCCGGCCGTCGGCCAGGGACTCGATGCGGGCGGTGTAGTCGTCGGCGTAGGGGGCCGAGCCGACGACAACCAGGGGCAGCGTCGCCCCGGAGCGCACGTAGCCCTCCACGATGACGTCGACGTGGTTCTCCACCTCGAAGCGGGCCACCACCAGGTGGAAGCCCTTGGGGGTCAGGTCCAGCTCGGCCAGCCGCGAGGTGTCGGCCGAGATGCGGGGCGCCCCGTAGGCGAGAAGATCGGTGGGGGCGTTGAACTCGTCGGTGTAGTAGTCGGCGATGCCCTGGGCGTCGGCGATGAGTGCGTCGGAGTAGCGCACGGCCAGGGCCTCGGCGGCGCGGTAGTAGCGCTTGCCGGTGGGACCCCACTTTCCGCGACGCCACTCCAGGCCGTCGACGTGCGTGGCCACCGGAATGCGTGCGGCGCGCAGGGCCGGCAGGAAGGGGGAGTTGGCGGCGTTGAAGACGAAGGCCGCGTCCGGGTGGGTGCGGCGCAGCAGGTGGGCCACCGACAGGGCCGTGTGGGACAGGGTCTCCAGGCTGCGGTTCTTCACTGAGGGTAGCTCGACCAGCCGCATTCCCAGATAGGTGTTCGGAAGCGGGGTGTCCGGCTCGGGGTTGCGGCAGTAGACGAGGATCTGGTGGCCGCGGTCGGCCAGGCGCCGGCCGACCTCCTCGATGGCGGTCTCGAATCCTCCGTAGCGGGCGGGGACGCCTCGCGTCCCGATCATGGCGATACGGAGCCTGTCCGGGTTCACAGCAGTCAACGGAGTCCTTTCGAAGGGCGGCGGAGCTGGTAAGGGATGGGAACCAATGATCCCGCTTGATGCGACTGCCGGTCACGGAAATGGCGGAGGATCATCGATGGGGTGACGGGGAGGCGGTGGTGGCAGTGATGATGGCGATGATGGTGATGATGAGGCGATGGGTGTGGTGTCGGCCCCTCCACTGAGCACGCAGGTTCCTGCGGAGCTCCTGCGGACTCGTGGCGCCGCGCGTGCCCAGTACACCCGGTCAGCAGTCTAGAGCTGGGCGGCCGCCGGCATGCGCCGAACGAGTCGTTCCGCTCATTTCCTCCGGCCTCCGGGACCTCAGCATGCAGGGCTGAGGTGCCGCGCTGGTGGCGCGCCGGAACTATGGTGGAGGGATTGCGTTCGACTGGTCCACACCACCTGGGTAAGGGCTGAGTATTGCAGCCAAGAATCAGGTGTGGAACTCGGTATGGGTTAATGGGAGGCTATCTGTGAGAAAGGTGGATAGCGTGCGCTGCCTCTCGTGAGAAGTGAGTGATTGCACAACGGAGGTGGAACAAAGGCTCCCGGAGTCGTTATCAAAACGTTACCGCTGTAATAGTCTCGTGGTCGGCGCCGGTTTGCTGAGGCAGGCCCGCCCCGTCGTACCACGTCGCTCACCCACGTTCCCTCGTGTCATAAGAACGGAGCACTCGTGCATCCTTCCCGTGCTGTCTCCAGTGTGGGGGCGGTCCTGGCCGCCCTCCCTCTCGCCCTTGGTGCGCTCGTCGCCCCCGCTGTTGCGCCCCCGGCCGATGCGGCCCCGGGGCAGGTCGCGCTCGCCTCCCCGCAGCCTCTGCCCACTGCCCAGATCGACGGCATTGTTCTGGACCAGGCGGTGGTGGGTAATACCGTCTACGTCGTTGGGGAGTTCAAGAACGCTCGTCCGGCCGGTGCTGCCGCCGGCGAGAACGAGTCACCTCGATACAACGCCATGGCCTTCGATATCACGACCGGTGCACTGCTGGACTGGGCTCCCAAGGTGAATGGCAAGATCACTGCGGTCGAGGCCTCGGCCGACGGCTCCACCATCTACCTCGGCGGCAACTTCACCTCCGTCAACGATGAGACGGCCTACCGGGTGGCGGCAGTGGATGCCGCAGGCAAGCGCAAGCCACTGGGGGCCTCTGCCAATGGGGCGGTCTGGGATCTGGAGCTCTCCCCCGATGGCTCCACCCTCTACATTGCGGGCTCCTTCACTCAGCTCAACTCCTCGTCACGTCAGCGCGCCGGCGCCGTGGATCTGAAGACGAACAAGGTGGCCAGTTTCGCCCCTCAGGTCGACGACTCCCTGGTTCGCGCCATCACCGTGGCAGCTGACAACTCCGCAGTGGCGATCGGCGGTTCCTTCGCCTCCGTAGAAGGCTCCTCCGACGCCTATGGCCTCGCCATCCTGGAGAAGGACGGCTCTCTGCGGCACACCAACATCTCCAGCGTCATCCGCAACGCAGGCTCGAATTCCGGAATCGTGAGCCTCAAGTCGGACTCCCGAGGTCTGTACGGCACCGGATACTCCCAGGAGGGGACCTTCGAGGGGATGTTCCGTGCCAGCTGGACCACTGGCGACATCAATCTCATGGCCGACTGTCACGGCGACACCTACGACGTGCTGCCCACCAACGACGTCATCTACATCGCCAGTCATACCCACGACTGCAGCAACATCGGTGGTTTCCCCGACCGTTCCGACACGGAGGGGGTCTACCACCATGCCGTCGGCTTCTCCAGCACGGCGACGGGCACCGTGGGCTCCAACACGGCTAGCGGGTACAGCGACTACTCGGGACTGCCCGCCCCCACGCAGTACAACGGCTTCCTGCCGGGTTTTCAGATCGGTGAGTACAGCGGTCTGAGCCAGGCCGTGTGGACTGTTGAGGGCAACAGCCAGTACCTCGTCTTCGGCGGTGAGTTCATCGCGGTCAACGGCGCCAAGCAGCAGGGCATTGCCCGCTTCTCCATGAGTGGTGGCGATGCCAATGCCGCTCAGCCCGGTGTTGAGGGCGGCGATAACGGCGCCAACGACGACGGCAAGCAGGGTAAGAAGGATAAGGATAAGAAGGACAAGAAGGATAAGAAGGGGAAGAAGAACAAGCAGGACGATTGGGACAACCAGGATGACTGGGACAACCAGGATGGCGGCTGGTGGTGGTGACCATGCGGGCTGTCAGGTCTGCGGGCCGTCGTGGGATATCTCCTGAATCGCCCAGTTCTATCGCCGATGGCGGTGTGCTCCCGAACTCAGTGGTCGCTGAGGGCGGCGCAGTGCGCGGCGGAGGTCGTACGCTTCGGCACGTGTCACAAACTCGAATGCTGATCCTCCCCGCCGTCCTGGTGCTGGGTCTGGGACTGGCCGCCTGTGGAGGCGGAAAGTCTCAGAGCACTGCCAGCCCCTCCGCCCCGGCCTCCGCCGGTGGCTCGGCCTCTGCTCCGGCCGCTCCCTCGAATGTCTCCACGCCGACGGTTCAGACCGCGAAGCCGACCGCGGCGCCCGCGTCCCCCTCGGGGGTTGTCTCCACCCCGGATGCATCCTCGATCGATCCCAAGGCCGTTGAGACCGGTGACCTGTCGAAGGATGAGTACCCCGAGGTGGGCCTGGACAAGTCCGTCCGCGTCGACGGGGACCTGGTGGTCTCCCTGGGGCAGATGCAGGCGAAGGACTTCGCTAGCGGTCCCGGCGAGGTGGGAGGCTCCGGTGTCCTGATCCCGGTGAAGGTGACGAACAGGTCCAGCCAGGAGCTGCCGCTGGCCAGCGTGCTGTCCACCACCGTCAACTACGGCGAGGGGGCTGGTACGCCCGCCAGTGAGATTATCTCAGCCTCGGATGCGGTACCGCCCAAGCTCGCAGCCGGTGAGACGGTGACCGTGAATCGAGCCTTTGTCATCCCGGCGGAGAGCCGAGGAAATGTCAAGGTCGTCGTTGACCTGGGGGCGGGCCGTGGGGCCGCCACCTTCCGGGGGTCTGCCGGCTGACCCGACAAGTCTCCCGGAAGGGGGTCTCGGACGCTCTTCGGCGTCCCCATCGTCCAAGGCGCCGTCCGCTGCTCATTGTCGTGAGCAGCGGAC
>ERZ773100.1283-NODE-1283-length-11738-cov-9.050758_pt1 | contig 11738 bp, 10 predicted proteins | sample MGYA00511119_ERZ773100 | MGnify/ENA primary metagenome ERZ773100 (study PRJEB29015, sample SAMEA2738000) | human oral metagenome | biome: human oral; feature: human-associated habitat; material: dental | place: China | collected 2111 ...
TGACCAATGAAAACCATTATGCCTATATAAGAGAATTGGAAGGAAAGCAACTAACAGATTTTCAACTTCTTAAGGACGACCTAAAGCAACAACGCAAGGACTTATATACAGCTGTGGGAGCCGCCGTAAAGGATTTCTTTGCCTTTACCCAAAAGGAGGCACTCACCTCTGCTCACTTCACGCGGGGTTCTCTGTACAATTTCTTTGAGAAAATCAGAAATACAGGAATGGCTGCCGTAGATAAAGCAGCTTTTACTCGCAATTGGTTTGTAGATGCGGACAATAAACCGCTGTACCCAAAGACGCTCCTTAAGAGTGAGCCTGCCTTGGCACAATTATTGGACGAAAAACAGGTATGGATAGCCGATTTGCTTCATTCTATAGAGAAAAGCTATTGGTGGGAACAGTTTTACAGACATTTGATAAAGAATGTTACCCTCTTGGCGGTGCTAAAGAGCTTGCAAGAGGAGATTGTGGCTATTAAGGAAGAGGAGAATATATTGCCAATTTCTGAGTTTAATAGCATTATTCACCAAACCATTATGGAGGAACCTTCGCCCTTTATCTACGAGAAAATAGGGACTCGCTACCAGCATTATTTTATTGACGAATTTCAGGATACTTCCACTTTGCAATGGGAGAATATGTTGCCCTTAATCGCTGATGCGGTACATAGTGAGAACCTCAGCAAGCAACAAGGGTCTTTGCTTATAGTAGGCGATGCCAAGCAATCCATTTACCGCTGGCGTGGGGGAAGGGCTGAACAGTTTATGGAGTTGTATAACAAGGAAAAAATTCCTTTCCATATAGAACAGCAGGTAGAGAACCTCGCTTATAACTTCCGTAGCCGTAGGGGGGTGATTGACTTCAATAATGATTTCTTCCTTTTTGTAGCTGGACACCCTTTGTTATTTAACAACAGTGGAAAGTATAGGTATGATGAACTATATCGCAATGCTAAGCAAAATATTCCCGATAAAGAAAAGGAAAAAGGCTTTGTAAGTATAGAATTTGTACAAGAAAAAGATAATGAAGTTCAGCAAATCTCCGAAGAGGAAACCGTAGATGATGAAAATGTACTAAAAGACGAAGATATTTATATAGAAACTATCGAAGGGTATATAAAAGAGGCTAAAAATAATGGTTACTTGGACAAAGATATTTGTATACTCTCTCGAAGAAACGCAGACTGTATTGAAATAGCTGAAAAATTGTCTGAAAAGGGGTATAATGTGATTTCCTCAGAGGCCTTATTGCTTAAAAATATACCTGAAATACAATTTCTCATACACCTAATTTCCATTTCGCTCTATCAGAATAATGAAAAGGAGAAGATAGAATTACTCTTTTCTTATACCAAGGTCAAACATATTACCGAGATACATGATTTTATGAGCCAATATGCCCATAAGCCTGTGGATACATTCTTCGCAGCTATGGGATTCTCTTTATCGCACTTCCATTTGTATTCTTTTTATGAAGGCATAGGCTATGCGATAAGGGTATTTGGTTTAGCCAAGCCTTCCGATGCGTATTTGGCACAATTCCTCAATGTCATATACGAATATAAGAGCGTACGCGGTGGCAACATTGCCGATTTCCTTACTTATTGGGAAGAAAAAAAGGATAAGTTGGCCATAAGTGCTCCCGAAGGAGTCAATGCGATTTCTATCATGACTATTCATAAGAGTAAAGGCTTAGAATTTCCTGTGGTCATCTATACAAAAGTCAATGACAAGTTGCGTTCGGCTAAGGACACACTGTGGATACGTGTCCCTAAGGAACAATATCATGGCTTCGAACATCTGTTGATAGATGATTACAGTGGTCTGGAAAAGATAGACGCCGATATTGTACTCCAGCAGAGCCAAATGGAGCTTTTGGATACCATCAATACCATGTATGTGGCCATGACACGCCCCAAAGACTTGCTTTATATACTCTGCGATCCTCCCAAGGGAGAAAAAGAGGATAAAATCAGTACCTTGTCCGAGATTGTAAAGATTTATTTGGAGGAGAAAGGACTATGGAAAGAGGGGCAATCGCGTTATACTTTTGGAAACTTAGTCCCTATCAAGAAACAACCTCTTAAAGCGGCGGATTATATCCCATTTAAGCAAAGAGCGGTATTGGCGCCTTCTTATACCATTGTAACTCGCGCAGGGTCTATGTGGAATACCCATAGGGAAGATGCCATAGCACGAGGGATACTCCTGCATGAGCTATTGGGACAGCTTACCACTCAGGCCGATATACCCCAAGTGCTACAACAGTTCTTCACAGAGGGGCGTATCACCCAGCAGCAACGCCCAATCCTTGAGCAGCAACTACAACAGCTTACCTCACACCCTTTGCTAAAGGATTATTATACAGCCGATTATATGGTTTATAACGAACGTGAATGGTTAGATATCTCAGGAGAGTACCTCCGCCCTGACCGTGTAGTCTATGACCCTAAAGGGGGCACTGCTGTGATTATTGATTACAAGACAGGGGACGATCACCCTCAGTACGAAACCCAACTCAGGCGCTATGCCCAAACCCTTGAGCAAACAGGCTGGAAGATAACACAATCATTCTTAGTGTTTATCAATCAGCAGATTACCGTAAAACCCGTATAGAGTCGCAATTTGTGGCATCTTATATAAAACAAAAATCCTTGATATTATCAAGGATTTTTTCTTGAGCGGAAGACGAGGTTCGAACTCGCGACATTCAGCTTGGAAGGCTGACGCTCTACCAACTGAGCTACTTCCGCAAAAATAATTATGAAAGAAATGAGCGGGAGACGAGGTTCGAACTCGCGACATTCAGCTTGGAAGGCTGACGCTCTACCAACTGAGCTACTCCCGCTTGTTTTTGACGGTGCAAAGGTAAAACATTTTTTCAATCCCACAAAATAAAATCTCATTTTTTTCTCCGCCAAGAAAAATAATGGACTTATTTGTTTTATTTCCAAAAATAAAACCGTAACTTTGCCCCACTATTAACCGAGGACAGATTTGACTGATTGCTACCTCATCGCACAGGCGATAAAAGATGCTAAACCAGTAATCTCCTCATAAGCTTTATTTATGGGATATTTATTTACTTCCGAATCCGTGTCCGAAGGACACCCCGACAAAATCGCTGACCAGATTAGCGATGCTCTCATTGACCATTTCCTCGCTTTTGACCCTTCATCCAAGGTGGCTTGCGAAACCTTAGTAACCACCGGTCAGGTGATTCTCGCAGGAGAAGTGAAATCCAAAACTTACCTTGATGTACAGCAGATCGCTCGTGATGTCATAAGGCGTATAGGCTATACCAAGAGTGATTATATGTTTGAGGCCAACTCCTGTGGGGTGCTTTCGGCCATTCATGAGCAATCCCCTGATATTAACCAAGGGGTGGTACGCCACTCTCCAGAGGAACAAGGTGCAGGCGACCAAGGAATGATGTTTGGCTATGCTACTCGTGAAACAGATACTTATATGCCACTACCTTTGGCACTTTCTCATGCCATTGTACGCGAATTAGCTACCTTGCGCCGTGAGAATAATCAAATCACTTACCTACGTCCCGATGCCAAGAGTCAAGTAACTCTTGAGTATAGCGATGATAATAAGCCTGTACGTATTGATAGTATTGTGATTTCCACCCAGCATGACCCCTTTGATACCGAAGCGAAGATGCTTGCCAAAATCAAAGAGGATATGATTCATATACTCATTCCTCGTATTAAAGAGCAATACCCAAAATATGCGCATCTGTTTGATGAAAATATCAAATACCATATCAACCCAACAGGGGTTTTCGTCATTGGAGGGCCTCACGGAGACACAGGGCTTACAGGGCGCAAAATTATTGTAGATACCTATGGGGGCAAGGGTGCTCACGGAGGGGGCGCTTTCTCTGGGAAAGACCCCAGCAAGGTGGACAGAAGTGCTGCCTATGCCACCCGCCATATAGCAAAGAATATGGTAGCGGCAGGTGTAGCCGATGAGATGCTCGTACAGGTAAGCTACGCCATTGGGGTAGCCGAACCTACAGGAGTCTATGTCAATACCTATGGTACTTCCAAGGTAGCCCTTACCGATGGACAGATTGCTCAGAAGGTCAGAGAAATTTTCTCTCTGCGCCCTTATGATATAGAACAGCGCCTGAAGCTGCGTTATCCTATTTATAGCGAAACCGCCGCTTACGGACATATGGGAAGAAACCCAGAAGTGGTAAAGAAAGTATTTGCTTCTCCTTATCATAACACCAAAACCATAGAGGTAGAACTCTTCACTTGGGAAAAATTAGACTATGTAGAGACAATCCGAAAGGCCTTTGGGCTATAATGTCTCAGAGAACTCTAATATACCAAAGAGACTACCCCGATAAGGATAGTCTCTTTTTGTTATTAAAGCGTGCCACTATTGGCACAATTCAGCATTGTAAAACTAAGTGTAAATCACAGATTCCCCAATTATAGATATTTAAATATCAAACTATAATAAAAGATTAATTATCATGAAGCTAATTACAATTTTAAAAGAATTCTTCCTTAAGAATCAATCCTCAGGGGTGTTGTTGATCCTCTGTGTAGTACTTTCTTTGACAATCGCCAATTCCCCTATGGCGGAAAGTTTTCAGGCACTCTTAGACCAAGAGGTAGGGCCTTATTCGATCAGTATGTGGATTAATGATGCCCTAATGGCTATCTTCTTCCTATTGGTAGGATTGGAGATCAAGCGGGAGATCCTCAAGGGCGAACTCTCGGATATCAGGAGCGCTTCCCTCCCGATAGTAGCTGCTATAGGGGGGATGATCGTGCCTGCGGTTATCTTTTCCTTACTGAATTATGGGACACCTTATAGCAAGGGTTGGGCGATTCCTATGGCTACAGATATTGCCTTTTCCTTGGCAATCATCTCTATGTTGGGCAGGGGGGTGTCTATAGCGATTAAGGTCTTTTTAGCAGCCTTGTCCATAGTAGATGATTTGGGAGCTATTGTGGTGATTGCCCTCTTCTATACCGATGCGATTCACTGGAGTTACCTGCTCTATAGTGGGGGAATCATAGCCGTATTATGCTTGTTGAACTATCTTAAGGTGAGAAAAATCGTATTTTACTTGCTCTTAGGAGTACTCTTGTGGTATTGTATGCACCATTCAGGAATACATGCTACTATAGCAGGGGTTATTTTGGCCTTTACTATGCCTGCTAATGCGGAAAAAGGTAAAAAATCTCCTTCAGAAAAGCTGGAACATGCCCTACAAATCCCTGTGGGCTATATCATTATGCCCGTTTTTGCCTTGGCTAATACCAATATCACCTATAAGTCAGGTATGATAGAGGGATTATCCTCTTCTTTGGGAGTAGGAGTTGTTTTAGGGCTTATCTTGGGCAAACTCATAGGGATCAACCTTTTCTCCTTTATAGCCGTTAAGCTAAAGATAAGCACCTTGCCCCATGCCAGTCGTTGGATACACATGATAGGCGTAGGGCTATTGGGAGGGATAGGCTTTACCATGTCTATCTTTATCTCCTTGCTTTCCTTTAAGGAACATGAATTACAAGATGCAGCCAAATTTGCTATTCTAACGGCCTCTATACTTGCAGGGGCTTTGGGATATATATTGCTAAGAAGTGTCACCAAGAAAGAAAACAAATCTGTTTAGAGACTATATGAAACTATCCATAGTGTTATTCTCATTAAGCGCAATGGCACAGCTAAAAGATTGCGCCACTTGTTCTACCCAAGTAATTAAGGAACAACAAATCAGCAAATTGAGCATAGATGAATTGCGCTTCCTTACCAACGACCTCTACGCTCGCAAAGGTTATAAGTTCAAGGATTATGAAATAACCAATTACTTTAATGAAAAACCGTGGTATAAGCCTGTGAGTGACAATAGTAAGGTGAAACTCAACGCAGTGGAAGAACAGAATGTAAAGCTATTTCAAGAACGCACAGCAATACTAAAAGCTGATAGAGAAAAACTTTTAGAAGCATTGCAAAGTCTAAAAGCAGAAGCTCAAAAAGGTAATAGTCCTATTCCTAAAGACAACTATAATGAATATTTTAGTAAAACCATTGCTAAAATAGATATAGACGATATTCATTGGATTAAAAATCAAGGGTATTATAGTGCAGAAATTGATGATTTTAAACAGACAAATCGATATTTTATATGGATTGAAGGTAATAAAGTGACAATTCAGTGTGATGAAAATGGTCATTCTAAAAAAGTATCAAAAGATAAGATTAAGGGAGTCTATGACACGGATGAGTTTGAGGTTATGGAAAGCAATATAAGTTGGGAGTTCCGCTGGGATAAACAAAAATTGGTATTTATAGAGTCTGTAATGGCAGGATAAAGAAAAAAAGTGATATTCTTTTTCTTTTGACAATACTGATGTTATGAATAAAACATTTCAAGTAGAAAAGTTTTTAATTATTTGACAAAAATATAAGTGTATGCAAGTATATCAAACAAACTTTGGACAGCTGCGTTATCACGATTTGTCAGGCAGTCTTATCCCTATTCTCTTTATACATGGCTTAGGTTGCTGTGGTTCTATGGATTATCCCACTGTTGCTTCAGGGAGTATTCAGGCACATCGCAGGATTATTCCAGACCTATTAGGTTCAGGATTTAGTGATTATAGTGATGATTTCCCTTATACTATAGAAAGCCATGCCTCCTTGCTAAAAAGCTTTGTAGAAGACCTACAGTTAGAGGAATTGGTTATCTACGGACATAGTATGGGAGGAGCAATAGCTATAAAGTTAGCTGAAAAATTGGATAAAAAAGTAAAGTTATTGCTCCTAAGTGAAGCCAATTTGGACAATGGAGGAGGATTTTTCTCAAAAAAGATAGCAAACTATTCCTACGAGGATTTTATAAAATTTGGATATGAAGAGCTCATTAGGGAGAATATTCAAAACAATAACAGATTGTGGGCAAAAAGTCTTTCTCTAACAAACTCAACAGCTATTTTCAAGGAGTCTCTTTCCTTAGTAGAGGGGCAATTCCCTACATGGAGGGAGATACTTTATAAGCTTCCTACTACTAAAGTCTTCATTTTTGGAGAACATTCTTTGCCTGACCCCGATTGGGAAAGACTACAAACAGAACATATTCAGGTAAAGATAATTCCTAATGCAGGTCATTCTATGGTTTGGGAAAATCCTCAAGGTCTTAGTGATGTTATTTATCAGTCAATTGAGGGAAGAAAAATATTTTTGCCATAAAATACCTTTATTTTAGCAGGATAAAGAGAATAACAGCGTGCGCTATTCACACAATTCAGTATCGTATGAATATAGAAGAAATCAAAAAGAAAATACAAATTATCTTAGAGCTTCCTCAGCTAAAACCATTTGGCGGTATATATATGAACCCCGTATTGGAAGAAGCAAAAGTAGCCAAAATAGAGAAAGAGAATCGCATCACTTTCCCTACGGATTATCGCACTTTTATTACCCAAATTGCCAATGGTTGTGTGGGTCCCGATTACGGATTGCGTTCCCTTAAAGAAGCAACGGAAGATTTGATGTGGAAAGACCGGACTATAGACCTCTCTACGCCTTTCCCTTACACCGAGCATTGGAATGAAGAGGAATGGCTTAATAGTATTGATTGGGACGGAGGTGAACGCCCTACCCAAGAGGAGGCGGAATCCTATATGGATACAAAACGCATCAGTGGTTGCTTGCAAATATGCCATATAGGGCACGGAGCTTCTTATCTTTTGGTCGTGAATGGTAAGGAAAAAGGCTATATATGGCTCGATAGTCGTCAGGATTATGGCGGACTGTTGCCTGAATTTAATGAAAAAGGAGAAAAACTCACCTTTGAAATGTGGTATACCGACTGGCTGAATAAGGTAGTAGCCCCTGAAAAAGTGTGGCTTGAGAAATCACTTCAATTTATCAAAAAGGCTTTTCCTAAGATAGAGGAAACAGATTTTAGACTGATGATTTATGTGCTTTATGAGCATTATTCTGGTATGAACTTAGCAACTCTCATCGCTCAACTTTATGGACTGAACCCTATGGATATTTATTTTGGAAAGGAAAAGTTCATCCAAAGAGAAAAGTACGATGAACAAACTATTGAGCAGTATGAAGCCCGATTGCGAGAAAGCGGTTTTTATGATTGGGCAGCAGAGGAAGAGTAGAGAGTATTTATATAAATATCCCAATATAACTCATCTTTAAAACTTTAGCTAAGTTAAAAAAAATCAGTATATTTGCCGAAAAAATAGTTTATATGAAACACTTACTTATTTTATTCTTCCTCCTTACGACCAATGCCTTTGCGCAAGGTCCTCTTGGAGATTATGCCGTAGTAAAAGACAAAGACGGCTATGTGAACATTCGCGCTAAAGAAAGCGTAAAAAGCAAAATTGTAGGCACTTTGCCTAATAATACACTTGTGTATGGTTTCTTTGATAAGGAATATAACCCTACTAACTGGATTGAAGTTGATAAAGGGTATGTGCATCAAAGTCGCTTGAAAAAAATATTTGACTTTCGTGCTATAGAAGGAAAAGTGCAAGGCAATAGTGTTATTTTTGATGATAAGGACGTAAAAGTGACCATTACCAAACAGAAGTTCGACAAAACCAAGCACAAGATTACTAAGAAAGGCCAGGGAAGTTATGAACAATTAATCATTGATGGTAAAGAAATAATATATGGATGGGACGGTTCACTAGCTCAAGACCATTACAAAAGTATTACTGTAACTATGAAAGGCAAAAATGTACCTATCCCTAAAAGTGCTTATGATGATTTGTATGAAATTTCCTATTTTAGCAGTTCCATATACTACGATGAGGAAGCGGAGGCACTTTATATTTATGCAGTTAATGGCGAAGCTGGTTTAGCTTACCAAGTGTGCTGGCAAATAGTAAAAGACAAGTACATAACCCGTATTATAGGACAACTTTAATGATGTAACTAAAATTACCAAATATATGACACCAACAAATAATAAACTTAAAGTACAAGATGTTGAAATAAATATCAGAGTGATTAATGAAGCTGATTATATAAGTTTAATTCCCCTGAATTTGGGGGAATTAAAAATGAAGCAGGGGTTAATAGCTTCTATAGTATTGAAGAACGTTTAAAAATTTTAGTAGAAACCATTAAAGAACAACGTGCTGTTTTAGACAAAGTAGATTACCTTAAATCTATTAAAAAACTTTCAAATGAAACTTATACAAGTATGGAAAGCAACAAACAGCTTGATAAATAGCTTATTATCAATTATCTATTGAATATGAAACACTTATTTATTTTATTCTTTCTCCTTACGACCAACGCTTTTGCGCAAGGGCCTTTTGGAGATTATGCCGTAGTAAAAGACAAAGACGGCTATGTAAACATTCGCGCTAAAGAAAGCGTAAAAAGCAAAATTGTAGGCACTTTGCCTAACAATACACTTGTATATGAATTTCTTGATGAGGAATTTAATCCTTCTAATTGGGTACATATAGATAGTGGTTATGTACATAAAAGTCGCCTAAAGATGATAAGCGAATTTCCTTCTATTGGCAAAGGTAAAGAGCAAGGCAATAGTATCACCATTGCAGGTAAAGGCATTAGCGTAACCCTTACCAAACAGCCATTTGACAAAACCAAGCATAAGATCACTAAGAAAAAACATAAAGGGTATAATGAGTTTATCATTGATGGAAAGAAAATATATGGACGAGATAATGATGAGTTCCTACCTGAAGACCATTATAAGAGTATTACTGTAACAATCAATGGCAAAGATGTACCTATCCCTAAAAGTGCCTATGATGATTTGTATGAGATTGGCATTTGGGACACTAACAATTTTGCGTATTATGATAAGGAAGATGATGTACTTTATATCATTGCACACAATGGCGATGGGTATCTTGCTTACGAAGTATGCTGGCAAATAGTAAAAGGCGAGTACAAAACCCGTATAGTGGGAGAGCCGTTTTGATCTATGTTTCTATCTTTTTATAATGAAAATAACTTTACCTCCTTGTGCTACAACAGAAGACCTACGAAAATGTATGGTTGTTGTTAGAGAGATATTAGATAGCAAAGCTATTACTGTTAGTGATGAGCAGTGCCAAGCCATAACTTTAGAAGTTATGGGGATTTCTTATGCCAAAGGAGGAGACTATTGCTCAGAAACTATTAAGAGTTTTGCTGAAGGTTATTTGAAAACAGTTGAAATATGAAAAAAATCCTCACAACTTATGGGAAACTCCTTTATATAGTGCTATTTGTACTACTGTATGGGCTTTTCCGCTATAAGCCTGCACTTACAGAGCAGTGGTATAGTACAGGGCTTTATCCCTATATAGGCAGGACGGTACGTTTTTTGCTTGGTTGGATTCCTTTTTCTGTGGGGGATGTGCTCTATACAATACTTCCCTTGGGGGCGGTATACTATATCATTAGGTATTTTAGACAGCTACGCAAGCGTCCTCTTCGTTTCCTTAGAAAGGTAGGGGAGGGGCTTGTTCTATTGGTGAGCTTGTTTTATTTTCTTTGGGGGTTCAACTATTATAGGCAACCCTTATCAGTACAATTGGGTTGGGATTTTTCTTATACTGAGGCAGAACTACAGCAGGCAACCCAAAGGCTTATTAAGGAGGCCAATGCCTTACACGAACAATTAGAACCCTTAGCATCACAGGCGGCGAAGATACCTTTTACTCCAGCAGAGGTGTATGAGAGAATACCTCAGGGATATGGGGAGCTTTCGTATAAGTTTCCCAGATTTACGCTCTATACGTCCAGTCTTAAATCGTCCTTATATAGCAAAGTACTTACCTATATGGGCTATAGTGGCTATCTGAATCCTTTTACAGGAGAGGCGCAGGTCAATGCCTTGGCTACTCATTATAGTTTTCCTGTAACAGCTGCCCATGAGGTGGCACATCAATTGGGGTATGCCTCGGAAAAGGAAGCCAATTTCATTGGTTTTTTGGCTACTTATCACCATAAGGAGCCGTATTTTAGGTATAGTGCTACTCTTTTTGCCTTGCGCTATTGTATGAAAGAGGTAAGAGCACTATCTACAGAACAGCATGATGCCTATAAAGCACAACTACGAGTAGGGATTTTAGAGAATTATACCGAGGCTTATCGCTTTTGGACACAGTATGAGAACCCTATGGAAGAGGTTTTCAAACAAAGTTATGATACTTTCCTTAAGGCCAATGCCCAAGAAGGGGGCATACAGAATTACGATTATGTAACAGGTATGCTTATCTACTACCTTACCCATATAGATAAGTGAAAGAGGACTTTAGAAAAGTCCGTGTATAGAGGTATCTATACGCTGGATAACTTCTCCTAAGTCCTCTTGGTTTTGTACAAAATCTACCCTATCTACATCTACAATGAGGAGTTTTCCTCTGTCATAGCTACGAATCCAGTCTTCATAACGCTCATTGAGCTTGCTGAGGTAGTCTATGGAGATACTACTTTCGTATTCGCGACCTCTCTTTTGGATCTGATTGACCAAATTGGCAATAGAACTCCTTAGGTAAATAAGTAGGTCAGGAGGTTGGATAAAACTTTCCATTAGCTCAAAGAGAGATAGGTAATTGCGAAAATCTCGCTCGGCCATCAGTCCCATAGCATGCAAGTTGGGGGCGAAGATATAAGCGTCCTCGTAGATGGTTCTATCTTGGATAAAATTCTTCTTACTCTGGCGAATATCAATGATTTGGCGGAAGCGACTATTGAGGAAAAACACTT
>ERZ773100.1285-NODE-1285-length-11733-cov-7.650968_pt1 | contig 11733 bp, 12 predicted proteins | sample MGYA00511119_ERZ773100 | MGnify/ENA primary metagenome ERZ773100 (study PRJEB29015, sample SAMEA2738000) | human oral metagenome | biome: human oral; feature: human-associated habitat; material: dental | place: China | collected 2111 ...
AAGCTCTACGGCTAAGTTGAAAGACGAAGCTAAAGAAGAGGGATCATCTAAAGCTAAAGGTAAGAGGGGTAAAAAGGGTAGGGGAGAGTAAAATTCTCCCGACCTTAGCTTATTATTCTACAAGTCTAGAGCTTGCGACGATTGCAAGGGTTAGGCAGCAAGCGTATAAATTTAGGCGGAGCTATGGAAGTGTGCAAGATTTCAATTCGCATCTTGCGTAATTAGCTTACTCGACTATACTGTAGATTTAGAAGTTTACAGTTCGATTTAAACTTGCGGATGCGATTTTATTTTATGGTACGGCGAGCCGATATTTTTTGGAATTTTAAGGCGTAAATTCCTGATTTCTCATAAATTTTAATCTCACTACTTTTAAACAGAACTAAAACTACCCTAAAGACCACCTAACTACAGCAAGGTATCGGCAAACCGATTACCGGCACGTTTCAGGCAATGCCTAGAAATCGTGTAGGCTAAATGTCAAGCCATAAGAAATCATAGCGGTTTAGGGCGGCAATTTTGCAGAAGCGGCAGTAGGTTTATCTTACGACAAAGCGTATGGCGTAGCGCGAGAGTAGCGGCTAAAAAGAGCACAAGAGATAGGTTTAAAGCAAATTTCACCCTATTTAAACGCTAGCATTATCACGCCTGCGCCGATGAGCGCTAGCGCAAGCCATTCGCGTAGGCTCGGGCGCTCACCCAAAAAGATTACGGCGATGATGACTACGAGCACTACGCTTAGCTTGTCGATCGGTGCTACTTGATAAGCTTTGCCGATTTGTAGTGCCTTGAAATACGCTAGCCATGACGCGCCCGTTGCCAACCCGCTTAGTATCAGAAACACCCAGTTGCGAGGGCTCAGACTAGATAACGGCTGCCAGGCTTTAGCGTAGCGCAAGAATATGGCGAGGCAAAAGGTGATGATGATCGTGCGGATGAAGGTCGCAAAGTGGGAGTTAATGCCTTCGAGTCCGATTTTTGCAAATATCGCAGTCAGTGCCGCAAAGAGTGCTGATGCAAGCTAGCCGGGTAAAAGAAGCTAAAGTTCTGCCGTGTTTGATTTAGACGCGACTACCAAGTCTCGCTCGCGATTGCTGCTAAATTCTGCCCCACATATATAGAAAAATCGCTAAAAGCGCGCTCTTGCTCCGCCTAACGCCAAGAGATATCTGTTTAAATTCCACTTCGACGCTCCTCAAAAACAAATGCCAGCGACGCAAGCGCATCCATAGTCGTTTAAATTCCACTCCGATGCCTCTCAAAAAAGCAAACTTTAAGCCCAAACCTACTAATCTAAAAGTTCAAATTTTACAAATAAGGATACTGAATGAAAAATTTCATATTTTCCGCACTTTTGGCTCTTGGCATCGCAGGCTGCGCCGTAAGCACCGCTCCGACGCCTGCAGGCAACTTACGCTCGCTAAAATCCGAGATCGTAAACTACACTCGCCAAAGCTCCACAGCTTACGTCTATACGTTCAAAGACCTATCCAGCGGCGAGCTCTACACCGCTCGCGCAAGCAGATATTATGCGGCTGCGGGAGATACTGCCTACATAAGTACCGCAGCAGGTGCTATCAGCGATATGCGAATCATCTCGCGCAAAGCGGGTTCCGTTGCTCCGCGCGCTTATGACATCGGCAAAATCGAGACCAAACAAATGCATAAAAACGACGCTATTGCTGTACCAGAGAGCGAAAATATCAGCTTTTAATCCCCACGCGATTTTTAGCCGCTGCACCCTTTAAGGTAAGCGAGCCTGCTTTTAATTTGAGATAAACGTTTTTGTGTTTGCTCTCTACTCTTATGAAGGCAATAGTTTCTGTTCTTAATCATGGCGGGCTGGCGCGATTTGCTTGCGCTTTAAAGTCCGCTGATTCTTTACGCGATGCCTGCATAAATTTTATATTTTATAAGTTATGGAATTTTATATTTCACGAAATTCTGCGCTGCGTATCTTGCTTCTATGGTTCGGTTAGCGTTTTGTATCCACTTGCTTTCGCGCTTAAATTCCTTGCTGCATAGTGCCATTTTGTCCGCAAAATTTTATATTGAAATACAGCCACGCTAAAATTTTAATTCGAGGAATTCTTATAAATTTACTTTCTGCGGTTTTTCACGGACTGCTCGTTTTCAGTGCTGTATCCTCCGCTGATAAGATGTTACGTGGATTTTTTAAACCCACGCTTTGCAAATTTCGTATCTTGAAATTTTATCCATAAAATTTCACATCGTAAAATTTTATGAAATTTCTCCCGCATGAAAGAGGTGTTGCCGTCTGTTTACCGCAGCCTGATATAATCCCCACATCGAAATTAGAACTCCTTTCAATAATCGGCGAGACCTGTGTGGGTCTCGCTTTTTTTATGCCCGTTAAATTTGGATTTTCGGTAAATACTCGGTAACAATTTGGTAAAATTTTAGTATTTTTCAGCCTATTTTAAGCATATAATTTGTCATTTTGTGCTACTATTGCGTCTACAAACTTTATTAAAGGAGTTCAAAATGAAACTAGTTAAACTTAGTTTAGCAGCAGCAGTTGCTGCAGGTGCTCTTGCTATGAGTGCAAGCGCTGTTCCATTAGAGGAAGCTATCAAGGACGTGGATCTAAACGGATACGCTCGTATGCGATACACTCACGATCACCTTAAAAATGAAACAAACAGCAATAAAGGTGTTTGGGAATTTAAATCCGAAGTAGATTTTAAAGCAAAAATCGACGATAACTTCTTTGGTGTAGTTGGTGTTAGATTTTTGGATAGAGATAATGGCGAGTCTCTTTCTTCTTCAAATAGCCAATATCATGGCAAACAAAATCCAAGTGACAAAGGTTCCGATTTTGATATCGCTAAGGCTTACTTAGGATACACTGTTGGTGGCACTACTATTGCAGTTGGTCGCCAAGGCATAGGTTCGTTCTTTACCGATGATATGTATGGAGACGGTGTTAAGATTACTAGCACTGATATCGAGGGCTTGACAATTAGTGGCTTTTGGATGGATTCTTTAGAGAATGATGGAGATATTTCAAGCCTTGAATGGGGCGCAGCGGTAGATAATAAACTAACTACTGATCATAATCTATACGGTATAGGATTTATGGGCTCATACGATCCAGTATCTTTCCAACTATGGTATAATGCTCTAGAGGACGTAGCACAGCTTTTCGCTGCAGAACTAGCTCTAAATTTTGATATCTCCGATGATTTTAATCTCGGCGTAAAAGGTCAATACGCATTCTCTGATTTCGACGGAGATTATAAAGATGCGGGCGCTAGTGATGCAGACTTCTGGGCAGCAGAGGCTAATGCTGGTTTCTTTGGCGTTGATTTAGCTGCAGGTTATTTAAAATTTGAACCTGATGATAAAGATAAAGTTTCTTTTGTATCTTTTGAAGATCAAGGCTCTTTCATTAGCCCAGGTGAAGAGTTGTTAGACTATAGAAACTTTACTGGCGAAAATCACTACTGGTATGTAGTAGCAGGCTATACTATCCCTGATACTGGTATCAGAATCGGTGCCGATTACCTAGATGGTAAAGCAGATGGTGATAATGCATATGAGGTAGTAGGTAGAATTTCTTATAAATATAATGAAAAGCTAAGCTTCAAAACTTGGTATTCTCACTATAAAATTGATGATAAATTTGGTGCGGGTCTTGATGAGAAAAAAGATCGCATCAGATTTGAGGCTAAATACAGCTTCTAATTATTTACCTTATACGGGTAAAATTAGGGCGAAGCTTTTGCTTCGCCCTTTTTAAATTCTAAATCAAGGTTTTCTATGAAAATTTTTAAAATTTCTTTTTTAGCATGTTTTTTTGCCTTTAGTTTAAATGCCGCGGATAAAGCAAATGATGACACGTATGTATTCGAAGCCAAAGGTGAGTTTGCCAAAGAGCTAAAATCCCTGATCGAAAAGCATTCTAAAGATGAAAATGTAACCGTAAATATCTATAAAAATACTCCTAACGCCAAAGGCAATATTGTCGGCGGTGGCACAAAGATAAATCGTAACATCAACTATATCAAGGAAAAAGGTAAGGTAATCTACGATGCTAACTGTGCTTCTTGCCACGGCTCAGAAGGACAGAAGCGCGCCTATGGCAGCTCTCGTAAGCTAAAAGATCTAAGCGCGAAGGAGATTGCAATCGCGATCTCAAGCTACACCTCCGACGGGCAATATGGCAAAAAGATGAAGTATATTATGCAGCCTATCGCTGCCAAAACCACCGCTGAAGAAGTTGGCTATATCATCGGCTATCTAAAAGGCGACGATGAATTCTTATATGATAGTCCGTCTCGCGCTAGCGGCAATACCAATATTTCCACTGCCCCTAGTGAGCAGGGTTCGTATCTAAAATAAAGGGTATGCGATGAAAGTGGCAATAGTTTTAGCTAACGGATTTGAGGAGCTCGAGGCGATAAGCATCATTGATATTTTAAGACGTGCAGATATTGATGCTCTAGCCGTGGGGTTAGAGAAAAAATGTGTCCGTGGCACGCATGGCATTGAGCTTGTGGCGGATGAAATTTTAGATGATATTAAGGTGTCTGAATTTTCTATGATCGTTTTACCGGGAGGTTTGCCTGGCGCGGAGAATTTAGCCAAAAGTGAGAAGCTTGGTAAAATCCTACGCGACTTTGATGTAAATAACGCAAAAATCGGTGCAATATGTGCCGCTCCATGGGCGCTAGCTACCGCAGGTGTGCTAAAAAGCTCTTACACTTGTTATCCAGGTTTTGAAAATCAGATCGCTCACCCAGGCTATACGAATTCGGCGAATGTCGTAAAAGATCAAAATATAATGACTTCGAAAGGTCCTGCTACTGCGATGGAATTCGCACTACAAATCGTCCGCGAGCTAAAAGGCGAGCAGGTTTGTTCCAAGCTAAAATCCGATTTGCTTTTTAAATAAAATTTCAAGTGAAGGCCGATTCCAACGCGCTTTATTTTGCCATCTGTAAAACGGGGTGCGTGATTTTGCCACGCCTGAGAACTGTAAATTTTATCTTACTTTGCACGTATAAAATAGCCACGATATTTATTCTGAGTATCCGTAAACGAAGAATGGAATTCTCACAACTCAAATTCTAAATCGAAAAACGCAAAAGGTTTTATGAGGAGCAGATGAAATTTTATTGGAGTAGTTGCTTTTAAACCAAGCTTTACCGTCGTAGCGGCGTAGAGCGCGAGTATGAAGGATATTTTGAGCGTGGGCTCTCAAGCAGACATCCCCGAGCTGAATAAATTTCAATGCGGCACCTTCGCGATGCACTCGCCAGCTGAAGCTAACAGATCGCGCAAAACGTGCTAAATAAGGGTATCGGCGTGATCAAAAACGATAAGATCACGCTGGATATAAATTTGATCAAATAGCGATGGCAATGTGTCAAGAGGCAAAACGACGCAGTTTTTGAAGGTTTTGTTGGCAAAGCACAGATCTATCGGGAAGCAGATAAGCTTGCAGTGCGCGACGAAAGTGTCATTTAGAATTCCTAAAAAGGATAAAATTTAACGCTTCTTTAAAATATTGTCGTTTAAAAATGTCGCGCTGCTTTGTATCGTTTTGATAACGCGGTCTTTAGAATTTTGCATTTTGTCGGGTGTAGGTCTGTGTGCGATCAAATTTACGCGCCCGATTTTCGCCGTGAAATAAAAAATCCCCAGTATCGTCGCGTTTAGAAATACTCCAAAATATATCCGTTCTAACCCCCATATCCCTATGCTGGCGGCATGAATGGGCACAAAAATTATCGCGATTAAGATCGGATAATAATCCGAAATTTTATTTTTGGCAAGGATTACGGTCGTAACGATGGCGTATGCGATGAGCGTAAAAGGAGAGATAAGCAAGAGTGCAAAAAGCGCGTTTATGCGCTGATAATCTTCGTGCCCGATTAAGACGCAAAAACTACAAAACGCGAGCGTTATAAGAAAAAATAAAGGTAAAATCCACCGCGTTTTCACGTCGCGCCCTTTAAGCAGCGATAAAAAGAGCAGATGAGAACCCAGCGCAATACAATAATAATCAAATATAACCGACGAGCTTAAAAACGTGAGCGGTATGGCGAGCAGCGTACCCGGTCCATCAAAATATACCCCACTAAACATGAGCCACGTGATAAAGAGTATAAAAGCATATTTAAGACCCGCATAAATGGCGCAAACACAGATACTAACGAGGATAAATCGTATAAATTTGCTCATTTGTCTTTTTCCTAAATTTAGGTAATTATAGCAAACCGCGACAAACGAACGGCGCAAAATTTTAAATTTAGCCGTGCGCTCGCCGAATCCGCTGCCGATCGCGAGCTCGTGCGCGCTAGAAGCACGCCCAATGTCTTCGCATTATTTCATCCGCGTCCGCGCCGCAAGAACAAATTTCATAAATTTTAAATCCGTTTTGCGTTATCATTGCGCTAAATTTAAAATTTTACGCAAAGGGGATTATATGAAAAATACGGCATTCATCACGGGCGCTACGAGCGGCTTTGGAGAGGCGATTTCTAGGGCGCTTAGTGCGCAAGGCTATAAGATCGTTGCGCTTGGACGCCGCAAGGAGCGGCTACAGAAGCTAGCCGGCGAGCTAGGCAACACGCACATTATCACCGCGGATATTCGCGATAAAGCTGCGGTGTTTGATGCCGTAAGCGCGCTGCCTGAAAATTTCAAAGACGTCGAGGTGCTCGTAAATAACGCAGGGCTCGCGCTGGGGCTTGAGGGGATCGCGCAGACGCCCGTAGAGGATTTGGAGACGATGGTCGATACGAATATCAAGGGCGTGCTGTATTCGACCAAGGCGGTGCTGCCGCTGATGATCGCGCGCAAAAGCGGCTATATCTTCAATCTCGGCTCGACTGCGGGCGCGTGGCCCTATCCGGGCAGCCACGTTTACGGCGCGAGCAAGGCGTTTATCAAGCAGTTTAGCCGCAATATCCGCAACGACCTGCGCGGCACTGGCATCCGCGTGACGGAGATCGCGCCGGGAATCTGTAAGAGCGAGTTTAGCCAGGTGCGCTTTAAAGGCGACGTAGCGCGCGCCGCGGCCGTGTATGAGGGGGTCGATGCGATCCTGCCCGAGGACATCGCGCAGATCGTGCTAAGCTGCCTAGCGATGCCCCGTCGCGTAAATATCAACGTCGTAGAGGCGATGGCGACGCAGCAGAGCTGGGCCGGGCTTTTTATCGAAAAGCATTAAATTTTAAGGTGAGAAAATGAAAAAAATTCTATTACTAATGTTTTTATCGGTTGCCGCGTTTGCGGTAGATGATGCGACCAGGCAGCATAATGCCGAGCTTTTCGGTATCTGGACGCTGGTGCCGCCCGTCGTGGCGATCGCGCTTGCCTTTATCACCAAAGAGGTGATTTTATCGCTTTTCATCGGCGTTTTTAGCGGCACCTATATGCTTGCAGTCGTCGGCAACAATCCGATCTCCGCGCTCGTAGGAGCCTTTACGGATCTGGTCTCGCGCGTGGTAGGCTCGGTAGCTAGCAGAGGCAACGCGGGCGTGCTTTTACAGGTGCTTTGTATTGGCGGCGTGGTCGCGCTGATTAGCAGGACGGGCGGCACGAAAGCCGTGGCTCTTTGGATTAGCAAGCGCGCTAAAACGGGCATTTCGGCGCAAATTTCAACGTGGGTTATGGGTCTTTTCGTATTTTTCGACGACTACGCAAACGCCCTGATCGTAGGCCCCGTCATGAGGCCGATCACCGATAAATTTAGAGTCAGCCGCGAAAAGCTCGCCTTTATCATCGACGCCACCGCCGCACCGATTGCGGGTATCGCGCTAATTTCTACCTGGGTAGGTCTTGAGGTCTCTTTGATAAGAGCGGGATATGATCAGATCGGCGTACAAAACGTAAACGCCTTCTCGATCTTCGTGCAAACCATGCCGTACCGCTTCTACAATCTTTTTATGCTCGCTTTCGTGCTTTACGTAGCATTCATGCGCAGGGATTTCGGGCCGATGCTCTCTGCCGAAAGGCGCGCAGCGACGGGCGAAATCCACTCTAAAAATTCCAACATCGCCGAGCTCGAAGATAAAACGCTAGAGCCTAAAGAAGGCGTCAAGCCGCAGGCTTCAAACGCCGTTATCCCGCTTATTGTCTTAATCTGCGGCGCGTTTTCGAGCTTTTATTTTAGCGGGCTAAGCAAGCTTGAGGGCGATGCCCTCGCAGCCGCAAAAGCCGCTCCGCTAAGCTTTGCGACGCTTCAGGCGACGTTCGGCAACGCAAACTCGTCGGTCGCGCTTTTTCAAGCAGCGCTTCTTGCTACAGTCGTGTCTATATTTATGAGCGTTTACCGCAAAATTTTTGACGTCAGAGAGGCGATCTCTACGTGGATCAAGGGGTGGAAGACGATGATCGTCACGATCATGATCTTGCTGCTTGCCTGGTCGCTCAGCTCGGTCATCAAGGAGCTCGGCACGTCGCGCTATCTGGTCGATATGCTAAGCCAAAACACACCGAAATTCTTGCTGCCGGTAGCGATTTTTGTGCTGGGCTCGTTCATTAGCTTTTCGACGGGTACGAGCTACGGCACGATGGGAATTTTAATGCCGCTTGCCATACCTTTAGCAAACGCCGTGGGACTTCACTACGGGCTTTCGGGCGATGCGCTTCACGCCTATATGATCGTAAATATCTCGGGCGTGCTAACCGGCGCGATTTTCGGCGATCACTGCTCGCCGATTTCGGACACCACGATCCTTTCGTCGATGGGCGCGAGCTGCGATCATATCGAGCACGTAAGGACGCAGATGCCTTACGCTCTATCCGTCGGCGCGGTCGCCGTGGTGGCGGGCTATCTGCCCGTAGCGCTAGGACTTAGCGTCTGGATCGCGCTGCCGATGGGGCTTGCCGTTACGTGGGCTCTCGTGCGGTTCGCAGGTAAAAAGATAGAGGAGTAGCTCTCGCAAATTTTAAATTTGCTTTTAAATTTTAAATTCCGCAGCGATGCGGAATTCTGTCCGGCGGAATTTTGCTTTATCCCGCAGAATTCCGCCCTGTAAAATTCCGTCGCGCAAGTAAAATTTTAAAACGAAATTCCAAAAAGCGCGGGCAAATTTAAAAGCTAAATTTAACTAGCTGCGTTAAAACGGCGCGGCCGCGCGCAATTCAAATTTTTTAAAGTAAACGGGTAGTAAAATACCGGGTAAAATTTCAAACAAGGAGAATGAAATGAAAAATCCTAAGATGTTCCTCTGGGGGGGGGTTAGCTGCTTTATTAGTTGGTTGCGGTGACGATACCGAGGTAAAGACCAGGGAGTATTACGACGCACATCTGGACGAAGCCAAAGAGGTTTTGGCAAAGTGTGATTTCAATACCCTTAAAGATGGAAGTAACTCTTATAAGAATTGCTTGAACGCTAAAACGGTCGTAGAGGAAAAAAGTATGGCGTATACTGTTGATTACTACCTAGAGCATTGGGACGAAGCTAAGGCTATCATAGAAAAATATAAAGACAAAGAACCCGCAGATCCAAATAGTGTCGAAGCCGTCAATTTGAGACATGCTTATGACGCTTCTTTTATAAGAAGATCAAATACTCCTTTGAAAATAGAATAAATCAAATTTTAAACTCTTAATACATTCTAAATTCACTCTGCACCTTCGGTGCAGGGTAAATTTACCCTGCGCGGCGCTGAATTTTGCGGTATAAATCTTACTCGCGAAACAATACGGCGCGAAATCTTGCTTTACGGATTTTAGAATTTCAAATTTTAAAGCCTGCGGGCTTGGCTATCACAGAAAAGACTTACGGGCTGCGCGGCACCTTAAAATTTAATCATTTTAAAATTTACGCCGTGCGCCTTGTCTAAATTTCTCTCAGCGGCGGTGAAATTTCGCAGTGCGGCATGCTAAATTTAACTTCGCTCGCGCCTCTTATCTGCGCCTTAGTCTAAATTTAAAATTTCAAATTTGCGGCGATAGTTCGTGCGGCGCGAGGAATTCCTTACATACAGCAATCTTGACTTACGCTATTAAATTCAAAGAAGCGACGGCGTCTTTCTCGCTCTATGCTGCTTCAAGTCGTACGGCGGCGTTGTGCGTTAAATCTTAAATTTACGTGCTGGGCGGCGGGAAGGCAGCATTTGCCCCGTAAAATTTTAACTTTCGCGCACCGGGCGACGGCTAGGCCCTATTGATCGCGCACCGCGCGAAGCCGCTTCCAAATCATCAAGCCGAGTTAAATTTTTTAGCGCGCCGAAATTTTAGTCTATGCGGCGCGATTTACGAAACGACGAAATTTTGAGTTTGCGCTGCGATTTATAGCGCATCAAAATTTTAACTTGCGCAGAGTAATCCACCACGTATCTAAATTTTAAGTCGCGTAGTGCGATCCGCGATGAACAGGAATTTTAATTTGACGTGATTTATGATGCACTGGAATCCCAACCTGCGCTACGGATCTATGACGCACGGGCGCGTAGCCTAGTCGATTGCTCGCATCGCATCGAGCCGCTTTAAAAACAGTTCTACTTTGCGCAGCTGCGCCGCATCTAGCGCTCTGCCCGAGCAAAAATACTCCACGCTGTTGCCGTTTGGATAATTAACTCGCGAAATGCCCGTTCCTTCGCCTCTCGGCTTAAATTCCAAGGACAAATCCGCGCCGCCTCGAGAATAAAGCTTGAGCTGCGAATTCGCATCTACGGCGCGCGGCGACATGCGGCGTTTGTCTTCGCCGCACTGCTCTACGCCTTTATCCGCACAAACCTGCGATTTTACGTCGCGCAAAGTATCCATGCCGAAGCCGCGCTCATCCGCGTTAGAAAACTCATCATACCCCACTGCGCCGTTTTTTCTGGCGCCGCACGACACTGCACGAAGTCTGCTCATACCTTGCTCTATCATATCGGGCTTGCTCTCGCCGCTCGCGTTAAATTTAGCCGCCCGCGAGGACAAATCCTCGCCGCGCGCAAGCTTTAGCCCTCCGCCCAGCTCGCTTTCAAGGCGATTTAGCGTGCCGCCTATGCCGTCGATGATGCGCACGTGAGGCGGCAAAATTTCGCGCAAAACGTCCTTGAAATAGTTAAAATGCGTGCAACCAAGCACGAGCGAACTGAGGCGCTCAAGCTCAAATTTAGCCAGTTCCCCCTGCAGATACGCCCGAACCGCAGGCGAGTCAAACTCCAAATCCTGCGCAAACTCCACGAGGCGAGGTAGCGGCAGACTCCACGTCTCGCACTCTAGCCGCCCCACGAGGCGCGCGAGCTTTTCGCCGGCGATCGTTAGCGGCGTGGCGATGAGCAGCGTCGGACGCGCGCCGAAACTGTCCGCGGCGAGCTTGACGGCGGGCTCCATGCCGATGACCGGCACGCTAAATGCGCCGCGAAGCTCCGAGATAGCCGCGCTCGTGGCGGTGTTGCAAGCAACGACGACCGCGTCCGCGCCGTGCGCGACCAAAAACCCGACCGCATCGAGGCTCAGCCGCACGATCTCGGCCCTACTTTTAGTGCCGTAGGGGACGTGATCCTCGTCGGCAAAATACAAAAACCCCGCCCCGCTAAACCGCCGCAGAGCCTCAGCTAGCACGCTTAGTCCGCCGATACCCGAGTCAAAAAACGCTATTTTCAAATTCTTAGTCCAAGTTAAAATTTTAAAAAAGGGATTATAGCCCAATTCAAGTAAAATTTAAATTTTGAGCGGGCTTGGTGGATCCGTGGCCGTTAAATTCTCGCCGCCTCGTTAAAATTCGCGATAAATTTAATCAATTTTTTAGGGGGGGG
>ERZ773100.1288-NODE-1288-length-11719-cov-15.223765_pt1 | contig 11719 bp, 9 predicted proteins | sample MGYA00511119_ERZ773100 | MGnify/ENA primary metagenome ERZ773100 (study PRJEB29015, sample SAMEA2738000) | human oral metagenome | biome: human oral; feature: human-associated habitat; material: dental | place: China | collected 2111 ...
CGCCACCGGGGCGCAGGACGCGCTTGCCGGCGCGGGCCAGGACCCAGTGGCCGGGGGCTGAGGCGATGGGGCGGTCGGAGTGAGGCAGCGGCAGGTCGGTCGAGGCGGCAGAGGCGGCGGACTTCTTGCTCATAAGGCCAGCCTAACCGTAGTGGTTCTGCCACGGACAGAGCCTGACATCGATGACTCTACGACGCGAGCAGGGCTCCCGGACGGCTCAAGCCTCAGAAGATAAACGCCAGCGTGGCAGCCAAGTTCGGCTCGCGCCCATCGAGTAAGACACCGGCACGCAGCTATAAGGCGGGCTAGGCAGATACGACGTCTTGAAGGTTGTCGAGGAAGCTCCTGATGACCTCGGCACCGCTCGCGAGCGCGTCAATCTGTTCCTCGACGTCGCGGAGCCGACGGCGCAACTCGGGTGCAACGGAGGGGCAGGCTCTCAGCGCACCGCTTTCCGTGGCGCAGGGGAGCACCGTCCTGATAAGTGAGAGCGGAAATCCGGCATGGGACAGCGCAACGATCTGGCGGGCGACTAGAACCTCTCCGGCACCGTAGTCGCGATAGCCATTGTCACAGCGCGCGGGCGCCAGCAGCCCCTCAGCCTCATAGTAGCGCAGCATCCGCGGGCTAGTGCCAGCGTGTCGGGCAGCTTCGGTGATGCGCATACACCCCTCCTCGATCAATCTACTGGACAGCATCAGCATCTCTTGACATTGACAGCAATGTCAAGGCTTAACGTTGAGACGCTCTCAACAGGCTGGAGGACGCTATGGACAGAAAACTTTCGCTACTCGGGTTCGCGGTCATGTTCCTAATCGGCTCCGACACCTTCGTCGTCGCACCACTGCTGCCATCACTGGCCAAGGCGTACGACGTGTCGACGACGCAAAGTGGCTGGCTGGTCAGCATCTATGCAATCGGATACGCACTCACTGGCCTGGTGTCCGGGCCGATCTCAGACCGAGGTAATCGCCGAATCATCCTTACGCTTGGGATGGTGGTCTTCGCATTGGCAACAGCAGGCTGCGCAGTTTCCCCAGGATTCTGGACAATGTTCACCTTCCGTTTTATCACTGGCGGTGCTGCAGCCGTAGCTGCACCACAAGTATGGGCTATGATTCCCTCCCTAGTCGGCCCGGATCAGAAGCACATTTTACGCGTCATGGGATATACAACTGCCGGACTATCAATCGCTCAGGTTGTCGGAGTCCCTCTCGGAAGTCTCCTCGCGATCATAGACTGGCGCATCATCTTCCCCATTATCGGAATATGCTCCTTGGCGCTAACAGTCACGCTCTGGTACCAAATCCCTGATATCCATCCCGCCACGACAACTAAAAAAGTACCGTACCTGACACTACTCCACGCGCCACAAGCATTCACACGATTTCTGTCCTATCTCTTGTACACCCTGGCATTCTTCACCGTGTTCACCTACGCACCGACCTGGCTGGAAGACGGTTTGGGCACCTCGAAAGTCACGGTGGCGCTCATCGTCCTGGCTGGCGGGATTGGTAACACAATCGGCAGCCTTTTCGGCGTCCGACTTACCGGCCGCATGACTCCTGTGCGAGCCATATACTTGAGCGCCACAGTGATGGGCATTGCTTATCTGGCGCTCGCCGTATCTCCGCCTCCGATCATTGTCGGACTGGTATTCCTGCCTCTCTTCGCCTGCGGAGGCGCGATGCTCAGCGTCCGCATGCTCCACCTGCAGCAACTTGACAGCACAGCACGCGGCACCATCTCCACCCTCACTAGCGCGGTTATGTACCTCGGAACAACAGTGGCAGGGTTAATCGGCGGCCCACTGCTCACTCTCACCGACAACTTCGCCGCTATCGGCATCACCGCATTCATACTGAGCACCGTCAGCGCACTGATGATCCGTCCAAGCAGCCTCGGAGAAGAGATCAATCAGTAAAATGGCAAACACACTGAAACAGTCACCATCCGTCATCGAAAGTGGACAACAATCGCCAACATATGTCAGCGCAACCCGTGCCGGCTTCGCCCCGTTCATGGAAGATAAAGTTCTAGCCGACCAGGATACGAAAATCGGCGACAGTACGTGGATCCGGTACGGTTCGGAGCTCCGCAACGCAGTGGTCTCCCGCCACGTCTTCATCGGATTCAGGACCAAAATTATTCATGCGATCATCCAAGAGTTCGCAATGCTGGCAAGCGGAGCAATCCTCAGCGGGACAAAAGAACACCCCATTACACTGGGCCGAGGGTCCTGGGTCGGGGCCCGCGCCGTCATTCGCGCAGGAGTTCATGTGGGCGATCGGGCAATCGTCGCAGCAGGAGCAGTGGTGAACCAAGATGTAGCGCCTGACACCATTACAGCAGGACGCCCTGCCCGACCAATCAGAGAACGTCTCCCAGCAAAAGATGGCTGGCCAAGTCCTGACACTACCGTAAAATATATACGGCGGCGAACACCTCACCATCCCCCATTTTCCGCAACAGCGTCCGATGTTTGGATGCGTGCGCTAAAAAACAATTTTCCCGATACCGCCAAATGGGAAATATCAGAAGACGCCATACTCGACGCACAGTTCGAAGGAGGTCCTGGAGTTCACATCGGATCCGGCGTTATAGCAATGGGGCGCAACAGAAAACATGGGGGCATCACTGACGACGGCGGAATTCATATCGGCGCCGATTCAGTTATAGGCGCCAACTGCATTCTTGAGGGATCCGGCGGAATTCACATAGGAAGTTCAGTGCAGATGGGGTCCGCAGTATACGTGCTTTCCAGCGGGCACGATACCGAAAAAACTTCTCTGCCCTGGCGGGCGACACCTATTATGATCGGCGACCGAGCATCGATCGGCGCTGGAGCAACTCTTGTAGGTCCACTGAGAATCGGCGCCGACACACAGATCGCCCCAGGAGCACTAGTAGTAAATGACGTCAAAGATAACGCTTACACAGGCGGAGTGTTTGAAACATTGAAAGGACAATGAATATGTTTCTTTTCGCGCCAAGCCCAACTGGTTCCGGACACAACATGCGCGCACTGGCGATTGCCTCCGCCTTAAAACAGCTCTCGCCAACTACAAAATCGACCGTGTTGCTCGGGTCACTTCAACACATCTTCACGCCCTTATTTAAGACGGCTGGCGTGGAGGTGACAGACATCGCAGGGAGGTTGGTAGACTATTCCACGTCCAGTCACTTGGACAAACTTCTCAATTGGGAGCGTTTCGTCGGTGACTACGTAGCCAACACCTTCGTGTCCGGCGAACGGATACTCACCTATATCGCACTACTTCTCGAGGAGAAACCGCATGTTGTAGTCAGCGACTACAACATGTCCGCAGCTATAGCTGCGCACATCCTAGGCATTCCGCACGCCCTTATTACTGAGCGTTACGACTACACTATGTTACAGCTCACTGACGACCAGCTTAAAGACGGTGGATTCATAATACCCAACACAGATCTTGAGCGAGCACGAACTGCACTGCACGCACTTTTCGAATGGATTACAGGGAGCTCCAAACTCGTACTTACCGATAAACCACCAATCCCAGAAATGGATGCTAACACTCCAGTATTTGCATCTCTGAAGGCGGGAAACGGTCACTTTGTTGGCCCGATGGTCCGAAAGGGCGAGCCATATGACGAGGAGAAAATCGAAGCGATTCGTTCTGATCTGAATATTGGTCCCGGACCCTACATTGTTGCATCGATCAGCGGGACCACGATGTTCTTAGAGAATCGTGACGCCCTTCTCAATTGCTACATGGATACATTCCACCTCCTGCGTCAACGATACAAAAATCTAACAATGGTATTGATCGGCCGTGGTGAAAATCTGCCAGCAACCGATGGTGTTATTCAGGCAAGTTATATTCCAAACTGGGCGCCACTTCTTCACGGCGCAGAACTTCTGGTGTCTGCGCCTGGCTGGATTACCGCAACCGAGGTAGCTTCTATGCAGATTCCTACTCTATTCGTACTACCCTCCGCATCTGAATTCCATGAAGTAGAGGCTTTGGAACGTCTATCTCGCCTCGGTTACCCAACTTACTTGGGTACAGAACCAGCAGCTCTCTCAGGCAGAATCAGCGCTGTAATCGACATGCCCAGACGTCACGAGTATTTCGCATCAGCCTTCTCCAAACTCGCATTTCCCGACAATGATGGTGCTGGCCGCGCGGCAAAGCATCTGATCAACCTACTAGGTAGACCATAAGGATTGCACATGAATACAACAGCTTTAGACTTCCTAGTTACGCACCATCTCGACCGAGAAATTGGTGGAGTTTTCCCCGTCTGTTTTCCGAATGGCTCCCCACTTGTGAGCGACAAAGATATTCTCTCCCAGGCATGGTCCACACTGGCACTCACTCACGCCGAGAGTATAACGTCTCTCGATACAGCCGCCGAAGGTCTTCGTCGCCTAGCGGCCTCCGAGGCATTAGGCTTCAACGAGAATAGTGACCGTTACTTTACTCTCCAACCCATCGGGCAACTACGCACAACACGCAGCCAACTTATCGCCGCAGAGGCGGCACTAGCTGCTGGCAGCCGTCTTTCAGACAGCGCACTGATAAAACAAGGGATTAGCGTTGTCGAGCAAGTAGCCGGTATGGTTTTGCAGGGACATCTGCCACGATGCCTTCGCGAGGATTTCGAGCGGTCACTGGACGGCACGCACGACCTCAGCGCAATGGCACGTTTCATGCTGGCAGCGCTAGTAATTCCAGAGGCTTGGACTACTTCTGTCATGGAGGCTACACAGATCGCCGTACAGCAACTTATTTCGCTCGGAAATGCAACCATCTCACACCGGCCCTTTCCTACGGAATTACGCCGCCTTGAAATTATCGCTGATGTTATTTTGGCTTTAACGAAGACATCTATATCAACCCATTTAGATTCTTCCATCGATGTACTTGCGACTGACATGGCTGCTCAACGATTACTAGTTCACTGCGACCATTTTTTCCACGACAAGGAACTCGACGGATTTTGGGATTGGATTCGCGATGATGGTAGTGTCGGACTAGATCCGGTCGAGTCGTATCATATTGGAAACGCACTCACCCCGAAAAAAGTCGCTGGGCCGCTAGCTCAAATATTAACTGCCGCAAATATTCTCCGCACCGACATCGACGTTCGAGCTCGCTTACGTAGTGCGATAGCCGATCTCACAGATAGCAAGAACGGTGGCGTATTTTGTGGAGAGTCTTACTTTTGGGCTGGACCTAACGATCCAGTGGTACCTTTTCAGCGTCAATTTTGGCCCGAAGTTCATACGTCCGGCGAGTTTTGGATAGGAAATTTGTCTTACCTTCCGCTGCAGGAAAAGAATGCAATTACTCAAGCACAAGTGGCTCTCCTAGAACCAGAGCAGAGGGATGTAAATAACGCCACCCCAGTCTCATCAGACACCGCAACCAAAAACTCAGCCACTACAGCGAACGATGACCGACGATCCTTACAGTTTGAGGGGTCGCTCCATATTCGAGGCGATCATGATATTGCAGATTCAGCAATCAATTTAGATGCTTATCGAAATTGGCTTCATCAAACACAACCTGCGGCCAACCAACCTTTTGGTCTAACAACTCTCATATCGCCAGTTGGTTATCGCAACGATCGCAGCGGACAGATGTTCGCTACCGCTCACGTTATTGCCGACCTGAAGGTAATGGGAGAAGAAATCCCTAACTCTGATTACCTGGTTACGCAAATTTGTTCATGCCAGAATGCCGATGGAGGATTTGGAGAGGCACCAGGACATATTAGTGACATCTTCACTACCTATTGCGCACTGGTGTCGTTGGAAATCTTAGGACATCATTGCGAGCGCCCGTCTGACGCAGGACACTATGTTCTTAGTGCTCAGAACTCAGACGGCGGATTTGGGGACGTTCCTGGCATGCGAAGCGATTTATGGTCAACAAGCTTAGCCGTGATATCGAACCAAATCCTTGGCGTCGATTGGGAGGCATCTAAACAACAATGCGTAGGGTGGGTGGAAAACACTTACGACCCCACGACTGGAGGATACTCAAATCGCCCTGGGCAACGCCCAGACACTTATTCCTTCTATCGAGCCGTGACTTCACTTGGTTTCCTCGGCCAGCCACTTCATTCACATAGTAAAGCTGCAACGTGGATAAAGTGTCTTCAAACCCGTTCAGGTGGATTTCGGTTTCGTCCAGGAAAGCCAGAATCGCTCGTTGCAACATACCATGCCGTCGCAGGACTTGCGCTCGTCAACACCTCCCCCGTCGATCCTAGATCGTGTGAGAATTGGCTGCGCAGTTACCAATCGCGGGACGGAGGGTTCGGAGCAGGAGGGCTCACCAACACAACAGATGATGGCTTCTGTGCACTGCAAACTTTGTACATCCTTCGAAAAAAGCTCAATCGATTTTGGATAGCGGCAATGAACTGATTCGAAGAGCGGCCAAGCCTTTTGGTATGGTGTAGATCAGGTTAGGGGGTTGAGGGTGATGTGTTGTGGTGAGGTAGACGTGCTGGTCGTGGTGGAGCGTGAATCGCCCCGTAGCGGAGTGTGAGCGCCGATAGCTGTACTTCCTTGGGAGGTTGTGAACGGGGGTGAGGTTGTGTGAAGGCCTCCGGCAGGATGTGGGTTGACACACTCACATCACTGACCGGAGGCCTTCATGACCCACGCTAACGCACCGCTGACCCCTGAGGGGCGCCGTCGTCTTGCCCGTCTGGTGGTGGAAGAAGGCTGGCCCATGCGCCGGGCGGCCGAACGCTTCCAGGTCTCGCCGGCCACCGCCAGCCGGTGGGTGGGCCGGTACCGGGCCGGCCAGCCCATGGAGGACCGCTCCTGCCGTCCCCACCACAGCCCAGGGCGGCTGGCAAGGCGCACTGAGCGGCGCATCATCGCCTTGAGACTCAACCGCCAGTGGGGACCCCACCGCATCGCCTACCACCTGGTCCTGGCACGCTCCACCGTGGGGCGCGTCCTGACCCGCTACAACATGCCCCGCCTGACCAAGGTGGACCAGGCCACTGGGCTGGCAGTACTCCGCCCGGCGCGGGTGCGCTATGAGAAGACCAGTCCCGGGGAGCTGGTCCATCTCGACATCAACAAGCTCGGCCACGTCCCCGACGGCGGGGGCTGGCGCGCTCACGGACGGGGCACAGCGCCCGCCCTGGCCGCGGACCGCGCCAAGACCCGCACCCGCCGTCAGGGCAGCCCGGTGGGAGGCTATCGGTACATCCACCACGCGATAGACGACTACTCGCGTGTGGTCTACTCCGAGATCCTCGATGATGAGCGCAAGCAGACCGCTGCCGGGTTCTTTCAGCGCGCCAACGCGTTCTTCAAGGACCTGGGTATCACCTTCCAGGCCGTCATGACCGATAACGGGGCCTGCTATCGCTCACGGGCCTTTGACCAGGTCCTGTCCGCAGCCGGCGTCAAGCACCGCTACACCCGCTCCTACCGGCCCCAGACCAACGGCAAGGTCGAGCGCTTCAACCGCACTCTGGCCCTCGAGTGGGCCTACGCCCACACCTACACCCACCAGACCCAGCGCGAACCCGCCTACCAAACCTGGCTCCACCGCTACAACCACCACCGACCCCACACCGCCCTGGACGGCCAAACCCCCGCCAACCGCGTTCACAACCTCACAGGGAAGTGCACCTAGGCGCGAGAACTCATCACCCCAAGAAGCCCTCGGCAATACTGATTAATTTCAACGCACAACTCTGCGCCACCGTCTCACGGAGTTCTTAAAATCACAACATGACTACGGCAGTCCCAGAACCCCACCACCCCTTCCACTCCCCCACCCCTCCTTCGGAATCAACAGGCCCACCCCCACATGTATCACGCCGTAAACTGCTGGCCCGAATCGGCTGCGGAACACTAACCGGAGGGCTCGCCATCGGAGGCGGACTGACCTGGGCTTTTGGCCCAGGAGGCCCCCCGTCGTATGAGGCGAGACGACTGAGAGCCCTCAAGAATGACCCCATGGGAGCCAAGACCATCCTCGGCCTCACCGCCGTCCGCACAGATGAGTCCGAGCTTCCAGGTTGGACAACTTGGAAATACCCAGGAGTTCATCTCGAACGATGGTTTCGAGACCCATCGAACCCCTCAGAGCAACTCAAGGACGAGTTCATAGACTACGCAAAGTCCCACGGATGGGAGGAACAGAGCCGAGTCACTACCTCGACATTATGGCTCGCCCAACACACACACCGAAAACCTGACGACTACATGCAACTATTTATTGGACTTTCAGAAGACACGCCACCCGAGGGTAGTGATGTTGGTATCACAATTAACTACACCCTAACTGTCGACCCAGACTCAGTTGCGTAACTATTTCTACAACACTTCACAGCCAAGATGAAAGGTATTACCGCATACAACGGGGAACCGACACAGCGAGAGCACCTCCGCCCCTCGGATCGCCTGAAGCCGGCCGGCCGCACCTTATACGCTCCAGTTTCCCGCACTTCAGAAAATAATCCACTACGACAATTACCCCTCATAATGAGCCCGAACACTACCACACTAAAACAGACGAACACCATTCCAAGTTGAGGGCACATAAAAGCATGCCTTCGAATGATGCCCGGGAAACACTGACAAGCATCAGCATGCAAAGCTGCACACCTAACACACGGGCGTTATACAATCGTGATGTGAATACGGCAGTCCCACACCCCCACGCCAGTTCCACCACTTCCACAGAGTTCACCACACCACCTCCACACCACCCATCTCGGCGAAAACTGCTGGCAAGAATCGGCTGCAGCACACTCGCAGGAGGCCTAGCGGTCGGGGGTGGCCTTACCTGGGCCTATGGCCCAGGAGGCCCTTTATCGTACACAGCAAAACGTCTTAAAAAACTCAAGAACGATCCGATGGGAAAAAAGAAAATCCTCGGCCACGAGGCTATTCAGGCCAACGACTCCCCACTCCCAAAATGGTTTGAGCAGAAGTATCCGGGACTCCGTCTAAGACGATGGTTCAGAGATAACAACACAGACCCAAAAGAACTCAAGAAACAGTTTATTGAGTACGCTGAACATCACGGATGGGAGAATGATCCAGGGCCAACCACCCCAGCCTCATGGGTTGGAAGACATGGAGGTACGCAACCCATTGATGACATGTTTCTCGCAGTATACCTATCCTCTGAAGACCCTACTCCCCCACCCAATGCAGGCAATAATAGCATCGCCATACTATTATGCTACGTCTAGATACCTAAGGCGGCGCCGCAATGGTAAGTTGGCGAGATTCTAGATCGCACCTCGGCGACCATCACCATTAATCGCACGCAAAATATAGTGCAGCAGATTGAAAGGACACCGAAGTGAACCATTCTACCCGACACGGCAACCCGAACGTTGTACGCTACTTGAAACAACTATCTTTCACCATTCTTGTCACATTACTACTGCTCAACCAAGAACTCCCCTTGCCTACCACTCCTCCAACTGCTTCTGCGGCAATCACAACCAACGTTCCACTCAGAGTAGCCTTACTCGGAGACTCTTACTCTGCAGGGAATGGCGCAGGACACTACTACGGCGATGACAAGACAGCCTACAGAAGTTCTCGCAATTGGGCACACAACTACGTGAACTGGCTTAACGACCAGGGAGCTCACGCAATATTAAATAATGTTGCACATAGTGGCCATGTTTCGGACGACGTCCTAAGTGACCAAATGAAAAAATTGGACTCTAACACAAACTTAGTGATGTTCACTATCGGCGGTAACGATGTCAACTTTTCCGACATTGTTTCACAGTGTTTCATGATTGGAATGAGAGACCCTGCCACTTGCCGTCAAAAAATCGATGCCGCTAACTCCAAGTTACCGCGAGTGAAGAAGCAAACTCTTGACATCCTTCAGGCAATTGACAATCGCTTAGACGACAACGCCCAGGTGGTCATCGTAGGCTACCCTCGCCTATCATCCAAAGATGACTTCACCCTCAGGGACAGTCATGCATTGTGGACAGATTCCTACAACGCAGGTGCGGCAATCAGGAAACTTGGCGACGACGCAAAAGTCATTCAATCAGACCTTGTTTCTGAATGGAACAAATCGCACTCGAGCCTGAAGGTGACCTACGTAGATGGTGTCGTCAACTCTTTCAATGGACATGAACCAGACCCATCATTTCCCCTCGTCAACCCTCACCGTTGGATTAACGAGTTTTTCGAGACAGAAGGTCAAGAGGGCCGAAACGGCGACACTCAAGCCAAGACAAGTTGGGACTCCAATGAATTCTATCACCCAAATCTCGTCGGACACGAAGAGATAGCGAAACTCATAGAGGCTAAAGTCGGGGTCCCATCCATTGAGAGTCCCAAAAGCAACGGAGAGGATATAGACATCGCATTTGTTGTGGACTCTACAGGCTCGATGGACAGTAATGTCGAGGCAGTTCGATCGAAGATTAACTCGATAGCTGAAGAAACAAGCAAGAAGGCGCTGTCTTATCGGTTCGCACTCGTTGACTACAAAGACCACCCTCAATATGACCCAAAAAACTACCTGGCCCGGACCGACGTCGATTTCACCTCCGACATACCTACATTGGATGCAGGGCTGAGTTCTCTAACCTACGATGGAGGGAATCTCGGCAACACCAACGCCAGCGTCTACAGCGGTGTCATGCAAGCCGTTAATTTGAAGTGGCGCAATGGGGTCAAGAAGATCGTCGTCGTCATCGGTGACGCGCCGCCACGTGACCCCGAGCCGGGCACTGGTTACACCGCTGCCTCTGTCGCTAAGGCCGCCTACGAGGTGGATCCAGTCAGCGTCTATGGCATCGACACCGGACAGCTCAGCTCCTCCGACTTCCAGACCCTGGTGAGTTCCAGTTCCGGCACGACCGCCAACGCCTCCTCGCCCGATCAGGTCAGCGACCTCGTCAACAAGGCCATCAGCAGCGAGCTGAACAAGCCCTTCGCCTGGATCCAGGGCCCCTATGTCGCCAAGGTCGGAGATCCTGTCGATATCGATGCCGCAGCCTCCCACGCAGTCTCTGGCTCCCTGACCTCCTATGAGTGGGACTTCAACGGTGACGGCGTCTACGACGAAACCGGAACCTCCCCACGCATCACCCACGCCTTCAGCGAGGAGTTCAGCGGCGTCATCGGACTGCGCGTCACCCAGTCAGACGGGCAGACAGCCGTCGCCACCACCCAGGTCGATATCACCGACGACGGAGACAACACACCACGCGACCAGGACAACTGCCCCGACATCAATAACTGGGGTCAGACCGACTACGACAATGACGGGATTGGCGACCAGTGCGACCCCGACCCCGGCTTCCCCACCCAGGACAAGCCCGGTGTCTGCGTCGTCGGCGAGAACTGCCCACCCGACACCGGAACTCCCAGTGTCCAACCGACACCCGCGCCGAGCGGAGGCTCGACACCCACTCCTGCCGTCGCACCAGCACCCACTCAGGCGCCCACGGCCGCTCCGACAACTACTGCTTCAAAGCGTCCCCTCCCCAACACAGGGATCAACGCGAGCAGGTTGGCAGCCCTGGCAATCCTCGGGCTGCTCGCCGGCGCAGCAGTTCTCCACCACCGCCGCAAAGTCACCTCCTAGCCGGTGACACCCGGGCATGACCCGGCTTGCCGATCACAGTGTTGGGGCCGTTCCTCTCCGGAGCGGCCCCAACGCATGTCGCGATACGGTGTCCACATGGCTCAGCTCATCACTCC
>ERZ773100.1293-NODE-1293-length-11682-cov-2.576073_pt1 | contig 11682 bp, 10 predicted proteins | sample MGYA00511119_ERZ773100 | MGnify/ENA primary metagenome ERZ773100 (study PRJEB29015, sample SAMEA2738000) | human oral metagenome | biome: human oral; feature: human-associated habitat; material: dental | place: China | collected 2111 ...
CGAGGCGCGTACGCTAAATACTTATTCACTCCGGGTAATTTACGGTAAAGAATCATCGCAGCGGCAACCGGTTCATGAGCATCCGTCATGACCAGCAATACATCTTTTGTCCATGAGCCATCTGCCTTCACTTCGCCCCATTCAGGCGTTTGAAAAACCGTTCTGTTGGCCTGTGTTTCCATAAAAGAATGATACTCTTCTAACGCATTCGACATCTCTTTTATATACATGTGTGCACTCTCTTTCTTTTCATGTTTCCTTATCAGTATTACACTTTCAGAAAAATATGTCAAAACTTTACGTATCAATGGAAATGGATGTTTGGTAACGGCATCTGTATCAAAAACCGAAATGTAACATATAAGTTACGTAACTTATATGTTACATTTTGCCTTTTACACAAAAAAGAGCGTATCACTAAGATACGCCTTTTGATTTAATCTTTTAGAATAGTTTTAAGTATTGGTCTAATTCCCATTGAGTTACTTGACTACGGTAAGCAGCCCATTCAAAACGTTTGGCTTCAATGAAGTTATCTAAGATATGGCTTCCTAACGCAGATTTTACTGTTTCATCTGCTTTTAAGTAGCCTACAGCTTCTTGTAATGTTCCTGGTAAATCATCAATGCCCGCTTCCTTACGTTCACGAGAGGTCATTGAATAGATGTTACGATCCACTGGAGCAGGAACTTCTAACTTTTCCTTAACTCCTTCAAGCCCAGCCGTTAAAATGGCTGCCATCGCTAAGTATGGGTTTGCTGCTGGGTCCACACTACGTAATTCAATACGAGTTGAAATTCCACGAGATTCTGGAATACGGATTAGCGGCGAACGGTTACGTGCTGACCATGCAATATATACAGGCGCTTCGTAGCCTGGAACTAAACGTTTGTACGAGTTTACTGTAGGGTTACATACCGCTGTTAGTGCTTTGGCATGTTTCATTACCCCAGCGATAAAGTGACGGCAAGTGTCGCTTAAACGTTGGTCGCCATTTTCGTCGAAGAACGCATTATTTCCGTCTTTATCAAATAATGATAAGTTGAAGTGCATTCCGCTACCAGCAATTCCGAATACTGGTTTTGGCATGAAAGTTGCATGTAATCCATGTTTACGCGCAATTGTTTTTACTACTAATTTGAACGTTTGGATGTTATCACAAGCCGCTACTGCATCTGAGTATTTCCAGTCGATTTCGTGTTGACCTGGCGCTACTTCGTGGTGACTTGCTTCGATATCGAACCCAATTTTTTCTAACTCAAGAACGATTTCGCGACGGCATTCTTCCCCAAGGTCGATTGGTGCTAAGTCGAAGTAACTTCCTTGGTCGTTTCCTTCAAGGGTTGGTTCGCCTTTTTCGTCCAATTTGAATAAGAAGAACTCTGGCTCTGGTCCTAAGTTGAAGTTTGAGAAACCTAATTCTTTCATTTCGTTTAACACACGTTTTAAGTTTGAACGAGGGTCCCCCGCAAATGGGGTTCCGTCTGGTTTGTAAACATCACAGATTAAACGCGCGATTGTACCATGTTTACTGCTCCATGGGAATACCACCCAAGTTGAAAGGTCTGGATATAAGTACATATCACTTTCTTCGATACGAACGAATCCTTCAATAGATGAACCATCAAACATCATTTTATTAGCCAATACTTTATCTAATTGTGTAATTGGCACTTCCACATTTTTAATCGTTCCTAGGATATCCGTAAAGATTAATCGTAAGTAACGAACATCTTTCTCTTCTACCTGTCTTCTAATCTCTTCATGTGTAATCATTGGCTTCCTCCTATAAGTTCCATTTTTTCTCCACCCGACAAACGGCTAATATGCATAATCTCGTCGTAGAAAATTCTGCGGACATCCTCGTCCGTCAGTGCATCTTTAATACTTTCTGTTGTAACAGGATTATTGTTTTTGTTAAAAATCTTCTGAATAGCCATAATGGTTAATCCATCGGCTAAATAGTCTTTAATTTCTAATAAGCGATCGACATCATTCAAAGAATACATACGGCGGTTCGTCTCAGAACGTTCTGGGATGACTAAGCGCTGTTCTTCATAGTATCGAATTTGTCGTGCAGACAAATCGGTCAGTTTCATCACTGTTCCGATTGGAAAGACGGCTAGTGAACGTCGTAATTCCTTTTCACCCATCTGTCTTCCTCCTTTATGTAAGTATATTCTAAAAAACATTTTTAGTAATTGTCAAAATCAACCTTACCTATTATGTTAGATAATATAACATGAAGAATGGGGTATTGTCTCAGTTAAGCTTTCGGTAGCTGAGATAATACCCCGTTTTAAGTCAGATGTGCTGTTAGTTTTTATCCATAAATCTTTACAGAACACGCACCCTCCTTTGTTTATTTTCCATGATTTTCTTACTCTATTTTATTCTTTGGTGGACTCACCCCTTTCACGATTCCTAGAAATTCTCATCTACCTTATCTGCCTCCTGGCCTACCTCCTTGGCCTGGTTGTTCACCACCAGGTCCACCTTGCCCAGGTCCTCCACTGATATTGGCTGCTTGTTTAGAAGCTGTTGCTGTTGCTGTTGTTGAGTTTGAACCAACTTTAATCGTATATTTTTCGCTCTCTTTTATCTCAGGACTACTAATCAATATAGTTGAGAATGACTTAGAAGCTTTTAGACTCGCGACTGTTTTACCAGAAGAATCGACCACTTCAACGGTTGCCCCAGCCGTTCCTTGAACATTTGTCATCAGGAAAGTTTGACTAGAGTCGCTACCAAATCCCATTGTCATTTGTCCATTATCAACAAAGAGTACTGTACCACCGTTTAATTTTGCATTGTCGTCATAGTCAAGAGCTGCATTGGCTCCGCTTATTGGACCATTGACAACGACTATTCCGCCGTTAATTTCAATGGATCCGTTGGCATCAAGTCCGTCCCCTTCAGCATCCACGGTTAATGTTCCGCCATCAATAACAATTTTCACGTCACCGGCTTGATCCAAGTTTTTCGCATTTGCGGCTTCAGATTTTACTTTCTTCGTTTGTTGACCTGGACCTTGCTCGTCAGAGGATTCTAACGTCCAATCTTTCGCGTTTAATCCATCGTCAGAAGATTTTACGGTAATCGTACCACCTACTTGATGAATCAATCGTGCCTCAAGACCTTCTTCACTCTTTTGAACGTCAATCGCCGCGCCTTCATCAATCAGCAGTGTATTCGAAGCGTTGATACCATCATCTCCAGCATTGACGGTAATATTCGTATTGACTAAGTAAATATTTCCTAGCAATACATCATCCTCGTTATCTGAGTGAATACCATCTTCATCGGCTGTTAAGTTTAATGTTGCACCTGATACATTAATGAAGTCATTCGCTGCAATTCCGTGTTTTTTGGCTGTTGTAGTGATGGTTGCATCCACAATGCGAATGCCGTCTTTTGATTTAATCGCATTACTTGCTGCGCCTGTGACGGTTAAGGAACCTTTCCCGTTAATCGTTAAGTCGCTATCAGAGTAAATCGCTCCTTTAACCGTTGATGCTGATTCATCGACCACTTCATTTTTCGTTCCATCGGCTAGTGTTAAAATCACTTTTTTAGCCGAGTCGACGAGTAATGGAGCTTCCGTGTTTTTTAAAGCGGCATTCTTGAAGACAATTTGTACTTCATCTTCCTTGCCTGCTGCCACTTTCAATTGAACTTTTGAAGCCGTCCCTTCGACGATATACGTTCCTGCTTTTGTAATTTCTACCGTGCTTCCATTCACTGTTACCCCTTCACCTGAAGCTGTAGCCGTTGTTCCTTGAAGTGATATTTTCGAAGCCTTACTTTCGTCGTAAGTTACTGTTAAGTCGGATGCTTCAAAATAAGTAGCATCTTGAGTATTTGAAGTTGTGGCTGTCTTAGTAGTGGTTTGTGTTTGTGCTTCGGCTTGGCTTAATACGCTTTGTGATCCACATGCTGCCAACCCAAGAGAGATAAATAACGTTGTTGTTAATAGCCATTGTTGTTTCTTTTCCATCTCGTTTTCCTCGATTCTTTTTCTTGATGGTTTTAGTATACGAGGCTAACTTAAAATAAACTTAAAATAAAAAATGACTCATGGAAATTTTATCCATGAGTCTTTTCATTATTTCTTTCTTTGAACAAACTTACGAGCGATGATAAGCCGACTCGTTTTTCCATACGTTGAATTATCCTTGTCACCATCTAGAAAATACTCAGCTAGATTTCTGATTGCTGGAACAAAGCTCTTTTTCATATCCGAATACTTCAATACCTTTAAATCAATTTCTAACGAAGTATCCACAATTAAATATTTTTCACTAGCAGTTGTCTTTATCCCTTCTAGTAATTCTAGCTCTTTGAAAAATTGTTTAACCTTCTCAGCCTCTTCTTCATCGGGCACTTCCGTTCTATTCTCAATCTTAAACTTCGTAATCACATCTGTCTTTTTATCGTAAGTATAAGTGATTTTTGTGAAATTTGCTGATTCATATTGAACCGTTACTTCTGAACTACATCCTAGAAGGATGAACGCTATAACAAAACTTAAAATGAGTTGAATAATTTTTTTCATACATTTCCCCTAACTATTTTTTATTTCATTATATGTAGCGAAAAAAGACTGTCAACGTGAATAAGAAAAACGTCCCAAATAAAATGTATTATTTGGAACGTTCATTATTTCAATTATTCTTGTTCGTCTTTACGCTTTGTTGCTACGAGTCCTAATGAAGCTAGAATACTCATTGCTGCCGTACTAAAAATAGCAAATTCACTACCTGTACCAGTATTTGGTAATTGTTCTTCATTCGTTACTGTGCCTCGGCCTTCATTATGAACAACTTGTCCTAACGTTGCATTAGTATTTCCTGCTGCTACCACATTAGAAACTGCTGGAACTTCTTCTGAAATCATTAATTCAGGAAGCTCAAACACAAGGTCTTCACCATAATTAACACCAACCACAAATTCTGGCAACTCAACCTGGATTAATGGTTCTACCATACGTTCAGCAGTATAGATAGCTAATAAACGATTATATTCTTTTTCAGCGTCTGCTAAAGCCGTTTCTGCTGCTGCTTTCGCAGCTGTTTTAGCAGTTACATCATTTTCTAAAGCTTTTAAGTCGTCAACATGTTTTTGGACTTCAGCTTTCTTAGTTGCTAAATCTGCTTCTAATTTAGTTTTATTTGCTAATAATTTTTTTGCGTTTTCTACTGCTTTTTTCGCTTCTTTTTCTGCTTGAACAGCATTCTCTAATTCTTTCTCACGAGTTGCTGTTGTTTGTTTAGCTGCTTCAAGCGCAGTTGTAGCTGTTGCTAAATCTTGCTCTTTAGCTGTTACATTCGAATCAGCTGTAGCTTTGTCTGCTCTTGCTTGATTTAAAGCTGCTAGTTTTGTTGCATTATCAGCTGTAACATCTTGAAGACGTTTGTTCGCTACTGCTTGAGTAGCTTTCGCATCCTCTAACGCTTTTGCTGTCTTATCAGCTGCTACTTGTTTTGCTGGTGTAGTTGAAACTTCAGCATTTAAGCGTGCTAATTCAGCTTTTGCATCAGCTACAGCTTTATCAGCAGCCACTTTATCAGCTTTTGCTTGGTCTAACTTCGCTTGAGCTGTTGTACGGTCAGTTTCTGGTAATGCGCGGTTTGTAGTAGCTTCGTCTGTGATTTGTTTTTGCCCGAAGCTATTTGCATTCAACACGTGCAATTGTAGGATTGTGTTTCCATATTTGTCTGACCCTTTTGCAAATGCCACACCTTGGATACTGTCACGTGATAGTGCTGTGAAGTGACCTCCAGCACCCTCCATCATGAATGAAATAACAGACTGTGCAGCGTACTTCATAAGTTCTAATCGTGACAATTGTAATTTGCCGTCTTGAAGTTTGAATCGACCATCCCAGTATGTTGCTAAGTTTTCATATGGTTGGCTGCTTGTTTCAGTGGTTAATGCTTTTTCGTTGTATCTGTATCCCAACGCTTTAGCCGCTTCAGCAATACTCTTACCTGAGTGGTTGATGAATGTGATATTGTTCGCAACGTAACGTTTTGCAACTTCTTTAGCAAATTCAATGTTCTTTGTGTTGATTTTCGCATCTCCCAAGCCCATTGCGCGACGAATTTCGTTCAACGTTGTAATGAATTGGTCATTCACGTCGTTCAACACGTCTTGTGGTAAGTTGTTGACGTCGAACACTTCTGAAGTTCTTTCGCACGGCATTGCGTCAATTTTGGCAATCGCTGTACGTCTAGCCACTTCAGCACTCCTGTTTAATGCAGCAGCGGCCGTGTCTACTTTCGCATCATGCGCTTCTTTAGCTTTCTTATATTCGGCAGTTCCGCGTTGTAAACCGCTTCTCCAGTTTTCATCTTCTGCATCTAAATATGCTTTTGCATCACTAGACCACTTAGTGTCAACTGTGATGTTTGTAATTGTTGGGATAGCGTCTAACGCTTTCTCAGCTGATTTTACTGCTTCACCAGCAGTTTTTGCTGTTGTTTCTTTAGCTGGGATTTCTGAAGCGATTTGTGTTTTCTTAGCTTCACGTTCAGCGTCAGCTTTCTTAGAAGCCTCTAATTCTTTTTCAGCAACATTCTTAGTAACGATTGCATCGTTTACTTTTTGGTCAGCTGCATCTTTAGCATCTTGTGCGTCTTTAACAGCTGTTCCGCTGATTGCATCTTCAGCTTCTTTGACTTTGTTTTCAGCGTCTTTTTGTTCAGCTTTTGCTAACTCCAAAGATTGAGCTTTCTTGTCAGCGTCTGCTTGTTTTGCTGTTTGGTCAGCTTTTGCAGTTTCAACGGCTTGAGCTTTTGTATCTTTTTCCGCTGTCTTTTCTGTAGCTGTTTGTTCTAATTCGGCAACCTTTTCAGGTGTTACGTCTTTAGCGGCTTCAACTTTTTCAGCTAATGCTTTTTCTTCTGCTTGAGCTGCAGCTTTTTTCTTCCGCTTTTGCATCACGTTTGGCCTCAGCTTCTATTAATGCATTTTCTTTCGCTTGTTTATCAGCTTTAGCATCCGACACTTTATCTTGCGCATCCAAGACTTGTTCATCAGAAACTGTCGTTATCTTTGTTTCCGTTGTTTCCTCCGCAACTGGTTCACTTGGCGCAACAGGTGTTGTAACTTCTTCAGCATTCACGTTACTACCTACAGTTGCGATTGCAGCAATTGTAGCGGTTGTGAAAGCTAGTTTTTTTCCACGATTACTCATTACTTCACATACCTTCCCAATAGAATATTCACATTCTTAATAAAGAATTCACCTAAATCTAACATAAAAGAAAAAAAGAAACAAGTTATTTTTTATTCATATTCGAGGCAAAAATTATATAAAAAAAAGCCTTTGATTTTATTCAAAGGCTTTGCTGCTCATACTTAATTCAATTTATTGTGTTTTTCATCTCGCAATTATTCACCGACTTTATAGAAGAAGCGATCCGTCTCTCCTTGGTACGCCTGCCCTACCATAATACGGTCTTTTGAGGAGTCCGATGGATCTTGAATTCCATTAAATATGAATGGCGAGTTAGCTTGAATAAAAATCATATTAAATCCACCAGCCATCGCTGATTTTACTTTGGCGCCAACCATTACAAAACCATTTACTTCTCTTGCATTGCCAACAATTTCATAATCTCCAACAAGACCATTTGCATCAAAAGTATACGTTTGGCCTTTGTTATTTTTCCATGTACAGGCTAAGCTTGAATAATCTCCGTTCTTAATAGCTTCAATATCAATGCCCTTCTTTTCTGCAACAGGTGCATTGCTTCCTTTTACAGATTTAAATCCTACTGTTGATAAATCTAATGCTTCACCTAATTTTTGGAATTCTTCTGCTGACAAATCACTTTTAATTTTTTCTAATCGGAGCCCTGATTTATCAATTTGGAACTGTCCTAATGTAGAATTACGTGCTCCACCTGAGGCATGAAATGCAAAAGTACCATCTTTAAGCGGAACAATAGATGTACGTTCTCCAATAGCGTCTAAACCATTTTCTTTCGTCGTCATTCTAACTAATTAATCTTTATTAAGCGTATATAAATCAATCAAACTCCATTTATTGTCTTTAGTGCGGAACGCAATCAGTAATTCATCGATTCCATTTTTATCCAAATCCACCTGTGCATATTCAATCCCAGTAAAAGTTCCACCCGGTCTTGCAAGAGATGCCATAGAGTTAATGTCTTCACTACCTGTTGAGCTTCCAGGTTGCACTTTTGCGTACTTTTGAATCACTGCATCATAAAGTGTGTAATCTGGGTTTACTTCTTCTGTAGTCGAAACAGTTGTTGTCGTTGTTGTTGTTTCTTCTACTGTTGTAATCTCTTCTGTCTTTTGTTGCGACTGACATGCAGCAAGTAATATCGTTGCTAGTGCAATTGTTGATAGTAATTTCCCTTTTTTCATAATGCCTTCAATGATTGAGAATATTTTATGAAGGAATTGTATACTAAAAATAACTTCTCGTCTACTTTTTATATAACCGAATTTTCAAAGTCTCAAAAAAAGACTTGAACAAATCACTGTTCAAGTCTTTTCGTTTTATTTTTTCGTTTGTTCTTTGAATCCTTGTTTTATTGGAGCTTCTTTACTCTTAGAGAACAATGCGTTTTCTCCATCTCCTGATAAGTAACCGTTTCGAATAAGGCCACTAATGAATACATTGTCGCTATTCTTTAGTGTTGAAAACTTATTCTTCGTTAAGTCGATTTCGACTGACGAGATGAGTTTGCCATCTTTTTCTGTAATAGAAGTCACAACTCCATCGATTCCTTTAAGCGTTGCAAAGAGTTCTTCATTCTCCTTACGAACCTCACTAATGGCATCTGATTCGGTCGTTTCAATTTTAAACTTTGTCACGGTATCATTCTTTTTATCATACGTATAAGTGATAAAAAATTCCGCATTTTTTGAATTTTGAGTGAAAGTCGCAGTCTCTTGTGAGCTACAACCTACTAATAGAAATAGGAAGCTAATCCCTAAAATAATTTGAAAGAATTTTTTCATTGGCCCCCTCGCTTATTGTGCTTTCTTTTGGAATAATTTTTGGTAGTAGAAGTACACTGTCGCTGCCGATGTTGCGAATGCTACTAAGTAGAAGAAAATTGCAATTTTTGATCCAGTTTGTAATCCATCTACGAATGATTGTGCAGTGCGGCTTGCTGCCAATGGGTTTGTAAATGCTTCAGAAAGAAATGCATTTACTGCTGAATTTGATTTTCCACTAAAGAAATCAGATAATTTTCCAAGAGCATCTAAGAATCCGCCACCTAAGATGTTTCCTAAGAAGACAGATACTACCATTGCTAATGAAGCTACATTCACGTTAGTCCATAAGTTTTTGCCTTCTTTATGAGCTTGGTATAAGAAATATCCAGTAAATACGGCACCTACTAACGCAAAGAAGAATGATAAACCAAAGTATAAGCTTAAGTTCTTCACTTTATTAGAAAGCTCCATATATGCTGCTTGTAAACTTGTAGTATTAACCCCACCATTTGAACCAAACGCAAAACTTAGTCCATTTAACAACACTAACAGTGTGAAGATTGCAAGAGCAATTGATACACCAAAGAAGATTTTTTCAAATAAAGAATTTTTATTATAGCTTGCTACTGTATCCACTGCTTGACTCATTTTTTCTTTATTTTCTTCAGTGAATACTTTTTTGGCTGCTTCTTCCATTTTTTCTTTAGCAACACCCGCAACTTCTTTTGCTTTTTCAGTTGCTTCCCCTGCTTTTTCTTTTACGTTTTCTACAACTTCTTTAAAGTCTCCATCCGCTTCAGGAGTTTTTGCTTCTTTCGCTTCTTCAACAACTGTTTCTGCTACTTCTTTCACTTCTTCAGCTGTTTCTTTTGCTGCTTCAACTACTTCGTCTTTTACTTCTATAGCTTTTTCAGCAACTGATTCAAGATTTTTATTTTCGTTTTGATCCATCAGAGCACCTCTTTTTTAGTTAATTATTTTCTAATTTTATCACAATATTCCGCTTTCATCCACTTATAAAAATCTATAAATCCCCTTCTCAACAACGTTTCAAAACATTGAGAACAAAAAGAAGCTAGACCGCAGCCTAGCTCCTTTCAGTTAAGTTTTATTTTAAGACGGTCCCATCGGCTAATGTAATCGTATATCCATTCAAGTTAATGGTTCCTTTGTTAACTAAAGATGTAATTTTGACGTTTCCTGTCAACGTCCATGTCGCCCCCTCTTCTACTGTGATTACTGCATTATTGTCCACGGCAGTCCCTCCTTCAGCATTTTCTACTATATTGATTGTACCTGTAAAGTTTGTTCCTTTGCCCATTGTAAAGTTCAAAGTAGAAACGGTATCAACCTCAATAGCCCCTGTAAGCGTTTGGTTCGTCGTTGTTAAATCAACTTGACCACCATTGGCTCCGGCTGTCCCCCAGCCACGTGTCGCATCATTTCCTAAGATGGCTAATAATCTGCCAGATGAATCTTGATTTGTGATCGTTACATCTTCTAAAGTAATAACGCTGTGTGTGTTTGTTACGTAGATTTGGTCTCCATTACGTCCTGTTAACGTGCCACCTTTCATTGTGAAAGTAGCCGTTCCACTTTCCGCATCTCCTGACATTGATTGATAAATCATAACGTTGTGCACGTTGTTGTCTGAAGAGCTGCCTTTGGTTGAGCTCATATTCCCTGTTACGTTGGTGTTTTCTAATGTGATAGAGTTTTGACCCTCGATAACAAGTGCTTCTGAGTTCTCAGCGTTTAAAGTTGCATTTTTAACAGTGACATTTGCTGTAGAGTATACGGCTGGTGAGTTGTATCCTGTAGAAGTGTACGTTCCTTTGTCTACAACTACTGTACCTCCGCCACGGTCAGTACGAATCGCTGCTGATGAATTTCCTGCGGTATTCACCGTCAAGTTTGTAGCGTTCATTGCAGCGCCACCAGTTGTTTGGATACCACCTGAGTTATCTTTCGTTGTGGTGATGGTTGTATCGGATACATTGACGGTCGTTCCAGATCCATAACTGAAAACCCCGTTCCCGTTTTGTGCTGTTGTATTTACGGTAGCGTTTGTGATTGTTACCGTTGCTCCATCGGTTGCTAAGAATCCTGCGTTCATTCCGTAGAAGTCTCCATTTTCAGTGTTCGATGTCGCTCCGGCTGTTTTGTTAATCGTTACGCCGTCTAATGTGACAGTTGCTCCTGTTACACGAAGCGCATTTTCATCATCACCAGTAGATTCATAAGTTTCTCCTGTTACGGTTGTATTTGTTGTTAAATTTGTTGCTGCCTCACCTTGTGTCACTTGGTCGCTCCCGCCAAACCCTTCTCCTCCAGGTTTAGCTGGGGGACTCTGTTGTGCTTGGACTTGAGAAGTCGCCACCTCTTGTGTTTGTGCTTGTGTGTTTTGGCATGCAACTAAAGTTGTTGCAATAGTAATCGTGGATAATAGAACAATCATTTTGTTTCTTTTCATTTTGGTCCCCCTCGCTTCCTATCAACTATTTGTTGATGGTTTAATCATAACGAGCTTACTTAAAATGAACTTAAAACAAAAAAAGTTTTTCGAAAAAAGTTTTTTCAAACTGAAAATTATCATATATGATAATTACCATATATGATAATTTCGTACAAAAAAAAGACGCTGGAATGATTTTCCAATACCTTTGATTTTCTATCTATCTTAAATCACTATAAAAATAA
>ERZ773100.1297-NODE-1297-length-11659-cov-32.238969_pt1 | contig 11659 bp, 10 predicted proteins | sample MGYA00511119_ERZ773100 | MGnify/ENA primary metagenome ERZ773100 (study PRJEB29015, sample SAMEA2738000) | human oral metagenome | biome: human oral; feature: human-associated habitat; material: dental | place: China | collected 2111 ...
CCCCCACAACCCCCACCCACGTGACCCCCACCACACACCGACGTCTTCACTTCAAAGGCGTCGGCTTCGAACAAGCAAACTTTCTTTGCAGCCGATAGCCGATATCTCGATCCACCTTCCATTTGTCCGAAGACAAACCGCCCGGCTGCCCCGCGGGAAGCTCGTCGGCTGCGACATAGCCGATGCAGAGCCGTATGCTTGTTGGCTTCGAGGGCAGCGCGACTTTCTTGTCGCCTTCGAGGTCGTCATAAGGATTGAAGGGCCTCTGCATGCTTGCCGAACCTTCGACGGTTTGTTTTGGTTCGAGCTTGACAACGGTCTCGTATGGCGGCTGGACGTAGTTGACGTCCCTGCGAACGGGGAAGAATGCCATTGCTGCAACGACGCCGCTCTTTCTTCCGCCGTCCGGTATGACGGAGACGGTCGGGGAGTGGACAGCCCAAACGGTCTGCGAGGAATCGTTCGTTAGCTTGTACTTGAACATAACCGACGTGGAACCGACGGTCGGCTCGACAGAGACAGTCACATCCGCGGAGACGACCGAATCGGTGATCTGAATCGGACTGGAAGCCCCGGAGCTCCCAGCGCCTGGGCTTGACGCCCCACGATTGCCCGTCGATCCGCTGGATGTCTTGTTCCCCGCGGACCTTCGGCTGGTCACGTCCGAAGAAGGGACTCCAGGTTTGGATCCGCCTCCCGCGCCGCACGCAGACAAGAGGGACATCGTCGCCAGGACGACAAGGGAAAGACGGAGCCTCTTCCTTTGCGACGTACGTACGCCCCCAGAGAAATGCCGCCCTTGTAGAATCCGCATAGTCACTTATAGCTTTCTCGCTTGGGAAGCCCCATCTCCTTGCGCAATCCATTCTCAGTGTACTGAAGGGGATGCTTCGGATCGATGACTTCCGGAGTGTTCGGATCGTTGTCGTGGTCGATCGGCAGGCCCGTCGCCTGACGCTCGGCGACTTTTACGCCGTGGTCCTCAGTTGCGTCGCCGCTATAATTCTCGTCACGGAACGTGCCGTAAGTGAAATCGTGTACGTGACCCAGCTCGTGTTGCAGGACGACGACCGGAGGGCCCCCTCGGAAATCGTCGAAGGTAGGGAGATACTCCACCTCGTAGTGATCTCCATCCGGACTTGCTCTCGCCTTGCTGTTGTAGTCGTCCGGGTTCCTTTGCTGATACTCGCTGATCGTCAGAGTCTTCTCCCGTCCGAAAAGAGCGGATAGGTCGTGAGACGCCTGCAAGCTCCCAAGCTGCCGCTGGCCGGTGGGCGAGGCTCGCAACATGTCGAGATCCGCCTCAGTTCGCTCGACGAACTCCTTGCTGCCCTCGACTTTGACGAAGGGCGTGTCCTCGGGAATCTCAACGGTGACGTCTTTCTCGTTGCTCGACCCTTTCGCCGGGGAATCGTCATAACTGGTGTCTGCGCCCCCGCCGCCTATAGCGACATCGCTGCCGAGCCCTCCGTAAGAAACGTCGTCGCCGGCCCCTCCGAACATCTTGTCGTCCCCTCTTCCGCCCGACAGCACGTCGTTCCCCGAGCCGCCGTAGAGCATATCCTCGCCTTTCCCTCCCTCGAGGTAGTCTTGGTCGTCCCCTCCCGAAAGGCGGTCGTCGCCGTTCAGACCATAGAGGGTGTCCCTTCCGCTGCCGCCGAACATCCGATCGTCGCCGTCCTGGCCGTCCATGTAATCGTTCCCGCTGCCGCCAGACACGTAATCGTTGCCCCCGCCGGCTTTGATTTCGTCGTTCCCGACGCCGCCGAGAATGCGATCGCCGCTTCCGCCGCCGTTGATTCTGTCGTCACCCGCACCGCCCGAAAGCGTGAATCCAACCGAAGAGCCCTCTGGCACCGTTATCGTGTCGTTGCCGCCTCCGCCTCGGATTGTCAGATTGTACCCGGGAGGTATCGCATACGAAACGCCGTCGATTGTCACGATCTGCTGGTTGGTGGCCGGATCGGTCTCCACCGTGATGTTATTGTCGCCCTTGCCCGCGGTGACGACGGCCTGATCGCCTGACAACGTGATCCCCACATTGTCGGAGTCGGCGGGCAGCCCCTTGACGAAAGGGTCGGTTCCGTCGGATTTGCTGCGAGAACGGGAAGCAAGGTCGTTCCACGATCCCACGGCATCGGCGAGTTCTTGCGAACAGCCGTCCAGCTCCGCCCCCAGCGAGGATCTGATTTCGTTTGCCACCTTTCTCTCAGCCTCTATGCGGTCTTCCTCCGCTGCGTCTTTCGGGAAGAACAGCGGGCCAACGCGCGCAATTCCGGACAGTTTCGCCCAAGAGTTATCGAGATGCCCCTGAGCGGCCTTAACCGCTCCCGAGGCATGAACAAGCGCCGAAGATATCCTCGTCGCGATCGACGAGGCTTCGTCCATGTCCTTGATGGCAGACGAGGAACTCTCGTCGAAAGAGTCCGCCGAATCACCGGTCCAGCTGCCAAGCGCGTTAGTGCTCGCCGTCGAAAAACCGTCTCTCGCCGACTGCGCCGTCTCAGAGACAGACTTCCACCCGTTGGACGCCGCCGTCAGAGCCCCGGCGTCGGCGTTAAGCTGCCAATCCCCGAAACTCATTTGACCCTCAACTCCTCCGCCGCTTCCTCATCGGCAGTCGACAGCAGCCGCACCGAATCGTGCATGCCCTCGGATGCCTGTTCGAGCAGACCGGAGAGCACGTCAAAAGCGCTTTCGGCCGCCGACACGCAATCCTCGTGTGTTTGAACCAGCAACTCGCCTTGGGAGACGTTCCCGGCCGCCGTTCCCGGAACCGACGACAGGGACGCCGACCCGTTTTGCCAACCCGTCCGCAAAGCAACGGACTGGTCGAGTGTTTTCGTCGCCTCTCCAGTGACAACTTCAGTATCGATATACATTCTCCAGCCCTTCCGTGAAGCACGGTCTGATTACTGGATATGGTATCTCTAAAGTCCTCAAAATGACTGGGTAGATCACCCCAATAAACGAAACGCTTTAAATTCAACAGAAATGGCAAACAGCTCTGACAAACTACTACATGATTTAGAGTACCGATTTTCCGCACTTATGAGTGCGAGAAAGACCGGCGGCAAGCCAGCGACAGGCAGGCAAGCACAACACGCATCGGCGAGCCCACCACAGGCAGGCAAGCACAACACGCATCGGCGAGCCCACCACAGGCAGGCGAACACGACGCGCATCGGAGAGCTCGCCACATGTAGGCGAATGCGAGAAAGGCGGCCACGCGTCAGCAGACTCGCCAAGAGATTTTCGATTCCTCGCGCCGGAAGGCAGAGAAGACTCGTCAGGAGGCTTTCGCCTCGTACGGAAAGCCGGGAAGACTCGCCACGCCTCAGCGCGCCAGCAGACTCGCCACGTCAGCAAACTTGCCAAGTATCGCCAAACTCGCCGAGCGTCGCCAGGCCAAGCGGTCTCTAGGCCGAACGGTCCACCGTCAGACGCGCAAACCTGACAAGCTCCTCGCGGATTTCGCCCTCGGGCAGGAAGCGGATGCTCTCAATCGCGCGAGAAACCCAATCCTGGGCCATTTCACGGGTCTCCTCGAGGACGGAGTGGCGCCTCAGGCGCGCAACGACGTCGGCGAGCGCCTCGTCGCCGGAAAGGTCGGCGTTGTCGAGCAGATCGAGGATCGCCGCGCCCTCGGCGTCGAGCGCGCCCTTCTCCCCGAGCTCGCGCAGCAACAACGTCGGCATCGTGTCGACGCCCTCCCGAAGGTCGGTCCCGGGAGTCTTCCCCGTGACGGCGCCGTCGGACTCAATGTCAATGACGTCGTCGGCGAGCTGGAAGGCCACGCCGATGCACTCCCCGTACTGCGCGAGGGCGTCCGCGAGCTCCCACGATCCGCCGGAAAAGAGCACGCCGTAGCGCGCGGAGGTGGCGATGAGCGAGCCCGTTTTGTCCTCCAAAACGCGGATGTAGTGGTCGCGCGGCGATACGCTCGCCCGGGGGCCGATCGTCTCGTGAAGCTGCCCCTGGCACAGCCGCTCGAACGTCGTGGCGTGCAGCTTGACGGCCTGCGGGCCGAGCTTCGACGTGACTAGCGACGCCCTGGCAAAGAGGACGTCTCCGGCGAGGATCGCCACAGAGTTTCCAAACAGCGACTGAACGGAGGGAACGCCGCGGCGCATGGGGGCGTCGTCCATGACGTCGTCGTGGTACAGGGACGCCAAATGGGTCAGCTCGACGGCGACCGCCGAATCGAGGACGGCCTCGGCCCCGGGCCTCGGCCCGAGCTCGGCCGCCAAGAGGACGAGGGCCGGACGAAGACGCTTGCCCCCGGCGCCGACGAGATGCGTCGTCGCCGGATCGACCTGCAGATCGTCCAGACGCACTTCCTCGCCGAGGCGACGCTCGACGGCTTCCATACGCCTGCCGAGGCGTTCGGCCAACGTACTAGTTTCTAGGGCCACCGTCAGAGTATAAACGCCATGGCGTTGTCGAGAAAGCTCCACACCGCGTTCGGCGCGACGCCCGTCAGCACGATTCCCGCGGCCGCGGCCAAAATCGCCGCCGCCGAAAGCCCTTCGGAAGCGACCGTCGCCGTCCCCGGCGCCGGATCTCTGAAGAACATGAGAAGTATGAGGCGGAAGTAGAAGAAAGCCGTGGCGGCCGAGGCGAGGACCGCGAGGAACACGAGCACCGCTTCGCCCGAGGAATACCCCGCCTTGAACACAAAGAACTTGCCCATGAAACCGCCGGTGAGCGGAATGCCCGCAAACGAAAGCAGGAACAGCGCCATCGCCCCGGCGAGGAACGGGTTCGTCTTGCCCAAGCCCCGCCAAGCGCGCAACGACGTCGCCTCGCCCAGAATGCTGCCGTTGGCGCTCTTCTGACGAACCAGGGTCACGACGGCGAAGGCGCCGACCGACGCCAAGCCATAGGCGAGCAGGTAGAAGGCGACCGAGCGGATGCCGTCCCGGGAGTACGCCCCGACGCCGATGAGCACAAACCCGGCGTGGGCGATCGAGGAGTAGGCGAGCATGCGTTTGACGTCGGACTGGACGATTCCGCCGACCGTGCCCACGAGCATCGTCAGGATGACGATCGCCCAAAAGACGGGCCGAAGCTCGGTCTCGGCCCCGCGTCCGATCGAGTAGGCGAACCTGAGCATCGCGCCAAAGGCCGCGATCTTCGTTCCAGCGGCCATGAAGCCCGTGACGGGCGTCGGGGCGCCCTGGTAGGCGTCGGGCGTCCACGAATGGAAAGGGGCGGCTCCGACCTTGAAAAGGAGGCCTGCCAAGACGAGCGCCGAGCCGGCGACGAGCAGCGCGTCCATTCCGGTGCTTTGAAGCAGAGCCGATGCGATGGACCAGTAGTCGAGCGAGCCGGAGAAGCCGTAGAGCAGAGCCGCACCCATGAGAAAGAACGCGGAGGAGAACGCGCCGAGAATGAAGTACTTGAGCGCGGCCTCCTGGGAGAGGGCGCGGCGCCGTCGGGCCGTCGCACACAGAACGTAGAGCGGGAGCGAAAGCACCTCGAGGGCGATGAAGAGCGTGAGAAGGTCGCCCGCGGACGTGAAGGCGAGCATGCCGCCGACGGCGAACAGGCCGAGCGGGAAAATCTCCGTCTGCTCGTACCCGGCCTCCGTGGCCTCGCGTTCGTCGAGCGACCCGGGCTCCGTCGCGGCGGAGGCGGCGAACGATCCCTCGCCGGTCTTCGTGCGGTCGGCGAAGACGAGGAAGGCGAGCAGGGAGCACACCAGGATGAACGCCTGGAAAGCCAGGGCGGGGAGATCCTCCTGCAGAGTCCCGACGCCGGCGGGCCTCTCGCCCGCGAGTTTGACGGCGGACTTCGGCCCGTCGTCAAGAACGGCCGTCCATCGCCACACGACCGCGGCGAGCGCGCCGGCCAGCGCGGCCAGCGACAGCGTCGCCTGGACCGGCCTCCTCGCGCGCCGGGGGACGAAGGCCTCGACGAGCACGCCGAAGACTGCCGTGCCCAAGACAATGAGGATGGGAGTGAGCGCCGCCCATTCGATCGTAGGAGTTGTCACTTCGCGCTCCCTTCAATGGCGACTGTTGAGGACTGCACGGCCGTCGGCCTCACGGCGTCGACGAGGGGCGAGGGGAAGAACCCGAGGGCGAGCATCGCCGCCACAAGGATTCCCGCGACCGTTTTCTCGCGCGCGTCGAGGTCCGGCACGGCGACGTCGGGCTTGGGGCCCGTGAAGATCCGCTGGTACGGAAGAAGTATGTAGACGGCCGCGAGAATCACGGCAAGCACGGCGACGAGGGCGAACGCCCTGTGCACCTTGAACGTCCCCATGAGCACAAGATACTCCGGCACAAAGCCGGAAAGCCCTGGCAGGGCGATCGTCGCCAGCCCCGACACGAGGAAGACCCCGGCGATCACAGGCGTCACACGCTGCCATCCGCCATACGTGGTGATGAGCGCGTCGCCCCCGCGGCGGCGCAGGAAGCCGACCGTCAGGAACAGAGCGCCCGTTGCGACGCCGTGGGCGACCATGTAGACGATCGCGCCGGTCATCGCCGTCGAACTGCCGGAAAAGACGCCGAGCACGATGAAGCCGAAGTGGCTGACCGAGGTGTAGGCGATGAGGCGCATGAGGTCGTTCGAAGCGATTGCCATGAAGGCGCCCCAGAAGATCGATATGACGGCGAAGACCATGACGGGGACGGCGGCGGACTTCGCGGCGTCGGGCGCAATGGGCAGGCACAGAGCGATCATGCCGTAGGTCCCGACCTTGTCGAGAACGCCGACGAGCAGAGTGGACGTTCCCGCCGGCGCCTTTTCGGCCGCGTCGGGAAGCCAGGTGTGGACGGGGAACATCGGCGCCTTGATCGCAAAGGCCGCGAAGAAGGTGAGGAAGACGAGCATGCCGTTGCCGCCGGCGGCCTGCGCGGCCGATTCGAAGAGCAGGCCCTTGGAGCCCTCTGCGCGAGCCGCGAGCGCGACGACGCCCACGAGCATGACGAGCCCGCCGAAAAGCGAATAGAGGACGAACTTGATCGCGGCGCGCGACGCGCCTTCCCCGCCGTACCGGCCGATGAGGAAGTACATCGGCAGGATCATGAGCTCGAAGAGGACATAGAAAAGGAAGACGTCGCGCGCGGCGAAAATGCCGATCATCACTGCTTCTAGAGCGAGCACCCAGCCGACGTACCCGGCGACCCTGTTCGGGGTCTCGCCTCGGAAGTCGCCGGCCGCCGCGAGCAGAACGAGCGGAACGAGGAAGACGGCCAGACCCACCATCACCAGGCCCATGCCGTTGACTCCCCACGCAACGCTTGCCCCGATCTGCGGGATCCACGAATAGTCCTCGGCCAGCTGGACGCGGCCGGCGGCGTCGAAGTCGAAGCCGGCCGCGGCGCCGACGAAGAGGGCGAGAATCAGGCCCGAAAGGCCGACGCCGAAGACGATGGCGTGCTCCCTCAACGGTTTGACAAGCCACAGGAGAAGCGCGCCTAGGAGCGCCACGACGATGAGGACGGTCAGCCAGGGAAAGGCTGCCTCGATGACGTTGTGCATGATGCTCTCCTCTTCCTACAGCCGCGCCGCCAGGGCCGCGACGAGCACGATTACGACGCCGAAAGTCATGTACGAGGCGTACGTGCGGGCGTAGCCGTTCTGCAGGCGCGTGCTCAAGCGGCCGACGGCCGACGTCCCCTTCGCCACGCCCTCGACCGCGCCGTCGACTGCGCGCGCGTCCGTTGCGGCGACGGCCGACGTCAAAGCCATGCCGGGTTTCATGAAGACATTCTCATTGAACGCGTCCTGGTATAGGTCCGCACGCGCCGCGCGCACGAGGGCGTTGCCCTCCGGGGCCCGCGTTGGGACCGGACTGGCCGCGTACATCTTCCACGCCGCGCCGGCGCCGGCGGCGACGAGGACGAGCGTGCCGAGGGTGATGGCAGAAACGGGAAGAACGGGCTCCCCGTGGGCGGCGGGGCCGACGACCGGCTCGAGCCATTCGACGAAGCCCGCCGCGTTGAGGACGAAGCCGAGTCCGATCGATCCCACGGCCAACAAGATCTGCGGGACGCACATCGTGGCGGGCGCCTCATGTGGGTGCTTGGCTCCGGCGCCTTCGCTGGCGAACCGCTCCTCGCCGTGGAAGACCATGAAGAACAGCCGCGACATGTAGAAGGCCGTCAGTCCGGCGACGGCCATCGTCAGGCCGCCGAAAACCCACGGGCGCCATCCTTCGCCGACGAAGGCGGCCTCGATGATCTTGTCCTTCGAGAAGTACCCCGAGAGGAAGGGGAAGCCGATGATGGCGAGGTATCCGGCCAGGAACGTGGCCCACGTGACCGGCAGGCGCTTGTGAAGGCCGCCGAATCGGCGCATGTCCACCTCGTCGTCCATCGCGTGCATGACCGACCCAGCGCCGAGGAACATGTTCGCCTTGAAGAAGCCGTGGGTGACGAGATGGAAGACGGCGAAGGCCGCGCCCGCGGGGCCGAGGGCCGCGGCGAGCATCATGTAGCCGATCTGGGACATCGTGGAGGCGGCGAGGACCTTCTTCATGTCGTCCTTGGCCGAGCCCACGATCGCCCCGAACACCAGCGTGACCGTGCCTATGACGGCGACGGCCAGCTGCGCCGAGTCGCTTGCGTCGTAGACGAAGCCGGAACGCACCATGAGGTAGACGCCGGCGGTGACCATCGTGGCGGCGTGGATGAGGGCGGAGACCGGCGTCGGGCCGGCCATCGCGTCGCCGAGCCAGGCTTGAAGCGGGAACTGGGCGGACTTTCCGCACGCGCCGACGAGGAGCAGGACGCCGATCGCGAGGAGGGTGCCCGACCCCGCTTTGGCGGCGCCGGCTGCGACGCCGTCGAAAGTCACCGTGCCGAAAGACGAAACCATGAGCATCATCGCGGCGAGCAGGCCGACGTCGCCCACGCGGTTCATGACGAATGCCTTCTTGCCTGCGGCCGCGTAGGCCGGGACCTGGTTCCAGAAGGAGATGAGGAGGTAGGAGGCGAGCCCCACGCCCTCCCAGCCGACGAACATCACCGCGTAGGAGTCGCCGAGGACGAGCAGCAGCATCGAGGCGACGAACAGGTTGAGATAGGCGAAGAAACGAGTCTTGGCCGGGTCGCGTTCCATATACCCGACGGAGTAGACGTGGATGAGGGTTCCGACGAAGGTCACCAGCATGAGGAAGGTGACGGACAGCGGATCGACCCGCAGGGAGAGATCGACGACGAAGTCGCCCGTCGCAAACCATCGGTACAGCCGCACCCGCATCGCCCTCTCTTCTGGGGATGCGCCGATGAGCTGGACAAGCGCCGCCGAGCCGACGAGCAGTGAGAGGCCCGACGCGCCGACGGCCAGCCAGTGGCCCCAGCTTTCGACCCTCTTTCCGGCGACGAGCAGGATGCCCGAAGCGAGGAGGGGGACGGCGACGCACAGCCACACGAGGGCTGCAGCTCCCGAGGCCGAAGTGATTTCCATAGTCAATTCACACCTCTTCCGGTCAGTGCTTGAGCTGGTTCGCGCCGTCGAGCGATGCGGACCGGTGGGTTGTGAAAATGGAAATGACGATCGCCAGGCCGACGACGACCTCGGCGGCCGCGACCACCATGACGAAGAAGGCGAAGACCTGGCCCTCGACGTTCCCCCACATCCGGGAGAACGCCACGAGCGCGAGGTTGCAGGAGTTGAGCATGATCTCGACGCCCAAGAGCGCGATGATCGCGTTCTTCCGGGTGAGGACGGCGGCCCCGCCGATGGAAAATAGGACGACGGCCAAAACGACGTACAGCATGAGATTCAACGGTTTTCCTCCTTGCCGTCGAGACGGGGACGGTCGGGGCTGCCTCCGGCCGGGGGTTCTTCGCGCGGATCGCCATAGGCGGGGGCCTCCTCGCGCGAGTCCCCGTAGCTCGGGGCCTCTTCGCCCGGCATCCCGGGCATCTGGGCGCGAGGGACCTCGCGGCCCCGCCCGTCGAGTTCGCCGCGCGCGGCGCGCGCGACGGTGATGGGCGAAACGTCCGACGGCGTGTAGGCCTGGCCTCGGATTCGCAGGATGCGCGGGACCGACTCGGCCACGGCCTCTCCCCCGCTCGTGAGGGCCGGGGCGGCGGCGGAATTCGATTCCGCGTAGATGCCCGTGGGCGGCTTTTGACCGATATGACGGCCTGTCTGCGCGTAGGCGGCCATCTTTGCGTCGGCAAGCTCCGCCTGGCTCAGACGCTTGCGCACGCCCTGGCGATGCGTCAGCGTCATCGCGCCCACGGCGGCGACGATGAGGAGCGCCCCGGTCAGCTCCATCGTGAGGGCGTGGTTGGTGAAGATCGACTTGGCTATCGCCGTCGGATTCGTCTCCTCGTTGGCCTTCGCCAAGCCAACGGGGCCGGGGGTTCGCGCGTCCATGACCGCTCCGCCGGCGATCGCGGCGAAGCCGAGCGCCCCCAAGGCGGCCATGACGCGCTGGCCTCGCAGGGTCTCGTACGTCGAGTCGGCCGCGTCGACGCCGATCATCATGAGCACAAAGAGGAACATCATGAGGATCGCACCCGTGTACACGGCGATCTGGACGACCCCCATGAACGGGGCTTCGAGCGCCGTGTACAGGACCGCCAAGCACACCATGTCGGCAATGACGCAGACCGCCGAATAGACCGCGCGCCGCGTGACTAGCAGGCCGAAGACGGTCAGCGTCACCATGACCACGGCGACGACGCCGAAAAGGATCGTCTCGCCCAGGGAGATTTCGATGGTCGCAGCTTCTTCCATCACCTTCCGCCTTCCGTGCGCTCGCCCCCGGACGCGTCTGCCGAGGCCGCCGCCGAATCGACAGGCGCGACGGCCGGCGCCGCGGCCGCATCGAAGGGACCCGGAGCATCGACGGAGACCGCCGTCGCGAGGGTCGGATCGTCGGGCCGATGTTCGGCCACCCACTCGATCTGGGCCGCGGTGGGGCCGGCGACCTCGCCGCGGTAGTAATCGGCGTCGGACGCGCCCTCGGCCATCGGGTGGGGGGCGGCCAGCATACCTTCGAGCATCGGCGCGAGAAGGTCTTCCTTCTCGTAGACGAGGCCCTCGCGCGTGGGGCCGGCCAGCTCGTACTCGTTCGTCATCGTCAGCGCCCTCGTGGGGCAGGCCTGGATGCAAAAACCGCAGAAAATGCAGCGCAGATAGTTGATCTGATAGACCCGGCCGTAGCGTTCGCCGGGCGAAACCTGGTTGTCCGGTGTGTTGCTCGCCGCCTCGACGAAGATGGCGTCGGCCGGGCACGCCCAGGCACAGAGCTCGCAGCCGATGCAGCGTTCAAGGCCGTCGGGATACCTGTTGAGCTGGTGGCGTCCGTGGTAGCGCGGGGCCGTTGGAACCTTCTCCTCCGGGTACTGCTCCGTGACGGGTTTGCGGAACATCGAGGAGATCGTGACCCCGTATCCTGCGACGGGGGCGAAGAGCTCCCCCGCCGGCCCTTTCTTCGGCCGGTCCCACAGCTCGGGATCGGGGGACGTGGAGGGAATGTGGTCTGTCACTCGTGGCCTCCCTTGACGGTGGTGGCTGCGCCGGCTTGGCGCTCTGCGGCGTCGGCTTGAGGCGCGGCGCCCCCTGCCTCGGACGCGGCGTCTCCTGTTTGAGACGCGACCGCGCCGGGCTGCGATTCGGCGGGTTCGCCCGCCTTGCCCGAGGCAGAAAAGCCGGAGCCCGAGGCCTCCGGGCCGCCCGGCGGGGC
>ERZ773100.1298-NODE-1298-length-11655-cov-3.531379_pt1 | contig 11655 bp, 9 predicted proteins | sample MGYA00511119_ERZ773100 | MGnify/ENA primary metagenome ERZ773100 (study PRJEB29015, sample SAMEA2738000) | human oral metagenome | biome: human oral; feature: human-associated habitat; material: dental | place: China | collected 2111 ...
CCCGACTAAGCCGCTTTTTCCATTTTTGTTAAAAATTTTTTTGACGGAAGGTTAGCAGTCTCCGCTGAACGCGTCGCTGGCGTAACCTTCCTAAAAATTTTTAACAAAAATGGGCGGCTTACACGGGGGGAGTGTCTTTCTTCGAAAAAACTGTCTTCGCTGGGGTTAGTTTTTTTAAAAATGAAGATAAAAATGGGCGGTTTGTGTGGGGGAAAGGGGGGCTTCTTTGGTTTGTGGGGTAAAAATTCGCCCTTAGGTGGAGCGAGTTATTTGTTTATCTAGCATTTGGTGATACCGCTTTAAGTTGTTGTTTTAAGATTGTTTGAACGTTGGTTTTGATTTCTTGCGCATTATTGCCTTCTACCCGTTCGCCTTTTATGGTTTGTGTGCGGTCAATAATTTCGCGAATCAAGGGCGCATTTTTGTTCATAAACACCTCCTGTTTTTTGAGTAGGGATCCTAGCACTTTTGTTTATGGTAAACAACCAACGGGAGACGAGCTATGGTGGTAAATTCGGGTTGGTTTTACTCCGTTGGGGGATATGGGTTCGATTGCTTTTGGTGGTTGTCGGGGGTATAGTGGGCGCGGTTAGATTGGAGGTGAAAAATGTTTAAAGAAGAAGGTTATGAGGAATTTTTGGCGGAGAAGATTCGTCGCGGGGAAGAGGATGTTAAGGCCGGGCGGGTTGTGACGCTTGAGGATGCGCAAGTAAGATGGCAAAAAACCATTGAGCGTAAGGCGGCGGAATTAGCTAAGCAGGAGGAGGAGCTGATCGGGGGCGTTTGTGGCTAAGGTGATTCTGTCCCAATCGGCTGAACGTGATGTTGATGAAATTTTGGCCAGCGTCTATGATTTCACCGGTTTTATTTCGACGCCTGAGAGATTAATGGCAGAATTTATTAAAACGTTTGAATTGATTGCATTTATGCCAAATGCTATTGGTAGGTTGCGCGATGATGGTATGCGTGAGGCGTTTTGCCGCGGTTATCGCATCGTGTATGATGTGGCGGGCGATGAGGTGCGGATTCAAACCGTTATTCACAGTCGGCGGCTGTATCCTCGCCCTTGAAACGCCCGGTTGGGCGTTTTTTTGTGGGGTCAATGCGGTGCTGTTTTGATACTTCAAATTGATCAAGGCGCGTTGGGTGCGCCTTTATTTTATTTTAATGTTTTCCGAAAATTTTTATTACCGGTAATACTACCCCGCAAGCGAGAAGGCCGATTATTAAGCCGATGATGAGGGCGGCGAGGTTACTTGTCCAGCCGTCGGCGAATCCGTATTGTTCGAGGAAATGGTGAATAAAATCCAAGTTGTGGACGAAAATGCCGCCGCCTACGAGGAACATGGCAAGGGTGCCGATGACGTTTAGCGAGCGCATAAATTTCGGCATAATTAGTAAAATTGCGCGGCCGATATGTTGGGCGGGGGTGCCTTTTTGCATGAGGTATAGGCCGAAATCGTCGGCTTTAACAATTAATGCCACTAAGCCGTAAACGAAAGCGGTAATGCTGATACCGATAAGTAATAAGGCGACGATGCGCGTTGATAAGTCTGCTTGGGTTAATTCGCCTAAGGCGATGATGATGATTTCTGCCGATAAAATAAAGTCGGTGCGAATTGCGCCTTTGATTTTTTCGGCTTCGTTAAACCTATCTTGCGGTTTGTGTTGTTCTTGTTTTTGTGCTTGCGATAAAAATTTATGCAGTAATTTTTCCACGCCTTCAAAACACAAATAAGCGCCGCCGAGCATTAATAGTGGCACGATAAGGCGGGGCAGAAACGCGGAGAGCAATAAGGCGATGGGAATTAACACCGCTTTGTTGATAAAAGAACCTTTGGCCACGGCCCAAACAATCGGCAATTCGCGTTCTGCGCCGGCGCCGGCCACTTGGTTGGCATTGAGCGCCAGATCGTCGCCCACGACGCCGACGGTTTTTTTGGCGGCGGTTTTGGTCATTAAGGCGACGTCGTCAAGAATTGAGGCGATATCATCTATTAAAGTAAAAAGCGAACTAAACGCCATAGTTTTTCCTTTTGGTTAAATTTTGGGTAAAACGAGATTATACCGGGCGGATGCTGTCTGTATCCAATTTGGCATCAAACTCTTTTTGTAAGCGCAATAATTTGGGGTCTTGTTGCAGTTCGTTACGAGCCTGTTCGCACAAGTTTTGATAGACCTGTTTGCGTAAATCCATCGGGGTGAGCAGGCTGCGATCGTCTAATTGAATTTTGACGGAAATCGGTTTTCGGTAAAGTTGTTCGAGGGCTTGCGTTAACATTTTAATGCTGCGATCTTGGCACAAATGTGCTTTTTCGGAATGCAGTCCAAGCCGAATTTCGTGTTCGTGTTTGCCAAGCAAGCAACAATTCAGCGCCAATTCTTTGGAAAAGCCGGTTACTCCACAACGTTCGATGATGTCCGTCCATTCGTCCTGTTCTTGGGTGATGGCGACAATGCGTAAACGCAGTTCCGGGGTGATGTCTTGCAAGATCGCCTGTTTAATGTCGGAAGGGCGCAAGCCGCTATCCACTTTAGCCAATTCCGGATTGCTCCATTCCCAGCGGTAGGTTTCTGCGTCCAGCATTTGTTGTTCTTCTTGTTCGATTTCCGCGTTGTCTTCCATGCTATTTTCGACAGTTTGTATGTCTTTCGAGATTTCGCGGGTGGCCGGCACGGTTTGCGGCGCGGCAGTGTGATTTGCCGTTGGTTGCGCTTGAGGCTGAGGCGGCATCATTGTGCGCACCGGAAGAACGGTCATTTGGTGCGGTGCTGTTTGTGCGTCCAATGCATCCAGCTGATGCAAGGCTTCGCTCACCGCTGCTTGTTGTTCGGCATGTCGGGCTTGACGTTCGTTTTGTTCGATTTGATTGAGTTGCTCCAGCGCATCCAATGCGGCCAAACCGGCAAGGCTGAATGCGGTGCTGTTTGAGGATTCAGCGCTTTTCAATGCGGTGCTATTTGGCACGTTCGATGCAGCGGAAGCGGGAGGAGAAGAGGCCGTCCCTTTTGCTTGATAAGCGGATTTCGTGTTTTGCGACAACACCGGTAGCTCAATATCATTGCCGGAACGTTGCGTTGCACCTTCTTGTGCGGGAGTACGCGGTTCGGGCGAATTAGTCTCGGCTGTTGCCGTAAGGAACTTTGGGTGAAATGCCAATGCCCTCAATAATGTCATTTCGGCGCCTGCACGACGATTCGGCGCGGCGTTTAATTCTTTTCGGCCGGATAGCATCACTTGGTAGAAAAATTGCACGTCTTCCGGTGCGATATGTTGCGCCAGAAACGTCAAATGTTCGTCTTCATCGGCCTTTTGCGGCAACAATTGCAGCAGTGCGATTTGATGCAGTTTTTCTGCGGTTTCCGCCAATAATTCATCCCAATCGCCGCCGTTGTCTGCAACGGATTGAACGGTTTTCATTAAGTTTTCGCCGTTGCCTTGGTGCAGCGCGTAGATGATGTCGATGGCTTGGCCGTCGTCTAACAAGCCTAACATGGCGTTTACCACGTTCACTGTGATATGCCGGTTGCCCATGGCGATGGCTTGGTCGGTTAAGCTTAATGCGTCGCGAATACTGCCCTGTGCGGCTTTGGCTAGTTTATCCAAAGCCAAAGGTTCGAATTCGATCTGTTCTTGCGTCAGAATATGTGCGAGATGCTGAGAAATTTGCGTTTCATCCAAGGCTTTTAGATGGAACTGCATACAGCGCGATAAGATCGTGACCGGCAATTTTTGCGGATCCGTGGTGGCGAGCAAGAATTTCACGTATTCGGGCGGTTCTTCCAAGGTTTTTAACAAGGCATTGAAAGAATGACGCGACAACATATGCACTTCATCAATAAGATACACTTTGAAGCGACCGACGACCGGTTTGTATTGCACGTTATCCAGCAATTCGCGCGTGTCTTCCACTTTGGTGCGCGACGCTGCATCGATTTCGATTAAGTCGATAAAGTTGCCTTGTTCGATGGCTTTGCAATTTTCACATTCACCGCACGGGTGAGCCGTGATGCCGTTTTTAATGCAATTCAAGCCTTTGGCGAACAAACGCGCGATGGAAGTTTTGCCGACGCCGCGGGTGCCGGAAAACAGATAGGCGTGGTGCAGCCGTTGTTCTTTTAAACCGTTGGAAAGCGCGGTGAGGATATGCCCCTGTCCGACGACTTCTTCAAAGGTTTGCGGCCGCCATTTGCGGGCTAAAACTTGGTAGCTCATTTCGATCCGTTGCTTATTTCGATCATTAATGGCCGGCAAAATTAACTAAGGTGTAGCACTGCACACCTAGCGCGCTTAAGCGTTTTTCGCCGCCTAATTCCGGCAAATTAATCACAAATGCGGCGTGTTTGACTTTACCGCCTAAGCGTTCTACCAATTTCACTGTGGCTTCGACGGTACCGCCGGTGGCCAATAAGTCATCGATGATTAATACGTTATCGCCGGCAGAAATGGCGTCGGTGTGAATTTCCAAGGTGTCTTCGCCGTATTCGAGTTGGTAAGATTGCGAGATGGTTTCGCGCGGTAATTTTTTCGGCTTGCGCACTAATTCAAACGGTAAGCCCAACGCGAGCGCGACCGGCGCTCCGAAGATAAAACCGCGCGATTCTGTGCCAAGTACTTTGGTGATGTTTTTGTCGCGATATTGCTCTACGATTAAATCTACCGTTGCTTTAAATGCTGCCGGAACTTCAAGCAAGGCAGTGATATCGCGGAAGATAATGCCTTCCTTAGGATAATTAGGAATGGATTTGATGGAAGATTTGATGAGTTCAAGTTGTGCGTTCATAAATAAGCTCAATAAAATGAAAGAAAAATCGAGGTTTTTTAGGCTCGGCATTCTATCATAAAAATGTCGAACTAAACGGAAAATTCCTGTTGGCGAACATACAAAACAGCACCGCATTGGAGGTGCTTTCAATGCGGTGCTGTTATGCCTGTAAACCGGCGGCAAAGGACGAAAGAAAGGCCGAATCGGATTTTCATCAATTCGGCCTTAACCTGCTTTAACGCGCGTGCATTTTTACATTATGCGACGGGATTGGGTGTAGGTTTTTGCCCAATAATCTTCATCCAGCGAACTAATGGTGACACCTTGACTGGTGCTGGCGTGCATAAATTGGTTGTTGCCCAGATAAACGCCTACATGACTATTGCGGCGGAAAAAGACTAAATCGCCTTTGCGTAACTCGTGTTTGCCGATTTTACGCCCTAAATAACGTTGTTCAGCGGTGGAACGCGGAAGTTCAATACCGTAAGCAGACCAAAATGCGGTTTGCATAAAGGCGGAACAATCAATGCCGTGTTTGCCGGTACCGCCCATGCGATAACGGGTTCCCGCCCATTCGTTGTAAACGGCGGCAAGGGCTTTGTCATCACCTAAGCTGAATTGTGGACGGTTTGTTTTTAATTTGTGACGAACGTTGCCATTTTCTAAGTTTTCGATTAATCCGCTAAGTTGTGTGTCGTCACTTTCTGAGATTTTGCCGTGATGTGCGTTATTGCTCCCGCTCGAACAGGCGGTGGCTAATGTGGCCAGGCCGATAATTATGAAAAGTCGCTTTAACATAGTAAAAATCTTGAAATAATGAAAAGATATAAGAAATAAAATTTTCAGAAGCCTATCAAATATAGCCTCAAATAGCCAGCTAAAATTATATTTTTATGTAAATTCGTGTGATTTTTAGGAAAAATAAAGGCAATCCATCGGGATTGCCTTTTAATCATTTTAAAATTAATTATTTTTTCTTCGCTTTCGCATTTGGAAGATCGGTAATCGATCCTTCAAACACTTCCGCCGCTAAACCGACGGATTCGTGCAAAGTTGGGTGAGCGTGGATAGTGAGTGCGATATCTTCCGCATCGCATCCCATTTCAATGGCAAGACCGATTTCGCCTAATAATTCACCACCGTTACTGCCAACGATGGCGCCACCTAATACGCGATGGGTATTTTTATCGAAAATCAGTTTGGTCATTCCTTCCGAACATTCGGAGGCAATCGCACGACCGGAAGCCGCCCAAGGGAATTTTGCCACTTCGTAATTCAACCCTTCTTGCTTACATTCTTTTTCGGTTTTACCGACCCATGCCACTTCAGGCTCGGTGTAAGCGATGGACGGAATCACTTTCGGATCAAAATAATGTTTTTGTCCTGCAATTACTTCCGCAGCGACATGGCCTTCGTGTACGCCTTTGTGCGCCAACATCGGTTGACCGACAATATCACCGATGGCGAAAATATGCGGCACATTGGTACGCATTTGTTTATCAACACGAATGAAACCGCGTTCATCCACTTCCACGCCCGCTTTGCCGGCATCAATTAATTTACCGTTTGGTACACGACCGATCGCTACGAGCACCGCATCGTAACGTTTTGTATCGTTGCAGGCTTTACCTTCCATGGAAACATAAATGCCGTCGTCTTTCGCTTCCACTGCTGTGACTTTGGTTTCAAGCATCAACTTGAATTTTTTCTCGATTTGTTTGGTGTAAATCGCAACGATGTCTTTATCCGCCGCCGGAATCACTTGGTCGAACATTTCGACTACTTCGATTTCAGAACCAAGCGCATGGTAAACCGTGCCCATTTCCAAACCGATGATACCGCCCCCCATGATGAGCAATTTTTTTGGCACTTCTTTTAATTTAAGGGCGTCGGTGGAATTCCAAATACGCGGATCTTCATGCGGAATAAACGGTAATTCGATTGGACGCGAACCCGCCGCGATAATGGCATTGTCGAATTTAATTGTGGTCGGGCGACCATCGCGATCACGCGCAATGAGGGTATTCGGATCGGTAAACGCGGCTAAACCTTCGACGACCGTTACTTTACGTTGTTTCGCCATACCGGCTAAACCGCCGGTTAATTTTGCGACAACGGCTTCCTTGCCCGCGCGCACTTCATCCAGATCAATACGCGGTTCGCCGAAATACACGCCGTTTTTATTTGCCTGTTTGGCTTCTTCAATCACTTTTGCCACGTGCAATAAGGCTTTCGACGGAATACAACCGACATTTAAACACACGCCACCAAGAGTCGAATAGCGTTCGACCAGAACGGTTTCTAAGCCTAAATCCGCACAACGGAATGCGGCTGAATAACCTGCCGGCCCGGCACCAAGTACTACGACTTGGGTTTTAATTTCTTTACTCATTTTTACCTCGTAAAAACGTTTAAAATATTGACTGCACTTTCTTGCGATCTTTGTAGGGTGGGCTGAAGCCCACCCTGCAGATTACATAATTAAGCGACGTAAATCCGCTAATACGGCACCGATGTAACTAATGAAACGCGCCCCGTCTGCACCGTCGATTACACGGTGATCGAAAGACAATGACATCGGTAAAATTAGACGCGGTGTAAATTCTTTACCGTTCCATACCGGTTCCATGGAAGATTTGGATACGCCCAAAATTGCTACTTCCGGTGCATTTACGATCGGCGCGAAATGTGTCGTGCCGATGCCGCCGAGGCTGGAAATAGTAAAACAGCCGCCTTGCATATCCGATGCGGTAAGTTTGCCGTCACGGGCTTTTTTCGAGACTTCCATCAATTCGCGAGAAAGTTCAATGATGCCTTTTTTGTTGACGTTTTTGAACACCGGCACGACCAAGCCGTTCGGCGTATCTACCGCTACGCCGATGTTGATGTATTTTTTCAAGATCAAGCGTTGTGCATCTTCAGTGATTGAGCTGTTGAAACGCGGATAGGCTTCTAAGGCTTTCGCCACCGCTTTCATGATAAATACGACAGGCGTAATTTTCACGCCGAGTTTTTGTTTTTCGGACAAGGCGTTTTGTTCTTTACGGAACGCTTCCAAATCGGTGATATCCGCTTTGTCGAAGTGCGTCACATGCGGGATCATGACCCAGTTGCGATGTAAGTTCGCGCCGGAAATCTTATTGATACGGCTTAATTCTACTTCTTCGATTTCGCCGAATTTACTGAAATCTACTTTCGGCCATGGTAACAAACCTAAGCCCGCACCGTTCGCTGCTCCGTTGCCCGATTGAACTGTCGAAACAGCACCGCATTCGAAAGCCTTCACTGCGGTTTTTACGTAAGCTTCAATATCTTCTTTAACGATACGACCTTTACGGCCGGTACCTTTCACACGATCAAGGTTTACGCCGAATTCACGCGCTAAACGACGGATAATCGGCGTTGCGTGCGCATAACCTGCACTCGCCACCACTTGTTCTTGGCTTAAACCGGAAATATTGCCGCTTTGCGGTGTTGGGACCGATGTTGCAGGTGTCGGAGCGGTTTGTGTCGCAGCCGGTGCAACTTGCGCATCCAATGCGGTGCTCGATGTAGATCCCGCCACAGTTCCCGCTATTTCAAAGCGCATAATTAATGAACCGGTAGAAACTTTATCGCCTGATTTCACTAAAATTTCTTTTACTACGCCGGCAAACGGAGCCGGAACTTCCATTGAAGCTTTGTCGCCCTCAACAGTAATTAATGATTGTTCTGCAGAAACGGTATCGCCGACGGCCACCATAATTTCGGTGACATTCACTTCGTCACCACCGATATCCGGCACGTTGACATCTTTGATTGTCGCTGTTGCCGGAGCCGCGGTTGGTGCATCTTGCGCCGGTGTTGAAGCCGCCGGTGCTGCGTCCGCCACGGCGAACTTCATAATGAGTTTGCCGGTAGTTACTTTATCGCCTACATTAATTAAAATTTCTTTCACCACACCGGCGATTGGCGCAGGAACTTCCATTGAGGCTTTATCGCCTTCAACGTTGATGATGGATTGATCAACTTCTACGCGGTCGCCCACTTTCACCATGATGTCGGTAACATTGACTTCGTCGGAACCGATATCCGGTACGTTCACCTCAACCACGCTTGCCGCAGCAGGCGCTGTAGGTGTTGATGCGGCTTGCGCAGGAGCTGGAGCTGCCGCGTCGGCAGATGCTAAAACGAGCATCGGCGTGCCGGTGGTGACTTTATCACCCACTTTCACCAACACTTCTTTCACCACGCCCGCTTCCGGCGCCGGAACTTCCATTGAGGCTTTATCACCTTCAACGCTAATAATACTTTGATCTGCCGCAATGGTGTCGCCCACTTTTACCATCACTTCAGTTACGGTAACTTCATCACTACCGATATCAGGAATTTGAATTTGTTTTGACATTGTTTGTTCCTTTAATAAATGCGGTCAAAATTTTTATTTTTTGACCGCAGTTTTCATCAATTATGCATAGAGCGGATTGATGCGATCCACATTCAAGCCGAATTTCGCAATGGCATCCGCAACCACTTGGTTCGTTACCGTACCTTCTTTCGCTAATTGAGAAAGCGCCGCCACTACAACATAACGCGCATCCACTTCAAAGTGTTCGCGTAAATTTGCACGGCTGTCCGAACGACCGAAACCGTCGGTACCTAACACGTGATAATATTTGGTTGGTACGAATGCACGGATTTGCTCGGCGTAAGATTTAATATAGTCGGTTGATGCCACAGTCGGTAAATCTGCCAATACTTGCGATACATAAGGTACACGCTGTTCTGCTGTCGGGTGCAATAAATTCCAACGTGCCGCATCGTGACCTTCGCGTGCCAATTCGTTAAACGAAGGCGCAGAGAAGACATCGGAAGTCACGCCGTAGTCATTAGCAAGGATCTGTGCCGCTTCACGCACGTGACGCATAATCGCACCGGAACCTAATAATTGAACATGGCCTTTGCCTTTACCTTCAACGGTTTCAAATTTATATAAACCTTTACGGATACCGTCTTCCGCACCTTCCGGCATGGCCGGTTGTTCGGTCACTTCGTTTAAAGTGGTGATGTAATAAAACACGTCTTCTTGTTTTTCGCCGTACATCCGTTGAATACCGTCTTGAACGATCACCGCAACTTCAAAGGCAAATGACGGATCGTAAGTGACACAATTAGGAATTACGCTCGCTTGAATATGGCTGTGACCGTCTTCGTGTTGTAGGCCTTCACCATTTAAAGTTGTACGACCTGAAGTACCGCCGATCATAAAGCCGCGCGCAAGTTGGTCGCCCGCAGCCCACATCATATCGCCCACACGTTGGAAACCAAACATGGAGTAATAAATGAAGAAAGGAATCATCGGTAAATTATTTACCGAATAAGAATTCGCCACCGCCAACCAAGATGAGGTGGCACCTAATTCGTTGATACCTTCTTGTAAGACTTGCCCATCTTTTGCTTCACGGTAATAAGCAACTAAATCGCGGTCTGACGGCACATAGTTTTGACCGTGCGGGTTATAAATACCGATTTGACGGAATAATCCTTCCATACCGAACGTACGCGCTTCGTCCGCGACGATTGGTACAATAGATTTACCGATATTTTTATCTTTTAATAAGGTATTTAATACACGAGTAAACGCCATGGTGGTTGAAATACCACGTGGTTGCGCATCCAATAACGCTTTAAATTCATCTAATGCAGGAACTTTATATTCCACATCAAATTTTGTTCTACGCGCCGGCACATAACCGCCCAATGCTTTACGATGGCCGTGTAAGTAGTTGTATTCTTCGGAACCTTCGGCGAACTTGATGTATTCAAGATTTTCCACTTGTTCGTCAGTTAATGGGAGTTGGAAATAGTCGCGGAAACCTTTAAGACTGTCGTAAGACATTTTTTTCGATTGGTGTGCGGTATTTTTACTTTCCGCTTCAGGGATTTTATAGCCTTTCACTTGTTGCGCTAAAATTACAACAGGTTTAGTCGCTTTTTGCGCTTTTACATAAGCCGCGTAAAGTTTTTCGCTGTCGTGCGCACCGCGACGTAACGCCCAGATTTCATCATCCGTCATATCCGCTACCAATGCGGCCGTTTCCGGATAACGACCGAAGAAATGTTCGCGTACGTAAGCGCCGTCTTTCGACTTGAAGGTTAGGTAGTCACCATCCACCACTTCCATCATTAACTGGGTCAATTTACCGGAAGTATCTTTCGCGAATAATTTATCCCAGTTGCTGCCCCATAATACTTTGATCACTTCCCAACCCGCACCGGTGAATAAGCCTTCTAATTCTTGCACAATTTTACCGTTACCGTTAACCGGGCCGTCTAAACGTTGAAGGTTACAGCTTATGGTAAAGATTAAGTTATCCAAGCCTTCGCGCGCAGCAAATGTTAAGGCGCCTTTAGACTCAATTTCGTCCATTTCGCCATCACCTAAGAATGCGTAAACTTTTTGATCTTTAGTATCTTTCAAACCACGATTATCTAAGTATTTTAAGAAACGAGCTTGATAAATGGCGTTCACCGGGCCTAGCCCCATTGAAACAGTGGAGAATTGCCAGAATTCAGGCATTAATTTCGGATGCGGATAAGAAGATAAACCGTCGGTGAATGCTTCTTGACGGAAATTATCCATTTGTTCTTCGGTCAAACGACCCTCTAAGAAAGCACGTGCGTACATGCCCGGTGCGGCGTGGCCTTGGAAGAAAATTAAGTCACCGCCGTTTTTCTCGGTCGCCGCTTTAAAGAAGTGGTTATAGCACACTTCATACATGGTCGCTGCCGATTGAAAAGTGGAAATATGACCGCCTAAGTCGAGATCTTTTTTCTGACTGCGTAAAACCATCGCAATCGCATTCCAACGCACGGCAGAACGAATGCGGTGCTCGATAGCCTGATCACC
>ERZ773100.1303-NODE-1303-length-11644-cov-11.436448_pt1 | contig 11644 bp, 11 predicted proteins | sample MGYA00511119_ERZ773100 | MGnify/ENA primary metagenome ERZ773100 (study PRJEB29015, sample SAMEA2738000) | human oral metagenome | biome: human oral; feature: human-associated habitat; material: dental | place: China | collected 2111 ...
ACTGTATGAGATTACCCACCAAATAGTCCGTTCCCTTGGTGAACATATAGGCCTTGCCTGTGAGACGCACCTTGTATTGGTCAGTAGGGAAAAGTTTATCGGTTTGTTTGGCGATAGCCTCCTCTATATGGTGCATTTTTTCGGTACCTATATCTTTCATAAAGACCGTAATACGAGCAATTTGGCCTGTGCTATCCACTATACTGCGCAACATATCGGCTTTTCCATCGGAATTTTTTACATAAGAAAGCACAAAAGCACGTTCCTGAGCTGTAGGTAGGTCAAAATACTCCGCTTTGCCATTATAAAAAGCCTGTCGGGCATACTTCACGAGCCTTACTACCGAGATAGGTTGGGATATTTCAGGTATATCGGCCAAGTATTCCTCTAACTTTGCCATACTTTGCAAAGTAGCAGGGCGCATCACTCCGTTTTTCTTACCTGTATTGATAGTAATTTCCAAAGGCATAATCCCGCCAAACTTCTTTTCAAAGTAGAGGATATCGTCATAGAACTTCTCCCCCTTAGGCATATCCTCTATCACACTGCCTGAGATATGGATTCGGTAAATCCCTATGATACTGGCCACCAAAAGGGCTACAGCTACCGAGAAGGTAGCAAAGCGATGTTTCTTAACAATACGCTCAATCCCCTCCAAGAGTCCTCCTATCCACTGCTTGCTCAAGTGCTTGAGGTGGCGCGGCTTAGGAGAAGGCATAAAGCTATATATGATAGGAATCAAACAGAGAGAAATCACATATAAGCACATGATACTGATTGAGGAAACAATCCCGAACTCCTTGAGAATACTACTCTCAGTGATGATAAAGGTGGCAAATCCCGCCGCTGTAGTCAGGTTGGTCAGCAGGGTAACATTGCCCACCTTGGTAATGACCCGCTGGAGTGCCATGGCTTTGTAACCATGTTTTTGTATTTCCTGTTGGTAACGGTTGATAAGGAATACACAGTTGGGTACCCCTATGACAATCACCAGTGGTGGAATGACTGCTGTAAGTATCGTAATCTCATAACGGAAAAGCCCTAAGAAACCAAAAGCCCACATCACCCCGATAAGTACCGTACACATGGAGATGAACATTGCCCTGAACGAACGGAAGAAAAAGAGCAACACCAAGCAGGTGGCCAGAAGCGCTCCAACGATAAAGAAGCCTATTTCCCCTGTGATAATCTCGGTGCTAAGTGTGCGTATATAGGGCATACCCGATACATGTATAGGCACTCCTAAGTCAGTCTGGCATTGCTCTATCAGCGGTTTTAGATCCTTGAGGATAAAATCCTTACGTATAGCAGTATTGACAATATCCTTGCGCAAGGAAACAGCCATACGCAGGGTCGTATGATCCTTGTTATACAGCAGTCCCTCATATACAGGCGTTTGGTTAAACAATTTAGGGAAAAGGCTGTCCAATTCCCCTTGAGTAGCCACCTCCTCAGGAAAGAAGTTACGCGTTGCGAAGCGCTCATGAATCGTATCCTTGTACAACTCTTTAATAGTATTGAGAGAGAGTACCCCCTCCACCTGTGGGAACTTTTGCAAATCTCTGGCCAGCATATTCCAGCGGTTAAAACCACCTGCCTTGGTAATCTTATCGGCTTCTACTCCTATGACGATCAGGTTACCCTCCTCACCGAATATGCTAAGGAACTTATCATACTCCTTGCTAATAGGGCTATCCTTAGGGAGCATATTAGCCTCGGAATAAGTCATGCGGATATACTTCCATTGCATGGCCAAAAGTACCGTAATTCCTATGAAAATCCCTAAGAATATATAACGATTACGCAGCACCATACGTGCCACAAATACCCAGAAATTATTTAATAACTTTCTCACTTTTTTCTCTTTCAGTTATAGGCTTAACTGGCTGCAAAGATACACATTTTTCAGTGTAGCGGACAAAATTAATACTACTTTATTTAAGTTTCGCAAATTGTTCTAAGCCACTTCAAATAATGGATTCAAATCAAGCCCTTTCATAAGTTGCTTATTTTCAGATATTATTTTCATTATTAACTAGTATATTGTAAATAGGAAAAAAAACCTTTTCACTTGTAGTAAAAAAGTTTTTTAGTTCTGATAAATTTTTCGTACCTTTGTTCGGTAGCATATTAGTATGGGTTTTGTTTTTTAGTACCACAAAGCTACTGATTATCAGTAACTTTACCAAATAATATACTACTTTTTTCTACCTTTTTTCACTAAATCAAGCTCCGAAAGAGCTTGCGAAACTTGAACATTTAATTTTAGAAGGCTATGATAAAGAACATATTTACATCTGCCAAGCTATTGCTGATGGGAGTTATCCTATCATGCTACCTTGTTTTTAGTGCCTGTTCAGCTCTCGCCCTTGAGTTTGAAGAGAAGGACTTGAGCATTACAAATCTTGACGGCAAGACCATTCCCATAAGGGTTGAGCTTGCTCGCTCCATACGAGAGCTGTCAAAAGGCTATATGGGGGGGGCGTGAGCATATCCCCGAAGGGACGGGTATGCTTTTTATCTTTAAAAGAGACGAAAAGTTAAGTTTTTGGATGAAAAATACACCTACCCCTCTTTCAATTGCGTTCATTAACTCAAGTGGCGAAATTCGTGAAATACGCAATATGACACCCTTCAGTCGCGAAAGTGTGAACTCATCGGAACCTGTACGTTATGCTCTTGAAGTACCTCAAGGATGGTTCGAAAGGAACAACATAGGAACGGGCTGTATCATCAAACTACCATAACCGATGAAGCTGAACGATCTTCTATACGCAGAAAACAACTTGTGAAACTTAAATTAACATGAGTTCGACATAAGCAAAATTATATTTTTTTTCCCACGGATTCCACGGATTTTCACAGAGAGAATAACACAACAACTATGATAACTCTTTAATTTCCACGGATAAATAAGGCCTTTGGCCTTATAAAAATCTGTGTAAATCGCAACAGCACAATTACACAAACATAGAAAATCTGTGAAATCCGTGAAAATCTGTGGGAGCTTTCGTTATATCGAACTCACGTTAAATTAATGATTAATGCACAAGTTATAGGAAATACGCCAGTGGAGCCTCTTATCACTCTATAACAACTAAAGACTAAATAAATGATTATGAAACATATCGTAATATTCTTGTTACTATGCGTGCCTTCTATGCATGCTCAAAATCCCTTAGAAGGTGAATGGATAACCAACTCTCTGTTGATTAACTTCAAAGTGGAAGATCACAACTTATTTGTGCTTACACAAAGGAAATATGAAAGTTTTGGGTATAATACTGTATTTGGAAAGAACAACAAAAATCAGTATACCTCATATTACTTTGCCCCTTGTGGCAACGATTGTTTCCCCTCTATAACAGGTACGTTTGAGCCTATTGCCCCTTCGTATGTGCGCTTAAACGCCTTAAAATTTGAACAAAGTGGTGATTGTAAACACAGAAACGAAAAGTTACACAATGATACAGCCGACTATTACATATATAAAGTCTCAGATAAGAAAATATTCTTGGTAAAAAGCACTTCAAAAAATGAAAAAGAAGATCAAGAAAAAGCTAAAAACTATCTACTGGTAACCTGTATAAAGGATAATGTAGTGTATAACCGAAAAACAAAAATGAAAATAGAGGTTAAGGGCATGGAACCATTACCTGCACAAATAGAGAAATATGCTACTGATATACTTCAGCTGAAAAACTTCAAGATACTTGTTTACAACGGATTAGAAGATAGAGCAGCTTGGATATTCGCTGTAAAAGACCTCACTACAGGAGTTATAACCTATGTAATACAAGAAAATTATATAGATGCAAAAGGCAAAGAAGCTGTTGGCTTTTTTGACTGTACTGAAGACGAAGTAGAGAAGTTCAGGCAATAACTTCTGATAAGAAATCAGATATATTTTTAAAGAACGTATGACCTGCCTTATTATATAGAACCACTGCTTGAAGGTGCTACCCTTATAGACTTGCTCAAAGCTTATCTAAATGATGCTATTACCCATAAAAATGCCAGCCGTATAGAGTGTGCTATCATTCTTGCGGGAGGATTGGGTGAGGATAAAAAGCTGTTGTCTCAGTACGAAAGTTTGCTTTTGGAAACTTGGCAGCTTATAAATATGATGCTACCTTATAAGAACTGTGTTAAGACTATAACCTGTGATAATGGAACAGAGTTCTCAGATTTTAAGAGAGTTGAAAAGAAATTAGATTTACAATTTTTCTTTGCTCATCCTTATTGTTCTTGTGAGCGTGGACTTAGTGAGCATACCAATGGTCTTGTAAGGCAATATATACCCAAAGAAACTGATTTTAAAGATGTTACTGATCAAGATATAAAGACATATCAATATAAGATTAATGATAGACCAAGAAAAGTATTAAACTTTAAAAAACCTAAAGATTTGTTCTACCAAAAGGCAAGCTAAAAAATTTCACTTGGGGGTGGAATTGGCGTTACACTTTTTTTTGTTTTATATTTTGTACTATTATAAAAAATAGTAATTTTGCACCCCGATTTTATAAATTTTACACATGAAAAAAGTATTGCTTTTTGTAGCCCTTTTCTGTGGGATAGCCTCTTATGCTCAGGACTATACCCAACATAACAAAGGGAAAATCTTCGTCTTCTGGGGAGGAAACCGCGGATATTATACCAACTCCGATATTACCTTCCGAGGCAGTGATTACAACTTCACCCTCTCCGATGTGGAGGCCGTGGATAAGCCCAAAGGTTGGCATATTGACTATATCAACCCGCTTAGAATGACTATCCCTCAGACCAACTTCCGCTTGGGATACTATTTAGCAGACAAATGGACGCTCTCGGCTGGCGTAGATCATATGAAATATGTAATGGTACAAGACCAAACTGTTCCCATAGAGGGTTATGTAAGTGCAGGCACCTCTCATGACAAGGTCTATCATAATGAGAGTAAAAAACTTACCGAAGACTTCCTTACCTTTGAGCATACCGATGGACTCAACTATGTACTGGTAGAAGGTGCCCGCGTGGATGATATCTCCTCCCTATTTGGTATTCGCAACACTGATATCTTCCAAGTGAACCTTACCGAAGGAGCTGGGTTCGGAGTAGTATATCCTAAGACAAACACCAAGATTCTCAATCGTGAGCGCTATGATGAGTTCCATGTAGCAGGAGTGGGTATGCATGCCAAAGCCGGCTTACACCTCCTCCTACTTAAGCATTTTATGATGATAGGCGAGCTCCGTGGAGGTTACCTCAATATGTACGATGTGCGTACCACTATGAGCAAAAGCGATAGAGCCCATCATGATTTCTTCTTTTTTGAGACTATGCTTTCAGTAGGTTGGATTTTCCGCTTATAATTTTGCTTATTAATTAAAAAATTAGTACTTTTGCCCCCATAATATAAAAAGATTACGATATGAAAAAAATGATCTTAAGTATAGCAATAGCCTTGGTATCTTTTGGCGCTTTTGCACAGACTTACAAGAATGAGGTTAAACTCAACATTCTCAATGTAATAGTACGTCCTTCCATAGAGTTAGGATACGAGTATTACTTAGATGACAACCAATCCGTAGAAGGAGAACTTATGTTCTTAGACAAATTCTCTTATTGGCCTAAAGGAGATGGTAAATTCTCTGCTACCAGTATCAAGGTAGGATATAACTATTACTTTGATTCCTCTGATGCGGTAGGTTTTTACGTTAATCCTTTCCTAAAAACCCGCTTTGGAAAATACACTGAAGAAGAAACAAAGGATAACACAAAGTATGAAAAGGAGACTAATATGGCTGCCTTCATCATTGGGGTAGGTGTAGGATACACTTGGGTGTTCAACAGCAAGTTCGTAGTGGCTCCTTATGCAAATCTTGGACGTAACTTCAGCAAACCTGTTAATGAAAGATTCTGGGCTGTAGAACCTAACGCTGGTGTTCGCTTAGGTTTCCGTTTCTAAGCATTCATAGTTTTATTTTTTCATAATTGAATAAGCTATATCCCAAGGGGACATAGCTTATTTTTTGTATTAACCTCTTAACAATTAAACAATTACATTCTTTCAGGCACTTCTATTCCCAATAGGTCAAAACCAGTGGCGATGACTTCCCCTACCTTGCGGGAGAGGTGGATTCTTAGGGCACGCTTTATAGGGTCTTCTTCTCCAAGTATGGACACATTCTGGTAGAAAGAGTTGAATTCCTTCACCAATTCATATACATAATTGGCAATAAGGGCTGGGCTATAAGTATCTGCTGCCTGTTGTACTACACTGGCAAAAAGAGACAGTTGCTTGATAAGCTCTTTTTCCTTGGCGTGCAATTCTCCTGTGGTAGGTAGGGCTGGTAACTCGCCTGCTTTGCGCAATATAGACTGAATACGAGCATAGGTATATTGGATAAAAGGCCCTGTATTTCCTTGGAAGTCAATAGACTCTTGTGGGTTGAAAGCGATTTTTTTCTTAGGATCTACCTTGAGGATATAGTACTTAAGAGCACCTAAGCCTATCACTCTATAGAGCTGTTGTTTCTGCTGTTGAGTATATCCATCAAGTTTGCCCAGCTCTTGGGAGAGTTCCTCGGCTACTTGTACCATTTCCTCCATAAGGTCATCGGCATCTACCACGGTACCCTCACGACTCTTCATTTTTCCATTGGGCAGCTCCACCATACCGTAGCTTAGGTGATAGAGATTTTTAGCCCAAGCAAAGCCAAGTTTCTGTAAGATAAGGAAAAGCACCTTGAAGTGGTAATCTTGTTCGTTGCCCACCGTATAGATCATGCCCTCCACCTTAGGAAAGTCCTCTTCTATACGCTTGATAGCTGTACCAAAGTCTTGGGTGATATACACCGAAGTGCCATCGGAACGGAGTACGAGCTTTTCGTCCAAGCCATCCGCAGTAAGATCTATCCATACGGAGCCGTCCTCCTTGCGATAGAATACACCCTGCTCCAGCCCACGTTGTACGATATCCTTGCCCAAGAGGTAGGTTTCACTCTCGTAATAGTTGCGATCAAAGCTCACCCCTAAGTTGCGGTAAGTTACCTCAAAGCCGTCATACACCCATTGGTTCATCTGCTTCCAAAGTGCCAAGGTATCCGCATCGCCCTGTTCCCATAGGCGGAGCATCTGTTGTGCCTCTAAGAAGATAGGCGCCTCACGTTCGGCAACCTCCTTGCTTTTGCCTTCGGCTATAAGCTGAGCGATTTCTTCCTTATAGGCCTTATCAAAAAGTACATAATACTTACCCACGAGCTTATCTCCCTTCATACCTGTACTCTCTGGGGTTTCTCCCTTGCCAAAGCGTTGCCAAGCCACCATAGACTTACAGATGTGGATACCTCGGTCGTTGATAATCTGGGTTTTATATACACGCTTGCCTGTAGCCTCCAAGATCTTGGCCATTGCAAAGCCTAAGAGGTTATTGCGGATATGTCCCAAGTGTAGGGGTTTGTTGGTATTCGGTGAGGAATATTCCACAATCATCGCAGGCGATTCGGCTGTAACAGGGGTTGTACCATAGCGCTCTTGGGTGGCTATTTCACCGAAGAAAGAAAGGAAGTAACTATCGGCAATACTCAGGTTTAGAAAGCCTTTGACCACATTGTAAGCGGTAACCTCCGCTACATGCTTGGTAAGATAGCTTCCCAACACCTCCCCTATCTGTTCGGGTTTGGCCTTGATGAGCTTTAGCAAAGGAAAGAGCACAAGGGTATAATCCCCCTCAAACTCCTTACGAGTAAGCTGGATTTCTATATTTTCTATCTGTTGGCCATAGTGCTCAGCTATCGCCTTTTGGGTGTTTTCTAAAAGAATATGTTGTAGCATACTTTATCATTTAAGAAAGCAAAAATACAAAAAAATATTATTACGTATTATTTTTGTCATGAAAATTAAAACAAACTATACATACATTCCCTCTCTAATTCCTCTATTCTTCTTACAGAAATATCATAATAATTTGGTTCTAACTCATAACCTATATATTTCCTATCATTTATCAGACAAGCAATGCCTGTACTTCCACTTCCTGAGAAAGGGTCTAATACAACTTGTCCTTCAAAAGTAATGAGTTTTACCAAGTGTTGCATTAGTTCTACAGGCTTTAAAGTTGGGTGATTGTTATAAGCCTCTGCTTTTTGTCTTACTTTAGGCACTAAGAAAAACTTATCATAGCCGTCTTCAAAGGCATCTACTCGCAGAATATTTGAGGGAACTCTACCTATAGGGTGTGGATTGTGTCCTACTTTCGCCTCTCCTTTCTCATAGGGAATACGTGTTTGTTCAATATTTAATACTCCCGTCCCATTCTTAATTACATTTTTAGCTATATTTTTCTCTGTAAGAATAGGCTTTTGCACCAAGATAATCGGTTCATAAGCAGGTTTTAGGGCTAATCCTGATCCCTTATACTTTTGTCCCAATTCAGAAGAAGGGGCTTTCCTATATTTCGGTTCATTGGTATAGTAATTATCTGCTCCGTCCTTTTTATAACCTTGTACATAATTATACTTACCTATGATTTGGCTTTCAACTCCCAACTCCTTGTCTATTTCCAAAGCAATATCCCTACTTTTAGGCATTCCATTAAGATATGACCAGAAAAGAACATCTTTTATAAGAAAACCACTATCCTCTAAATCCACCATTAAGCGGTGCATAAGGCGAACAGAAGAGAAAACCAGTCCATAACTTCCCTCTTTGAGTACTCTTAGAGTATCCCCCCATATCTGTCTGTTAGGTAGATCTTTATCCCAATAATGATTTTGATAAGAGATACCATAAGGAGGGTCTGTAATAAGAGCATCAATACTTTCACTCTCTAACTCTTCCAGCCCATAACAGGATTTATTATATATCTTGTAATTCTTTGAGGTCATCTTTGCTAATGCTTTTTACTATGCTTCTACTATAATTAACCAATAAGGTATATACAAACTCTTTGTCTTTATCAGGAGGACAAATTACTTGAAACCGGTACTCCTTTATCATTTTTTGGATAGAAATAGATTGTGTAGAACGACTCCCCTCTTTCCTTTGGGTTACCATTCTATACAAGTCCTGTCCCAACTGAGGGTGCTGTCCATAGACCATAAATTGTAGATCATGCGCTCCTTTCCAAACGCCCACTACTGTAAAAAGTCGTTTGTCGGAGAAAGCATGTGCTTTTTCTTCATTGGTATCATTCCATGTCCCACCCCAAGATCCGCTTGAAATAGAACATTGTTTTACTTCTAAGAATTCATTTTTCTTACTCTTTTTAGCATCAAATCCATGTTTGTCCCAATTGAGCAAATCATACCCCAAATAGTTTGCTATGATAGCATCACGTACTGAATTGATAGTAGTATCTGTATCATAGATTTCAAACTTTTCTTGGAACTTATACAACTCATTTAATGCTTGAAATCCCAATATCCTAAATTCAGCTGAAACAGGTCTAAAATCTCCTTTTTCAAATATATCCATCTGACTTCTTTTTGTTGTGCAAAGGTAAGAATAATTTGCCAAATTGCCAATGAGTTCATTCGTAAATTGACAAATGAACTCATTGGCAAATGGACAAATAGCCTTCTAACTATTATTCAAATCAATAACCAAATAACTCTTTAGCGCCTCCACATAGCTCTCAAAGGCTAATAGTCCCTTATGGGTAAGGGTGATTTCGGTATTGGGATAGTTATCCTTGAAGGACTTGGTAACCGAGATATAGCCTGCGGTTTCCAATTTTTGTATCTGTACCGAAATATTCCCCGAAGTGGCCTTGGTGGCCTGCTTTATCCGTGCAAAATCAGCTTTTTCTTCCGCTATAAGCAAAGAGACTATGGCCAATCTAAGCTGGGAGTGCAAGATGGGGTCTAAATCACTGAACATGTCTTTGTTTTTTGTAGTTAGTATAGAACTGTATTCCTGGGACAAGGAATAATAAGCAGGCCAATACGGCACAGAGTAGCGGCAAGGCTATCCCATAGTGGAAGAATAACACACTATAGGTGAGTACAATTCCCATGATAGAGGTTACCACCCACAAGGAAACCCTTAGGTGTAGGGCGATCGCCAAGGATACAAATGAGAAAGGCAGATAGATTACCAGCATAGCAATCTCGTAATTTTTCCAATTGCTAAAAGGCAAGCAAAAGCAAGAGATAGCCCCCAGTCCTGCCACGAGCCAAAGCCAGTCAAGTGGGTCGGTACGCTTTTGTTCTTTTCGGTTTCTCATGCCCTTTTTCATCTTGGTAAAGAAGGAGATAAGGAATCCCAAGGGCATCAGTACGCCAAAGCCTATCCAAGAATAACGAGGATAGTAATCGGTGGCGAGCATCACAAATTGTATGATTCCAGAGAGGCAAATCAATACACTCCAAAAGATCAAGAAGAAACCATTTTCTTCATACTTTTGCTTTCTTTGACGAATGATATCTTGAATGAGCTTCAAGCTATCGGCAGGTTGTAGTTCCATGATGATATAAATTTAAGGTTTGAAATACACCGCAAAGATAAACAAGTTTATTTTATAAACCAAATATTTTTTGAAATATTTTTTATTATCAATTGATATTTTTTATAACAAATTGATTTTTAATTATTTATATCATAATAAAAAGAAAAACGCCAATAATGATACATCATTACTGGCGTTTGTTATTAGTCATTAGTCGTTAGTCACTTGTCACTAACTATATGAGTTTGCGTCCGTCGTATTTGCTGGCTTTGATATTGGAGAGGTCAAAGTGCTGGAAGCTCTTCATATAATTGATGATAGAGGTACCATTGGCATCGGCAAGGGAGGCTTTCCCTTCGGACTTGAAGAAGGTCTTCACGCTGCTAGCGCCCAGCAGGTGAGCAGCAGCCAAGATGCCTGATTCGGTAATAGGTACTCCCGCAAAATTTTTCCCTGCAAAGGTAGTAATCTCATGCTGTAGCTTCCACTTATTATGTGCTAAGCTAGCGTAAAACACGCTTTCTTGTAGGGCGGGGCTACTAAGAAATTCTGATTGAGAGACACCATAGAACTTCAAGGCGGACTTACCAAACTGGTATTTGCCTACATGTCCGTATGGATTGGTAATAAAGTAGTTGTTGCGGGACTCACGGTAGCCCATTTTTTCTTTGAATCCTATAAAATCATTTTGGTGATTCATAGGAGAGAGGCGTGGAGCGTTCTCGGCCACTTGGCTTACGCTCACCTCTCGCGGTTTTTGAACCCTTAGACTGGCATGAAGGTCTTTCTGGGTGCCTAAAGAGGGGGTTAGAAGAGTAGCTACAACGGCAGAAATTCCCATAGGAAAGAGAAAATCTTTGGTCATAGAAAGGTACTTTTTCTTGTTCTTAAGCATTTTCTGTTATTTCTTTAAGACTGACCTCTTTGCTAAAAACTGTTAGGAAAGAGTGCTTAAAATTTCACAGGGCAAAAGTACGTTTTTTCAGTAACAAAGCAATATATCCGATTAAAGTTTAGTTAATTCCTTAATTTTGTTTGGAAAAATGAATTTATTAATAAAAACAACAATTTCCAAAAAGAGAAGCCTTTTGTTTTATTAGGAAATAAAAGGTATTTTTAACTCTTTGACAATAGTTTTTAACACTCCGTCATGGTCGTTATCTTCCTCCGTTTGGTAGGTGGCTACCTGCTTTACTTCTTCTTGGGCATTCT
>ERZ773100.1311-NODE-1311-length-11621-cov-4.119229_pt1 | contig 11621 bp, 10 predicted proteins | sample MGYA00511119_ERZ773100 | MGnify/ENA primary metagenome ERZ773100 (study PRJEB29015, sample SAMEA2738000) | human oral metagenome | biome: human oral; feature: human-associated habitat; material: dental | place: China | collected 2111 ...
TCGGGCGGCTGTGTGTTGAAACTTTTCAGTGGCGGCATCGTCTTTGCTTGTGAAACCAGCCGCCTTCGGGCGGCTGTGTGTTGAAACCTTTAATGTTGATGCGGGTTATTCCGCGGGTTCTAGCCAGCCGCCTTCGGGCGGCTGTGTGTTGAAACTTTTCAGTGGCGGCATCGTCTTTGCTTGTGAAAGTGCCAGCCGCCTTCGGGCGGCTGTGTGTTGAAACGGCAGGTCTGGGAATCATGGCGGCATGACACACACCAGCCGCCTTCGGGCGGCTGTGTGTTGAAACGGTCTCGCCTACGCGCGGAATCGCGCGGGCGGCGCCAGCCGCCTTCGGGCGGCTGTGTGTTGAAACACTTAACCTAATAGCCTAACCATGAAAGGACATACACCAGCCGCCTTCGGGCGGCTGTGTGTTGAAACGTCGATTGAAACGGCGGAGGAATTTATCAGGCTGTTCCAGCCGCCTTCGGGCGGCTGTGTGTTGAAACCACACCTGACATCTCGTAGCTCTGGAATCGCACTGCCAGCCGCCTTCGGGCGGCTGTGTGTTGAAACAATTATAATTTTTGCCATTGCATTACTCCTGATTTCCAGCCGCCTTCGGGCGGCTGTGTGTTGAAACTTCTATACTCATATCAGATTAGCTCCTGTTGGGTCCAGCCGCCTTCGGGCGGCTGTGTGTTGAAACGTAAACGTGACCATTTTGGTTAACATATGATGGGACCCAGCCGCCTTCGGGCGGCTGTGTGTTGAAACTCGGTGCTCTTGTTGTAGCTGGGCAATCCTTGCCGACCAGCCGCCTTCGGGCGGCTGTGTGTTGAAACAGGCGAACCAACTGGCAGACAACAAGGTCGCAGGTTCCAGCCGCCTTCGGGCGGCTGTGTGTTGAAACGCTTATTTCGCCGTCCTCCGACTTGTCACGGCTGACCAGCCGCCTTCGGGCGGCTGTGTGTTGAAACCAACTGGCATAAAGAGATTAACGGCAATGAAAACCCAGCCGCCTTCGGGCGGCTGTGTGTTGAAACATCACGCTACAAGAAAAGGCGTTTTGGATTGAGAACCCAGCCGCCTTCGGGCGGCTGTGTGTTGAAACCCATATGTCTTGCGATATTTACGGCAGATTGCGCCCAGCCGCCTTCGGGCGGCTGTGTGTTGAAACGGTCTCGCATACGCGCGGAATCGCGCCGATGGCGGCCAGCCGCCTTCGGGCGGCTGTGTGTTGAAACAGAATCCACTATCTCAAACGTTGGTCGTATCTCATCCAGCCGCCTTCGGGCGGCTGTGTGTTGAAACTTTCTTGGCCAATTCGTAGCCTAAGTGTTTATTTCCAGCCGCCTTCGGGCGGCTGTGTGTTGAAACTGCTGCCTTTTGCGCAAGCTTGATATTTTCTACCACCAGCCGCCTTCGGGCGGCTGTGTGTTGAAACAGCATGTTGCGGTCATGGCTATATGCTGCACCGACCCAGCCGCCTTCGGGCGGCTGTGTGTTGAAACGTCGAACTTGCTCCAGTTTGACAAATTGACTTCTCCAGCCGCCTTCGGGCGGCTGTGTGTTGAAACGTATGCTTCCAAAGACGTGATGTGTCCGTTTTCCCAGCCGCCTTCGGGCGGCTGTGTGTTGAAACTTGTTGTGTTGGAATTTTTATCTGACTTATGGACAGCCAGCCGCCTTCGGGCGGCTGTGTGTTGAAACTTGAAGACCGGCGAGCGGGTGTTGACTGAAAAGCCCAGCCGCCTTCGGGCGGCTGTGTGTTGAAACCCATCATCCGCCAACACAAACAGCCCGCTTGTGAAGCCAGCCGCCTTCGGGCGGCTGTGTGTTGAAACAAAAGCGTTTTGTAATAGGCTTGACAGGCTGCTACGCCAGCCGCCTTCGGGCGGCTGTGTGTTGAAACATCCCTACACTGACTGCATCAAGCATAACTGATGCCCAGCCGCCTTCGGGCGGCTGTGTGTTGAAACACCCCATTTCAGCAGAGGCTCGTCAGTATCCACCTCCAGCCGCCTTCGGGCGGCTGTGTGTTGAAACACCTTGACACCAGTAGTTCGCTACTTCAGTGGGCTCCAGCCGCCTTCGGGCGGCTGTGTGTTGAAACATCTACTCTATCAAGTAGATACTGCGGCCAGCTAACCCAGCCGCCTTCGGGCGGCTGTGTGTTGAAACAGCATGGCTTCAGCCAACGTTAACGACAATACCGCCAGCCGCCTTCGGGCGGCTGTGTGTTGAAACAACAAGAAGGCGTACAAAGAGAAGGTTACGCGCCTGCCAGCCGCCTTCGGGCGGCTGTGTGTTGAAACGGCTTCGTGATGTGCTAGGTCAGCCGACCATCGGGCCAGCCGCCTTCGGGCGGCTGTGTGTTGAAACGAGATTAAGAAACAATATCTGCACGAAAACCTTGACCAGCCGCCTTCGGGCGGCTGTGTGTTGAAACTTCAGAAGGCGGTCAACTGATGAATGCAAGTGGCTCCAGCCGCCTTCGGGCGGCTGTGTGTTGAAACCACATCATCGGCCTTGCCGATAAAGGCATAAGCCCCAGCCGCCTTCGGGCGGCTGTGTGTTGAAACAATCTTGTATTGCTCGACCATCGCCTTATCCGTAGCCAGCCGCCTTCGGGCGGCTGTGTGTTGAAACGCCAAGTGTGAAAAGTCGGCGACGATACTCGAACGGGCCAGCCGCCTTCGGGCGGCTGTGTGTCGAAACCTGTTTGGGTATCTGAGCGGCAAGGATAACGCCGACCAGCCGCCTTCGGGCGGCTGTGTGTTGAAACATGTTGTGTAATGTGTATAGGGCGTATAGTCGGATTCCAGCCGCCTTCGGGCGGCTGTGTGTTGAAACATCTCGATTGGACAGCAAGCCCGCGCCGCCGATCCAGCCGCCTTCGGGCGGCTGTGTGTTGAAACCGCAAATACAGCAAGGAGGCAACCGAGCGCATCGAACCAGCCGCCTTCGGGCGGCTGTGTGTTGAAACAGAATACTGTAGACCTCGCTATCTACATTGGGGCCCAGCCGCCTTCGGGCGGCTGTGTGTTGAAACCAAATAAACCGCCCTTGCGGGCGGCTGGTGTTAGTCCAGCCGCCTTCGGGCGGCTGTGTGTTGAAACTCGCCGAATATGAACAGACCGAACGTTGGAACGGTCCAGCCGCCTTCGGGCGGCTGTGTGTTGAAACTACTAATGACGTAGGCGTTGTTTTCGAAACACCTGCCAGCCGCCTTCGGGCGGCTGTGTGTTGAAACAGCGGCAGATGGTACGTTTGGAATACCTAAGCGACCCAGCCGCCTTCGGGCGGCTGTGTGTTGAAACACGAGCAAAAAGCCATAAGCGGAGGCGGAGGCCCAGCCGCCTTCGGGCGGCTGTGTGTTGAAACTACATTGACGGGCAGGGCTTAACCGCCCTCGCCCCAGCCGCCTTCGGGCGGCTGTGTGTTGAAACTCGCCGAATATGAACAAACCGAACGCTGGAACGGTACCAGCCGCCTTCGGGCGGCTGTGTGTTGAAACCTCAGGGGCAAGGCTAAACTGTCATTCATCTCTTCCAGCCGCCTTCGGGCGGCTGTGTGTTGAAACATTTACCACATCAAGCAATTTATTCTCTTGCTCCACCAGCCGCCTTCGGGCGGCTGTGTGTTGAAACTCCAAGCAAAAATCCAATGCCATCAATGAAAACATCCCAGCCGCCTTCGGGCGGCTGTGTGTTGAAACAACGCGCTGGCGCAAGTCGTCATGACCTTGCAAAAGCCCAGCCGCCTTCGGGCGGCTGTGTGTTGAAACAGACGACCTTAGAGAGGAGATTGAAAAAATCAGTGCCAGCCGCCTTCGGGCGGCTGTGTGTTGAAACAGCCGGATACGTCGCCCGATGGAATGGCTCAGACCCAGCCGCCTTCGGGCGGCTGTGTGTTGAAACTACGCCGACCCGCCGTACTGGCAAACCGCAGGTTCCAGCCGCCTTCGGGCGGCTGTGTGTTGAAACTGGTCTGACTTGGGTGCTGGCTGGGATGATGAAGCCCCCAGCCGCCTTCGGGCGGCTGTGTGTTGAAACCAAGCCCTCGCAAATGAGGTGCGCGAACTGCGCGGCCCAGCCGCCTTCGGGCGGCTGTGTGTTGAAACCGCGCGTAGGCGTGACCGAAAATTTTGTGATGTTCCAGCCGCCTTCGGGCGGCTGTGTGTTGAAACATGACCTGGAATACGCATGGGGCGTTGATTTATATACCAGCCGCCTTCGGGCGGCTGTGTGTTGAAACCTTGGAGGTGCTGTGCGTAATCGGCAGTAAGAAGCCAGCCGCCTTCGGGCGGCTGTGTGTTGAAACAACATAACAAACCTTGCACTGGTTTAGGGGCATCCCAGCCGCCTTCGGGCGGCTGTGTGTTGAAACGAGAATATCGAAGTTGCAAACGATTTCGTGTTATCCCAGCCGCCTTCGGGCGGCTGTGTGTTGAAACTGGTGTTTTAAGTTGATTGCTAAATTTATATCAGGAATCCAGCCGCCTTCGGGCGGCTGTGTGTTGAAACACAACCCGACCCCAATCCTGACGGCAAGCCTGGCTCCAGCCGCCTTCGGGCGGCTGTGTGTTGAAACAGTAATTACAGTTTCTCCATCTTGTAGGTCATTCACCAGCCGCCTTCGGGCGGCTGTGTGTTGAAACCATACTTCCTGCGGGAAACTCATTTTCCTTATTCCAGCCGCCTTCGGGCGGCTGTGTGTTGAAACATCAATAATTGAAGCTAATTGTTTGAAATCATTTGCCAGCCGCCTTCGGGCGGCTGTGTGTTGAAACTATGTCGCACACATATATGCTGAAAAGGCGAGCCCAGCCGCCTTCGGGCGGCTGTGTGTTGAAACCCAACGTCGGTATGACGGAAAACCTTTATCCCGACGCCAGCCGCCTTCGGGCGGCTGTGTGTTGAAACAGAAAGCCAAAAGCACCCGCGCCGTCGTGCGCGGGACCAGCCGCCTTCGGGCGGCTGTGTGTTGAAACCGATTGGCCGTATGCCGCTGTCTCGGTTGCGGCCCAGCCGCCTTCGGGCGGCTGTGTGTTGAAACATTTGGTGTGTTATCAATGCCCAATCGTGCAGCCCAGCCGCCTTCGGGCGGCTGTGTGTTGAAACAAGCCGCGCCAAGCATTGCCAAAGCCAAGAACCATACCAGCCGCCTTCGGGCGGCTGTGTGTTGAAACAAGGAAGTGAACCGCGGCGAGATTGAGAAGTACGAGCCAGCCGCCTTCGGGCGGCTGTGTGTTGAAACGCCTACGAAGCCTATCAAGCCGTCAAAGGCGACCCCAGCCGCCTTCGGGCGGCTGTGTGTTGAAACTATTTTGGTGTGGCATTTATCGTGTTTTTTAGAGCGCCAGCCGCCTTCGGGCGGCTGTGTGTTGAAACCAGCCGTTCGCGGTGCGGTCGCCTACGCTTGGTACCAGCCGCCTTCGGGCGGCTGTGTGTTGAAACAATCACCTTACTGCGGTTCAGGACAATCAAGGACTCCAGCCGCCTTCGGGCGGCTGTGTGTTGAAACCCGACCGAGCAACAAGAAGACATTGCTCGGTTCATCCCAGCCGCCTTCGGGCGGCTGTGTGTTGAAACGGTCAAGGCTGCGCTGAATGCGCTTGCGGTGCCCAGCCGCCTTCGGGCGGCTGTGTGTTGAAACATCTTGCGCTTAAGCCCTGTCTCCTCCACAAGCTCCCAGCCGCCTTCGGGCGGCTGTGTGTTGAAACTACGGTCAGAACCGCTTTGCGCTGGCTGTCGCGCACCAGCCGCCTTCGGGCGGCTGTGTGTTGAAACCCTTCCTTTGGGATTGCGAAGTTAAGAATAAATACCCAGCCGCCTTCGGGCGGCTGTGTGTTGAAACAGGGCGGTACGGTTCGCGGGCGTACTCTCTTGACCCCAGCCGCCTTCGGGCGGCTGTGTGTTGAAACAAGGCCACATCGTCGGCGTTAAAAAATTCAACGGACACCAGCCGCCTTCGGGCGGCTGTGTGTTGAAACCTTATGGAAGCTCAAATGGAGAGGCTCGCCCGTCCCAGCCGCCTTCGGGCGGCTGTGTGTTGAAACAAATCCAAATCACATTCGGACATGACAGCAACGGTACCAGCCGCCTTCGGGCGGCTGTGTGTTGAAACATCATCATAGACAGCTCGAAAGTGCAGGTCGTAGTGCCAGCCGCCTTCGGGCGGCTGTGTGTTGAAACAGGAACAACGCGCCATAGTTTGTTGTCCCAAATCCCAGCCGCCTTCGGGCGGCTGTGTGTTGAAACTCGCACCAAAGACAAAAATGAAGCCCAAAGGCTGCCCAGCCGCCTTCGGGTGGCTGTGTGTTGAAACCACTGAGTAACTGCTGAGGGGCTAACATCCAAATGCCAGCCGCCTTCGGGCGGCTGTGTGTTGAAACCCGTTTTATTTAGTCAAACGCGGCGAGTTTAAGCGCCAGCCGCCTTCGGGCGGCTGTGTGTTGAAACCCAATATCACACACAAAAAGCCAACGCTGAAAAACCAGCCGCCTTCGGGCGGCTGTGTGTTGAAACAAACATAATTTTGCCGAAGCGGGCGGTATTGCCGCTCCAGCCGCCTTCGGGCGGCTGTGTGTTGAAACGGTGATGTATAGCAGCGGTTCGCCGTTGCTGTTGTCCCAGCCGCCTTCGGGCGGCTGTGTGTTGAAACATGGCAGCGACCAGTGCGGGATTGCCCAGACCGTCCCAGCCGCCTTCGGGCGGCTGTGTGTTGAAACTTCCTGACCAACAATCAAGGAAATTACAATAAACCCAGCCGCCTTCGGGCGGCTGTGTGTTGAAACCGCTGTACAAAGGCTAGACAAGAATTTGGTTTGGCCAGCCGCCTTCGGGCGGCTGTGTGTTGAAACATTTGTCTGCCTAGAACAGTATCCATGACATCAAACCAGCCGCCTTCGGGCGGCTGTGTGTTGAAACCAAGAATGCGCGTTCCTGCTTTGATACGAAGCCCCAGCCGCCTTCGGGCGGCTGTGTGTTGAAACTTATTGTTGTATGCAATGCGGGGATGTAATCCGTGTCCAGCCGCCTTCGGGCGGCTGTGTGTTGAAACCCGTCTCGGAAATAGAAAATCCCGCATGAGTAGTATCCAGCCGCCTTCGGGCGGCTGTGTGTTGAAACATACCATAGACAAGCATCGCCGCGTCTCGACCATGCCAGCCGCCTTCGGGCGGCTGTGTGTTGAAACGTTTTGAGGGCGACAAAGGTTAGGAATGAGATGAACCAGCCGCCTTCGGGCGGCTGTGTGTTGAAACTGGGCCTTGTCCTCTTGGGCGTAGTAGCCTGCCATCCAGCCGCCTTCGGGCGGCTGTGTGTTGAAACATATGATTTGGTCTTTTCGTATTTGACAAAAAGACCCAGCCGCCTTCGGGCGGCTGTGTGTTGAAACCGCGCCGTGATAGACGCGCTTACTTGCACCTACCATCCAGCCGCCTTCGGGCGGCTGTGTGTTGAAACTCAGGGTTGTGCGGGGAGCTAACGTGCCCGCAGTGCCCAGCCGCCTTCGGGCGGCTGTGTGTTGAAACTTTTGACGGAGCGGGCGGCGGAAGCGGTTTCGGACCAGCCGCCTTCGGGCGGCTGTGTGTTGAAACTGCGTGGATTGGTGCGATGGATACGGATGATTCCGCCAGCCGCCTTCGGGCGGCTGTGTGTTGAAACCGTGCCGGTTGCTGTATGACCCCTATTCCGAACCCCAGCCGCCTTCGGGCGGCTGTGTGTTGAAACCGCTCTCAATGACCTTATGGGCGATTCCGCAAGCCCAGCCGCCTTCGGGCGGCTGTGTGTTGAAACTCGAAAATACTCATATTATCTAAATCGAGATAAAGGCCAGCCGCCTTCGGGCGGCTGTGTGTTGAAACCGCTCGCCGCTTTGCAGGAAATGGGCGGTTGGGAACCAGCCGCCTTCGGGCGGCTGTGTGTTGAAACCGCTGTACAAAGGCTAGACAAGAATTTGGTTTGGGCCAGCCGCCTTCGGGCGGCTGTGTGTTGAAACAGTAACCGCCAAAACCGTACCAACGGCAACAACAATCCAGCCGCCTTCGGGCGGCTGTGTATTGAAACATTTATGAATGAACATTTATGAAAGGATTATCAACCAGCCGCCTTCAGGCAGCTATATATCAGTACAACTCAGAGATTTCTTACAACAAAGGTCGTCTGAAAACCTTATCAATCGGTTTTCAGACGACCTTTTTCAGTCATCAACATAAGCCCGATACTTTGGAATAGGCTATGGGCATCAGACAGATAAGTCAGCCGATTCGGGCATCAGAATTTCACACCTTTATGCAAGGCTACGATGCCTGCGCTCATATTATGGTAATCAACGCTGTCGAAACCGGCATCCAGCATCATTTGTTTCAATGTTTCCTGGTCAGGGTGCATGCGGATGGATTCTGCCAGATATTGATAGCTGTCTGCGTCTTTGGCAATAAGTTTGCCCATGACCGGCAGCAGTTTGAAGGAATACAAATCGTATGCGCCTTCCAGTGGTTTGTAGACTTTGGAAAATTCCAACACCAAGAGCGTTCCGCCCGGTTTGAGCACGCGGTACATTTCTTTGAGCGCGGCATCTTTGTGGGTCATGTTGCGCAAACCGAAAGCAACGGAAACCAGATTGAAATAGTTGTCGGGAAACGGCAATTTTTCGGCATCGGCCAGCGATACGGGTAGAATCAAACCTTCATTCAGCAGTCTGTCTCTGCCTACCGTCAGCATGGATGAGTTGATGTCGGTCAGCCACACTTCGCCCTCTTTGCCCACACGCTTGACCCAGCCGCGCGACAGGTCGCCGGTACCGCCGGCGATATCCAGCACTTTATCGCCCTTTTTCAGACGGGCGGTATTGATGGTGAAATGTTTCCAAACACGGTGCAGGCCGGCAGACATGACATCGTTCATGATGTCGTAGTTTTTGGCTACGGAATGGAACACTTCGGCCACTTTACCTGCCTTTTCTTCTTCGTTTACGGTGGTGAAACCGAAATGGGTTTTGTGGTCGCTCATAGAGGTGCTTTCCTAAAATAATCTGAAATCAATATGGTTCAAACGGTATTTCGATTTTCAGACGACCTTGCTCTAGGGGTCGTCTGAAAGTTTAATCATTGAGAGGCAAACCTGTCTTTCAATTTGTCCATGGCTACGCCGAATGCTGAAATTTCATCTCTGAAGGTGATGGCGTTTTTATCATCATTCACGATGTGCTTTTTGCGGACCAGCTTGACATAGTCTATCAAATGGATGGCTAAATAATCTTTTTTATTCAGATAACAGCGCAACTCGCCCATGTAGTGGCATTGTACCCTCAAGACCGTATCTTTCCAGCCGATTTTGTTTGACATCCGACAGGCTGATATATTTTTTCAAGCGAGGAACAGAGCATGCTTTGCCGACATCCTGCTGTCCGTCACAATGCCGCTTCAAAAAGAACAAACACGCTCAGTAATCAATGATGCCCGCCACAACCGTCGCTGCCGCAGGAGTGCTTTTTACCGGCAACAAGATCGGCGGCACTCGGTATTCTGGAGGCTCCGGCTTCTTTTAACCTGCGGAGATAATCCTGCCAAAGCGCATCATAATCGTAAGCCAATTTGTAAAGATAAGCCCAGTCATACAAACCGCTATTATGACCGTCTGAAAAAGTAATTTTGAGCGCATACTGACCGACAGGGTCTAAATCAAAAATCGTAACTTCTGCTTTACCTGTCTGCAAGACATCTTGTCCTGCACCATGTCCGCGCACTTCGGCGCTTGGAGAGTAAACGCGGAGAAATTCGGCAGGAAGGGTTTTGCGTTCGCCGCGATAAACCAAAACCAAAGCCGATCGGTCATGTTGCAAACGGATTTCTTCAGGAATGTTGTTATCAACTTGGTTCATGTCATACCCTCATTTTCTTTCGCAGCACCGCTACCCGGATTGAAAAAACGCCGCCCAAAAACGCAAACAGCAAGATTAAAATGAGCGAAAAACGGATCAGCGCAATCCGCATCGACATATCCAAGCCCAAATCAAACACTGCCAAAACCACATATATCAGGAAAGAAAGCATCATCAGTAGTCCGATACAGATAAAGGCATAACGCGTATGGGCGGCAATTTTCGGATGGCGGATCATTGTTTGAGAAACAAGAAATAAAATTTCCGCTATTCTAACAGTTTTACGGTTCACCCAAACAATAAAGTATCTTGCCCTACCCTGCTTTGTCTTGTTGCATATAAATAAGGTCGTCTGAAAACCTGTTTGGGTTTCAGACGACCTTGATTGCCTATTGCCAGATATAAAGTAAGACCGCTTTATCATTTTCTTCTTTCGGCGTTAACCGGACATCATCGCCTTTGTCTCCGGTAACCCGTACCACCATACCGCCGATCTGACGCTCCATGACTTCGAGTTTCGCTTTGCCACGTTGGCGGTAAACATACTCCTCGCATTCCCGCTGACACCAAAAATCCTTCCAATGAATGAAATATTTCTTACCCGATTCAACTGCCAATTTTTCGCCACCTTTAACGATAAAGTAAGGATAATCAGGCTTTTTCGTTCGGAAAGTCCATTCGGCTTTTTCAGATTTGCCATTGCGCTCATACTCGAATACGGCACGATACGCGGTATCGTATTCCAAAGGCGACAGAGGAAATAAGGCAAATTGACGATCAGAAAACGTTTGATTCGGATCATTGCTTGCCGTCAACACCTTGACCTTCTCTATCTCGGATTTACCCTGATAAAGCTTGAACGACCGCATTTTGATTTTTCCGGCAGATTCCGAAAAAGCGATGCTGACCGGGTCGCCGGTAAATTCGTAACCTGGCATGGGATCGGGGTGTTCGCCGTGAAAATCCGGCATGGCAAAATCACCTTGCGGATAAACGACATATAAGAACTCGCGTTGCGCCTTGACTTCGTCCGCATAAACAATGGCATTGTTGTTGCAGGCATTCTGATAATAACGCCGCCCCGGTTCAGGATAAACCCTGCCTAAACCGCAATAAAAATTAAACTGATGATTTCCCTGATTGATGGCGACCGATATGCGCCCATCACGATGCTCAAATGCCGCACCGGCTTCATCAATGCCTTGTTCCAACAGAGAGAAGCGGTGATAAATAGCGGTCATCAAACCGTCAATCTGCTGCTGAACCGGCAAATTGGTATCCATATCTTCAGGATACGGATAAAAACCGGTGGTGATATTTTCATGTACGCCATCATAAAGATAACCGACCTTGCGGGCGCGTTCATTCGGGCGGTAACCGGTAAAAAACGGATTGCTGCGATGACGTTCGTCATGACCGTCTTCGGGGTTCTGCAACAAATAACGCGCATGATTACGGGCGGATTTCTCTAAAACCGACGAATGCGCCAAAGTCGGCAGCCCCGCGCCTGCACGTAGAAAATTCAGGTAAGCCAATCCGCCGAATGAAGACACGGAAGACCTGTCATGCGGTGACTCAGCATGAATCAGCTCGTCCTGAGAAATTCTATGGTTTTGCTGATAATAAAAAAAACCAAAAGCCGCAGCCAACAGCGCAAGCCAGAAAATGAGATTTTTCATATTGTTATAAATAGATAGTGGATTAAATTTAAATCAGGACAAGGCGACGAAGCCGCAGACAGTACAGAT
>ERZ773100.1318-NODE-1318-length-11587-cov-14.699011_pt1 | contig 11587 bp, 6 predicted proteins | sample MGYA00511119_ERZ773100 | MGnify/ENA primary metagenome ERZ773100 (study PRJEB29015, sample SAMEA2738000) | human oral metagenome | biome: human oral; feature: human-associated habitat; material: dental | place: China | collected 2111 ...
CGGGGTCGGCCACGCGCAGGTGCTCCTGCCGCCCCTCGGACAGCAGCAATCGCGGCACGACGCCGGCGGCGGGGATCCGCAGCGTCTCGCCGCCGCCGAGGTCGAGGACGACGTCGTGGGGGGTGAGGTTGATCGGTTGGAGTGGTTCGTTCGAACCCATTCGTCAGTCCTCCGCCCACTTGAGCAGGTGTTCGAAGCTGCTCGCCCAGGAGTCATCGATCTTGATCCCGAGTCCGGGCGCAGCCTTCTCCAGAGCCGTAACGGTCCTCGCCAGCAAGTCGGTGTACGTGAAGTCACCGGGCGCCGAGATGGACAGATCGGCCAACGCGTCTCGGGTCGCCTTGAGCACGGAGCTTCCGCCGTGAGTGACCACGAGCCTGTTCCTCACCTCGGCGAGCATTCTCAGCAGATCCCCTCTCGAAAGAAGATCGATGCGGGCCGGAGCCGAATCCTTCCGATTTCTCCAGGCATAATCCTCGCGGAAGAGCGTCTCCGGTTCTTTCTTCCCCCGGGGATTGAACTTGACGGTCTCGGCGGCCACGACGGCCAGACGGGGGTCGACATAGCCGTCCCGCGAGCGGGCGCACAGATCGCGGATCACCCTCAGGACCGAGATCAGTACGCAGGCGTGATCATCGGGGTCCGCGGCGTTGGCCGCATCGAGATACTCCTGTCGAAGCCTATTGCACACATTCGCCTTGCGATCCATATCACGATCGCCGGCGCTCAGGACTCGAATGACGCTCAGAAGGTTGAAACTCCGCAAGCCGGCCGTCGCGGCCCGACGGAGAGCCGTTTCAGCATCATTGTGAAGGGCAATGCGGTGGAACTGGGATCCGGACTTCTTCGAATCGCCGTCGATGAAGGTCTGGAGGAACAGTGGCACGGCGTTTATGGCGCACCACGCCTGCGCCGCCTGGAGAGCCCCGTACGCCGCGGGCTTCTGCCCGGTGCCGACGATGACGACGGCGACCGGGCGCTTGGCGTTGAGCGCCAGTTTCACGTGTCTCCGGACGCTGCTCATGATCGCCGGCGCGGCTTCGTACTCATTCCCGGAGCCGTAGTCGAGTCTGTCGATCGACGGCGCCTTACGGGACCAGGTCTCATCCTTATTGGACGTCAGCGCCGATGCGGCGCTGGCCAGCGCTGTTCGTTCGGAGTCTTCAGCCGCGGAGTGAAGAATGAGGAACTCCACTGGCAGCGGAGGCGCTCCGGCGAGCATGGCCCCGGGCACGGCCCGTTTGAGTTCCGCATCCACAGGCTTGCAGAGCACCCGCTCCGGCACGGCGGGACCGCGAGAATTCTTACCGCATGCGAAGATGTACAGGACCGGTCCGCTCTCGGGGCGCGACACCCAGTCCGGAAGGCGTCCCGGCAATTCTTTCAGATTCATGACGTATCTGACATCCGCCGCCGTCGGAGCCGCGCCCTGGTGGACCGAGGCCTTTCCAATGTCGTTGATCCTCTCACGGCTGAGAATCCATTCTGCGGAGACGGGGCACCCCGCCCCCAACTTCTTCTTACGCTCTCTCGCCTCCTTGATAACAGTGCCCACCATCGGCACTCGACCCTTGCCCTCACCCTCACCGGGGTCGAACAGATTACTCTCATTATTGCCTTCACAAAGGGCCTCGTAATGCTTCTGCATCCAGGCTCGGAGTGTCAAACCCGCCCCATTGTCAGCACGCGCCATGTCCAGACGCGCAACTGTACCCAGATCCGCCTCCGAAAGAGCTTCGGGCCGAGTGCGGTAGTTCTTCAAAATCGTTATCATCTCGCGGTGCACCGCATCGATCACGATCTTCCCGCCGTACCGGTCGTTCACCCACTGCTCCGCCTCCTCCAGGTAGCCCAGGGAGCGCAGCCAGTAGAAGGGGGCGTCCGAATAAGAGGAGCGGTCGATGAACGCCGCCTTCCTCGTATCCGCCCCTGGAGCGACAGCGAGTCGCCAGTTGAGCCCCAATTGGTCGGCCACGCCCATGGCGGCGAAGACCACCATAGTCGCCCCGCTGATCCCGCTGACAATCACATCCTCCTCGGGATCCACCCCCTCCAGGACCTCTCGCAGCCGCTCAACGGCCGCTCTTTCAAAAAGATTGCCGCTATATACGGACTGAACTTCCACATCCATATCGACTCGTCGCTTAATCCTCTCCCTAACCCCATCGCGTTGAAGAGATTTCTCCAGGAGCCTCACAACCGCATCGGTCTTCGTGCCCTCGTCGCCGCCCTCCACGCCCAGAAGCAGGATTTTGGCGGATTTGCACTCCCCTTTCAGGGCGTTGAGGATGAGCGCAAGAGGCTTGGCCTCGAATCGCGACCCCTCGGGAAGATCCAAGAGAGCAGCGGCCAAATCCTCGGGGTCGGCTTCGTCGATTATTTCTTGAAGTTCTCGCAGGCGTTCGGCCTGCACCGTCAGTCGCTCCTTGGAATTCAAGTCCACGATGTCATTTCCCAAGTCTCCATTGCCCACGGGATGGATGATGATCGTCATCTGAGCTGCTCCTCACTGGTCGCACTGCCGCGGCGGGCGTCCGCGCGGCGGGGACGGCGGGACGCCCGTCACCCCGTAGTGTGCTCCATCACTTCCAGCGGCGCACCGGACGTGACATACTGCACAGGCCCCTGTCCCTTCCGAGAGGATCCCCATGCAGCTCGTCATGCTCGAGACCAACGGGAACCAGCGCTACATCTTCTCCGCGCCCCGCCTGCGGGACAACATCGGCGCCTCCGCCCAGCTCATCCGTCTCAAGGAGTGGACAGACGATGCCCTTCGGACCACGGGGGCCGCGAAGAGGTGGGAGGAGAGCCACCCGCAACCGCGGGGCGGCCCCGACACGGCCGAGCTCCCGTGCCACAGGTTCAGCACCCAGTGGGTGTCCCGCGCCTCGGGCAAGGTCATCTTCATGGTGGACAGGGAGGAGGACGCGAAGGCCGTGATCGGCCGCGTCACCCGGACGGCGCTCGCCCAGGCCCCCGGCATGGACGTCTCGGGCGTGCACCTCGACATGGGCGGCAAGACTCACGTCGACGAGGATCTCCTCAAGCGGATCCATGCCCGGGCCGCCCGGTACGGCCTGCGGCGCTCGCCCGCCGAGGCCCGCTTCTCCCAGATGCCCTTCCTCGCCCGCGCCAAGGACTCCGTCCTACCCGCCTCGCCAACGCTGAAACGCATGTTCGGCCACCTCCGCGACGAGGCCAAGGACGACGAGGAGACCCTTCTCTCCCTGCCCTCCCGGGTCAAGCGCTACCGGGCCTTCTACTCCCGCCAGGACCTCATCTCCCTCGCGTGCCGTACGAGCGAAGACCTGAACCCGGACCAGCTCGTCCGCGATCCCAGGAAGCTCACGGAGAAACTCACGAAGAAACTCCGGAAGGCCTTCGCCGTCGACGTCGAAGCCCCGGGGGAGAGTCCCGGGCCGAGCACCGGGGCCGTCGGGCGGGACTCCGACGTCGGGCGGGACTCCGACGGCGAGCAGGGCACCGCCGACGAAGAACAGAAGTCCGACGTCGTCTCCCTCGAGAAACGGTTCCAGGACACCCCAGGCGGCACCGGCGAAGCGGCGTCCGCCCTGTCCAAGGTGGCCGTCATCCACATCGACGGCAACGGCGTCGGCACCGTCATGCGCCGGCTCGGCGAGACGATGGACCACATCGATGAGGACGACTTCTCACTGGCCGTCGGCTGTCCGCGCGGCGACGCCGACGCCCTGCGGCGCTTCGTCCTCACCGTCAACGACCGCCTCGACCGGGCCGTCACCGAGGCCTTCGCCAAGGCCTGGGCGGACGTCGCGAAGTGGGCGGAGGCCGACGCCGGCCCGGCGAAGCGGAAGGGCAGCGTCGTCCCGGTCGTCCCCGTCATCCTGGGGGGCGACGACGTCACCGTCTTCACCAGCGGCGACTACGCCCTCCCCTTCGCGGCCGCCTATCTCGAGCGCTACGAGAGGGCCACCGAGAGCGACGTGCTCCTCAGGCACCTGGGTCGCGAAGAGGGCACCGGCCCCATGACCGCCGCCGCGGGCGTCGCCGTCGTCCGCCGCGACTTCCCCTTCCACGTCGCCTACAACCTGGCCGAGCGCCTCGTCGGCGAGGCCAAGAAGGTCGGCAAGGCCCGGAAGCCCGTCCGGTCGACGCTGACCTACCACGCGCTCTTCGACTCCAGCGTCCTGGACCCGGAGAAGATCCTGCAGGCCTACTCCTCCTTCACCACCCGCCCCTTCCTGCTGAGGCGCGACGGCGCCCCGGCCTCCGATCCCCCGGGGCGGTACGAGCCCTGGCCCGACACATGCGAGCGAGTCCGCCAATTCAAGGGCCTCACCTCGGAGGACCCGAGCACGGGCGAGACCCGGTTCCCCAAGACGCGGGCCGCCCGGATCCGCAAGCTCCTGTCCGACGCCGCCCAGGCGCGGTTCGTGGACCGGGGCCTGAGTGACCGGCTCACCAACAAGGCCGAGCATGAGTGGAATGACGCCAGGGACGCTCTGTCCAATTCGGTCGTCGAGGGCATGGGCACCAGAGCGCTCTTCGACCTCATGGAGCTGAGCGACCTCCTCCCCGACAGCTACCTGCACAGCCCGTCCCCCGCCCTCTCCCCCGCCGACGGCTCCGAGCCCGCAACCACCCAGGAGGTCCAGGAATGAGCACCGGCACCGCCGCGGAACCGGAGACCGGATCCCCGGACTCCCCCGCGCCCCTCGACGTCACCATCGTCTTCCGCTCCGACTGGGGCGTGTCCACGGGCACCGGCGTGGCCGGGGGCGTAGACGCCGCCGTCGAGAAGGACGGGCGCGACCTGCCCGTGGTGCGCGGCACCGTGCTCACCGGGGCCATCCGCGAGCAGGCCTTCGTCGTCGCCGAGGCGCTCGACGGCGATTCCGGGGACAAGAGCTGGCGCAGATTCGTCGGGGCGCTGTTCGGGTCGGTCGGGCGCGCCCGGCTCGTCTCCTTCTCCGACGCCCGCTTCGTCTCCTTCTCCGACGGCGCCGTCGGCAGTGAGTCGAAGCGGGAGGCGGTGCACGAGGTCGTCTCCCTGTCCATCGACGAGGAGACGGGCACCGCGAAGAAGGACCACCTGCGACTGCTGGAGCGGGCCCGCGCCTGCATTCTGCACGGCACGGTGGAACTGCTGGGTGAAAACCTGGACGGGCGTCCACTTCACTGGTGCGCGGGCCAGAGGAAGGCGGCCGAACTCGTTCTGAGCATCTCCGCCCTGCTCGTGCGCGCCCTCGGCTCCAACCGGTCCGACGGCGACGGCCTGTGCAGCGTTCTCATTGGCGAGACCGGCGAGATTGATGAAAAGAATGTGGATCAGAAGGTCCGGGAGCGGTGCCGCGGGCAGTTGGAGCAGTGGAGCGGACCGGCCCCGAAAGCCCCCGATGCCCCGGACTTCCCTATCGACTCGAAAGCGGGCGGGCGCTCGGACATCCCCGTCATAGGGAAGAAGGATTCCGGCCACCGTGACGGCTCGAACGGCATGACCTTCTACGAGACCGATCTTGATATCGATCTCACGTCGCCCGTGATCTCCTACGACGTGCCCTTCTCCAACGAGCTGCGCTCCCTGGACTTCCTGCGCGGAACGGCGCTGCTGCCCATTATCCACCACAGGCTCCAGGTCGCCTCCAAGAAGAACGCCGACGTCGGCGCAACCGCCCGTGAAATCATCCGCGACGCCGTCGTCAACGGCGATCTCCTGGTCTCCGACGCCACCGCCGTCGTCAACGGCGTGCGGGGAATGCCGATGCCGCTGGTGCTGTCCAGGCCCAAGACGGAGGGGAACGACGAGACGGAGGGCGTGCGCGTGCTCAACCGTCTGCTCGCCGAAGAGCCTGAGAACGAGATTCACAAGCCGCTGCGCACCGGATACGTCTTCCCCGTCCCGAAGAGCGCGAATCCTTCCGAAGTTCTCGGAGGCATGGGGGAGCCGGCGCTCCAGGGGCGCCAGTCCACCGCCCACAACCCGGTCACGGGCGCGGCCGGAACGGGGCAGTTGTTCCTGGCCCGCGCACTGCCCGCGGGAATGCGTCTGCGCGCCACCGTCACCATGAGCGAGAAGCTCTACGAATGCGTCAAGGACCGGCTTGACGGGGTCTTTTGCCCTCGGCGGACCTTCCCGGAGCGACTTGGGCTGTGGCGCCTGAGCGGGACCTACGGCCGGGCCGAGTGCCGGCTCGGCGAATTCCACCAGGTCGAAGTCCCCGGGCTCGAGTGGGATGAGAACGGGACCACGACCCTGTGGTTCACCTCCGACGTCGTGGCCCGCTCCACCCGGCTGGGGCCGGGCGGAAGCCTCGACAACCTGTACAAAGCCTTCAAACGCGCCGGAGTCTCTCTGGCCGAGGCCAAATCGGATGAGAGGCGGTTCAACGCGGGGATCCGCCACCGTCGCATCGACTCCTGGAGTGCGGCGGATCGGCGGCCGCGCGCCACCCGGACGGCGATCCAGGCGGGGTCCGTGCTGCGGGTCCGGCCCGTCGACGCGGGCAGCAGTCCGGAGGAGACGATGAGAAGGCTCGCCCGCCTGTCGGTGACCGGGATCGGCGAGCTCACGGCCCAGGGATTCGGTCGCTTCATCGTCGACCATTCGCTGCTGCGCGCGGAGGAGTTCAGACTCACCTCTTTGAGCCATGAGGACTTCATCGCCGAGGGATGCGCAGCCGTGAAGCCGGAGGAGGAGCGATGAGCATCACCCGTTACGAGTTGACCGTCCACTTGGAAACCGCCTCGCCGCTGCACTCGGGCGGCATTGACGAAGCCGTGGATCGCGCGCGCCCGTCGAAGAAGCGCGAGACCGTGCCCCGGCGCTTCGCCCGCGACGGGGCCGGTCATCCGGTGCTGACCGGCCGCTCCGTCAAGGGGGCGGTGCGGGCGGCCTGCAAGAAGTACTTCGATGAAACGAAGAACTCTGCTCTCAGGCGCCTGTGGGGAGGACTGTCGGCTCAGGGCGCCTGGGCCTCAGCCCTGACCTTCCACACCGTGGATCTTCACGATGCAGAGGTCTTTCCGGGGGGTGAGGGCGGCTCGGACCAAGGCGGGGCGGGCAGACTGCCCACTCGCATGGGCATCGCCATCGACCGTTACTGGGGGGCCGCCGGGGACACCGCGCTCTTCGAGCACGAGTACGTGCCGGCCGGAAGGCCCTTGACCCTGACGATCACCGCGCAGGCAGGATCGATGCCCGAAAACAGGCCCGACGATCCGGCCGCTCCCTTCGGGGGCGTCTCCGAATGTCAACCGGTGACGGAGGATGATGTGGAGCGGCTCTTCTCCATTATCCTCGGAGTGCTGAAGTCAGGACGGGTCTCCTTCGGCGGGCGCAGGAACGCCGGCTGGGGACGGGTGCGACCCGATATGCGGCCCGGCAGCGAAAGGTTCTGGGTCCTCACCAGGGCCCCATTGGGGACGCGCGACGATCTTCTGAGCTGGCTGGGCAACGGCTACGGCGAGGACATGAGCGAGCGGATCGAACCGATCGAATGCGGCGATCCCGACCGCGTGCGCATCAATATCGAGTGGAACAGCCCCACGGGTATTCTCGTGGCCGATCCGCGACTCAGTCGGGTCGAGTCGAGCGATGAGCGGAACGACCCCCGAGACGAGGACGATCCCGATGAGATCGTTCCCGCCAGGCACCTGCGCAGCGGCCCGGAGGAGAACGCCCTGATCGTGCTGCCGGGCAGTTCGGTGCGAGGCGCGCTGCGCTCGCGCGCCTCGCGAATCGCCCGCACAATCCTGGCCACTCGCCATGCGTCCGTCGACGACTGGTCAGACACCAATGTGCACGATCAGCTCGCCCACGATCCCGACCTCGTACAGCGCCTGTTCGGCTCCACCGAGCGCCGGGGCGCACTGACGGTCCTGGACACCCTGGCGTCCTCCAACGGATCCACCCGGTTGATCACCCACAATGCGGGTGACCGGTGGACCGGCGGCGTCGCAGAGGGCACTCTGTACGGCGAGGAGGTCCACGACGCCGAGTGGAAGAACATCGTTCTCGAGTTGGACCTGAAGGCACTGTCCAATGATGACAATCGCCGCGGGGAGACTCAGCGTTCGCGCCCCGAGGACGATAATCTCCGCAGGGCGGCCTGGTGCCTGCTCGGGCTCGTCCTGGCCGAACTGGCCACCGGCACGCTGCCGCTGGGCAGCCGGGGCACGCGGGGACTGGGGCAGGTGGAGGTCACCAGCATCAAGGTCGAGGGAGGCCGCAGCATCGGCATCGGGGACCGACTCTTCTCAGCGCCTGCGAAGGGCGCCGGAGAGTCCGTCGCCGAGCAGATCCTCGGCCGCCTCCGGACGGTGAACAAGGAGATCACCGCGAGCCCCGGCGCGAGCGGGTGGGCGAGCTATCTGACGGGCGACGAGGAGAAGAGCCATGACTGAGACGCACCGATTCGGCAGGCGCCTGCGAAGGGGGCGCTGGACCGTCCGCGACGCCGGAGACTTGCAGCGGGTCATCGCCCGGGCGGCCGAGTCCCAGGCGCAATGGCAGGGCATCGCCTACACGACGGCGGGTGCGCGCGCGCTCCGATCGATCTCCGAAGGGGCGCTCTGCGGCACGGACGGCGAGCAGGTTCAGCACAACACCGTTTACGAGTTGCGGCTGTGGTCGGTGATTGCGAAGGGCGGTGAGGGCGACGACGTGCTGGCGCACGAGCTCCGGTGGCTCAACGGCACCGGATCGGCGGAGGTCACCCTCCGCGGGGCCGATGATGACGACCAGGCCGGCGCCCCGGAGGAGGAGCGCTGCTGGTACCGGCCCAACGACTATTTGCAGCACAGCGCCGACAAGGCCGATGCGCGAAATATACCCATTATGACGAGCGTCGAGGTCTTCACCGAGGCCGATTACGGCAATACCGTGTTCGTTGACGAGCTCATGACAGGGGAGTGGAACTGACATGGATGACTTCGAGCCCTTCCACTCCGCAGTCAACCGAATCCCGGTGCTGCGCGAGTCCGGCGAACGACTTGCTAATGCCGGCGTACTACCCCAGGGCCTTTTCAAGGACTATAAGGCACCCGGACATGACCGCCTCTACGCCGATCGCTGGTCCGGCTCTATCGACCTGGAGATGATCGTGCGCACGCCGCTCGTCTTCGGGGAGCAGAAGGACGGGAATGTCGACCTCCCCCTGAACGACGACGGTCGCCCCGTTGTGCCCCCCACAATGGTCAAGGGCATGATCTCGCGCGCCTACGAGACGCTCACCTGCTCGCGCTTCCGGGTCTTCGGGGACGCCGAGAACCGCAGTGGGCGGCGCCGCATCAAGAACGACCACTCCGAACTCCTCACCTACCGGGCCGACCCGGCCGCTGCGAATAATCTTCTCCCCGGACGCATCTTCGAGCAGGAGAACGGCGGGCTCGCCGTCGAGATCCTGGACGGCTTCGGGAAGAACGCCCGGGTCGCCCTGATCAGGGATGATCTTAATCATGGGTACGGCACTATTGCGTGCACCAACCATCCCGATATCAGGACGGGCCCCGGGGGCCGGGTCAATCCGCAGCAGGTCTTCACGCGTTTCCGCAGCCTCACCCGCCACGGGGAGCAGGTGAACGTCCAGCTCGCGCAGTGGCGGGACCAGAGGGGCGGACGCCACCTCATGGTCACCGGGGTGTGGCAGGGCGATCACCTCGAAAAATTTTTCGATGTCGGCCATGGCCCTGATGTTGAGACCTTCAATGTTTGGGGATACCCCTGCCGGACGACCCCCGAGGGGAAGACCTCCCGGAAACTGTTCGGAGACGAAAAGGAGGGGAAGACCTACGAGCGCTTCTTCTTCAAGTCGGCCCGAGACGGCAGTAATCTCTACGGAACTATTCTGCCCCTCGATCCCGAGCACGTGACACGATACGCAACCGTGCTCCGGTCGTACTCGGCGCAGCAGAAGGCGCCCGGCGGAGACGAGCACCTGCTCAACCGGGCGGCCGCCACTCACCCCGAGCCCTCCGATAACGCCCTGTCCGACGGCGATCTCGTCTTCGTCCGACTCGACAGAACCTACGCCTCCGGCGGTGATGACATTCCCGCCGACGCCCGAGTCATGGACGTCCTCCCCACAATGGTCGGACGGCGCCCCTACAGCAGGTCGCCCCGGGAGCTCGCCGCCGCGCAGTGGGTTCTTCCTCTCACGAAGGCTGTTGAGGCGTCCGCCGCCGATCGGCTCTTCGGCTATGTCGTCCCCGACGCCGATGACGGCGCGAAGGGCGGGGATGTCGCCTATCGGGGAAGGCTTTCCTTCGGCGTCGTCGACGCCTCGGAGGCCCGCGTCAGCCGTGAGAAGAAGAAACTCTCACCGCTGCTGTCGCCCAAGACGTCGTCGGCGAGACGCTTCCTCACCACCGATTCTGGAACGACTCCTTTGAGTGGCGGTAAGCCGCTTCCGCGCAGCGAGTACTTCGCCCCCGGGCAGTTCCTCGGCGCCGCCGCCTACCCCGTGCATCGCAGACTCGTGGAGGGCAAGGACCTGGACAAGTCGGGGTTCCCCGCGCAGGCGACCAGGGCCCCCGTGCTGAATGGCCGGGAGCAGGACAATGCCGCGGTCCGCCTCACGGCCCGCTCGTGGATGAAGACCGGCAGCGTCCTGCGCTGCACCATGTTCTTCTCGAACCTGGGTCGGGATGAACTGGCGGCGCTCATCTGGGTGCTCACCCCCCGGAACCTGGTCCCGAACAATGAGAAGAAGGACCCCGGCGCCGTCGGCCACCTGCGGATGGGGCTGGGGAAGCCGCTCGGACTGGGGGCGCTCGAGGTGAGCATTGCGAAGAACGGCCTTCGCGCCATCCGGGGGAGCGATCTGGCCGAGTCCTACGCGAACCTGGACGGATGCCTGGGCCTGGACACTCCCGTCGTCAGCGTCGAGGACTTCCCCCTGCCGAACGAGAAGATCCTTCTCGCGACGCCATGGGTGAAGGCCATGCAGCGCGCAGCCTTCGGCTACAGCGACGGCGCACCGGTGCGCTACATGTCCCTGGAGGAGAACAAGGCGAACAACCAGACCGAACCCAGGAGCGGTGATCCCAGGGAGGGGTATGGTCAGTCCCCGACGAGCCTGCTGGCCGAATCCCCTCGGCCGCTCAAGATCAAAAGGCCTCCCCGGAACTGAGGACCCCGCAGAAACCGCCGCCGCGCCAGGAGACGCACCCTCGCAATGGGGTTGCTAACCTTCGCAACGGGGTTCGACTCCGACCGGGCGCCCCCGGTTTCGCGAGCGCGCGGGTTTCCAGTCGAACGCGCACCTCCCAGCCGCGCGTTCGACTGGAAACCTGCGCGCTCGCGGATATGACGGGGCCCGGCTCCGGCCCGAGGCGCCGTTCCCGCCGGTCTCGCGGGACTTCTCCGCCGGTTCCGGCGAAGGGGGGAGACGGGTCCCACAGAATCGTCGAAGTTCGGACCCGCGGGCCGGGCCTAGACTGACCGCTATGAGCGAGCCTCTCGAGCCGATCGCCGTCGGCACCGATACCGCTGATCCCTCCGGCCCCGCCGAACCCGGTCGACCGCTCTCCGAACCCTCCCAGTCCGCGGGCACCGCCGTCCTGGAGCGCGAGGAGCTCCAGTCCACCGACGACGGCGACGCCGACCGCT
>ERZ773100.1321-NODE-1321-length-11586-cov-4.199809_pt1 | contig 11586 bp, 14 predicted proteins | sample MGYA00511119_ERZ773100 | MGnify/ENA primary metagenome ERZ773100 (study PRJEB29015, sample SAMEA2738000) | human oral metagenome | biome: human oral; feature: human-associated habitat; material: dental | place: China | collected 2111 ...
CAGCGGACTTTTAATCCGTTGGTCGAAGGTTCGAATCCTTCACGACCCACCACTTTGTTTTCAGAACTCGTATTTCCTCAGTTGGGTTGTTAGCTCAGTTGGTAGAGCAGCGGACTCTTAATCCGTTAGTCGAGAGTTCGAGTCTCTCACAACCCACCATATTTTCTGAAATTATGTAGCTGTGTATAAATCTGAAATGACCTTACAAAATAGCACCGCATTGAAGTGACTTCCGATGCGGTGCTATTTTGTGAAGTAAACTTAATTCACAATAGTTTTGTGCATTTGCTGCATAATACCAATATCTTCTATTGATAAGTTGTCTTTATTTTTTAAATAAGAAGATTCTAGACTCAAAGTCGAAGTTATCGTGCTATAATAACCTTAAATTATAGTCAAATACTAAAGTGTTATGTTTGATCATATTCGAATAGTGCTTATTGAAACTTCTCATAGTGGAAATATAGGTTCTGCGGCTCGAGCAATGAAAACAATGGGGCTTTCTCAGTTGTATCTTGTTTCTCCAAAATCGGTTGATAAACAATCGCTTGCCTTGGCAGCCGGTGCGGATGATATTGTCACGAATGCACATATTGTCTCAAGTTTTGATGAAGCTATTGCAGATTGTTCATTAGTGATAGGTGCGAGCGCGCGTTTGCGCCATTTACAAAGTACTCTGCTTGGGCCAAGAGAATGTGCTGAAAAAATATCATTATATCAAGGGAATATTGCGATTGTATTTGGACGTGAGCGTGTAGGTCTGCGTAATGAGGAACTGTTGAAATGTCATTATCATTTAACGATTCCTGCAAATCCTGATTATTCCTCGCTCAACTTGGCAATGGCTGTTCAATTGGTGAGCTACGAACTTAGAATGGTATTTTTAGCAAATAAGGAAAATGTTTTTTCATTTTCCTTGGCTAATAAATCTGATGAATCAAAAAGGCATGCTAATGCGCAGGAGATGGAATATTTCTTTAAGCATACAGAGCGTGTTTATCAATCATTAGGATTTATTAAAAATCAAGGTGTTATGCAAAAATTACGACGTTTGTATAACCGTGCAAGTGTAGAAGAAAATGAATTAAATATTTTACATGGCATGTTAAGTGCGGTTGAAAAACGCTTAGAGTTACTTAATATAAATAGTTGACTATTTTAGTTGGACATGTAAACATAGAGACGACTTTTAAAAGGGGACTTTATGAAACTAACTTCAAAAGGGCGCTATGCAGTGACAGCGGTTTTAGATATCGCATTAAACGCAGCGAATGGACCTGTGAACCTTGCTGATATTTCAGAACGTCAGAATATTTCACTATCTTATTTAGAACAGCTTTTTGCGAAGTTGCGTCGTGACGGTTTAGTTCAAAGCGTACGTGGCCCAGGGGGCGGCTATAGGTTAGGTTTACCAAGCGACAAAATTTCAGTGGGGATGATCGTCTCTGCCGTAAATGAAAATATTCATGTAACCAAGTGTCTTGGTGCCGGAAATTGTCAAAATGGTACAGAGTGCTTAACTCATGCACTTTGGGATGAGCTGAGCAACCGCATTGAGAGTTTTTTAAACGAGATTACCTTAGCCGAATTGGTGAATAAAAGAGCGTCAAAGCACCAACCACATAACAATTTTGAAAATTTATTAATTATTAATCAGTAAGAAAAGTTACCTTATATAAGTGCGCTCAAGTTTTGGAAAGATTTTAGGAGTGAAAATGAAATTACCCATTTATTTAGATTATGCGGCGACTTGCCCGGTTGATGAACGCGTGGCGAAAAAAATGATGGAATATTTAACTATCGATGGTGTTTTCGGTAATCCGGCTTCTCGTTCCCACAAATTCGGCTGGCAAGCTGAAGAAGCCGTTGATGTTGCACGTAATCAAATCGCCGATTTAATCGGTGCTGATTCCCGTGAAATTGTGTTTACTTCCGGTGCAACAGAATCCGACAACTTAGCGATCAAAGGTGCGGCGCACTTTTATCAAACTAAAGGTAAGCACATTATCACTTGTAAAACCGAACACAAAGCCGTGCTTGATACTTGTCGCCAATTAGAACGTGAAGGTTTTGAAGTCACTTATTTAGAACCAGAATCCGATGGCTTAATCGATTTAGAAAAATTCAAAGCGGCATTGCGTCCGGATACCATTTTAGCCTCTATCATGCACGTGAATAACGAAATCGGCGTGATTCAGGATATCAAAGCCATCGGTGAATTATGCCGATCCAACAAAACGATCTTCCATGTAGATGCCACCCAAAGTGTAGGCAAAGTGGATATCAATCTCGCCCAGTTACCAGTGGATTTAATGTCTATGTCCAGCCATAAATTATATGGTCCAAAAGGCATTGGCGCATTATACGTTCGCCGCAAGCCGCGTATTCGTTTAGAGGCCATTATTCATGGTGGTGGGCACGAACGCGGTATGCGTTCCGGTACATTGCCGGTACATCAAATTGTCGGGATGGGTGAAGCCTATCGTATTGCCAAAGAAGAAATGGCGACAGAGATCCCACGCATTAAAATCCTGCGCGATCGTCTGTACAATGGTTTAAAAGACATTGAAGAAACCTATGTGAATGGCTCCATGGAACATCGCGTCGCCAATAACCTCAACATCAGTTTTAACTATGTAGAAGGTGAATCTTTAATGATGGCATTGCGCGACATCGCGGTTTCTTCTGGATCTGCCTGTACTTCTGCCAGCCTTGAGCCATCTTACGTATTGCGAGCTTTAGGTCGTAATGATGAATTGGCACACAGCTCAATTCGCTTCACCTTAGGTCGTTTTACAACAGAAGAAGAAATCGACTACACCATTAACTTGATGAAAAGCGCAGTAGAAAAATTACGCGCATTATCTCCGCTTTGGGATATGTTTAAAGAAGGTATAGACTTAAATACTATTAAGTGGTCAGCCCACTAATTTGGCGGGCGATGAAAGTTGCCCGATTAGCACATTATTTTAGGAAAGGAACAAAATATGGCATACAGCGACAAAGTTATCGATCATTATGAAAACCCGCGTAATGTGGGCGCTATGGATAAAAAAGACAGTACTGTCGGTACCGGCATGGTGGGCGCACCAGCATGCGGCGACGTTATGCAATTACAAATTCGCGTAAATGACAATGGCATTATTGAAGATGCCAAATTCAAGACCTACGGTTGCGGTTCCGCCATTGCGTCTAGTTCCTTAATCACCGAATGGGTCAAAGGCAAGTCTTTGGAAGAAGCGGGATCCATCAAAAATAGCCAAATCGCCGAAGAACTTGAATTACCGCCAGTAAAAGTACACTGCTCCATTTTGGCGGAGGATGCTATTAAAGCCGCGATTGCTGATTACAAAACCAAACAAGCCAAATCATAAAAATAAAAAGTGCGGTAAATTAACCGCACTTTTCGTCGTTCCGGAGGAAATATGAGTATTACATTGACGGAAAAGGCTGCGCAACGTGTGAAAGCTTTTTTGGATAATCGCGGCAAAGGCATAGGTTTACGTTTGGGAGTGAAAACCTCGGGCTGTTCAGGTTTAGCGTATGTACTTGAATTTGTTGATGTACTAAATGAAGAAGATCAAGTTTTCGAACAACATGGCGTAAAAGTTATCGTTGACCCCAAAAGCTTAGTTTATTTAAATGGAATTGAATTGGATTATGTAAAAGAAGGTTTAAATGAAGGCTTTAAATATAACAATCCAAACATAAAAGAATCTTGCGGTTGTGGCGAAAGTTTCCATGTTTAAGGAGTTATCATGCAAAACCCTTTTAAAGTGTTTGATTTACCTGTTAATTTCCAACTTGATACGCAAGCCTTAAATGAACGCTATTTAGCGCTACAGAAATCGTTGCATCCGGATAATTTTGCGTCAGCCGATGTTGGGCAACAGCGTCTTGCGATGCATAAATCGACAGAAGTGAATGATGCTTTAAAAACGTTAAAAGACCCAATTTTGCGTGCTGAGGCGATTATTGCGCTCAACACCGGCGAGCAACAAAATGTTGAACAAAAAAGCACTCAAGATGTAGCGTTTTTAATGCAACAGTTACAATGGCGCGAGCAGTTGGAAGAATTGGAAAATCAAAAAGACAAACAAGCGCTAAGTGTGTTTGCTAAAGAAATCAAACAAGAAACTCAGACGTTATTGGTTGCGCTTGCCAACCGCATTGAAGGTGCTCAGTGGGTGCAAGCGATACAGTTTTGCGATAAATTGCGCTTTATCCGCAAGTTAAGCGAAGAAATTGAACGGGTTGAAGAACGGCTTTTTGAATCATAAATCACCTAATGAAATCCACACTTTCATAACATATCTAGCGAATTATGCAAACTCTCGAACAATTATCTAATCCGAAACATTCCGCTTGGAACACCATTTCTCAATGGATTGAGCAAGCGCGTAATCACTGCGAAGTGATTAAAAAAGATCAATCCAGTGCCGAACGTGAACTTTTCACCATGCAAATGCCGACTTCCTCACCGATAGGAGCAGTGATTTATGAAACTGGCGGTATTTTGATTCATCACGGTTGGTTACGGATTTTAGGTTCAGGCAGTTTTAAACTAGCACGTGGTTTAATGGATTGGAATTTCAGCAAATCTTTCAGCCAATCCGGCGAAAAACCGAAATATTTATTGGTGGCGGATGATGTGATTGGTGGATATTTTGCGTTAAATGGTGGCTCGTTAGGAAAAAATCTTGGAAAAATCTACTATTTTTCTCCGAAAGATTTAAGTTGGCATGATTTGAATTTTACTTACACCGAATTTTTAGCTTGGGGGCTGAACGGCGATATTGATGCATTCTACCAAGATTTATTCTGGCAAAATTGGCAAGAAGACGTAAAACAGCTCGACGGTAACCAGCTTTTTGTTTTTACGCCGGATTTGAGCGAAGATAAAAGCATACCGATTGACGCGCGGCAGAAACGAGAAGTAAATATCGAAACGCACTACAACGCGAGTTTTGCGCAAAAAGAAAAGTTTGAAATGGCGTATTCTGTCGTATAACTAATTGAAATAGAAAAGAAATATTATGGCATTATTACAAATTGCAGAACCCGGACAGACTGCCGCACCGCATCAACATCGTTTGGCGGCGGGGATTGACTTAGGTACGACAAATTCATTGGTTGCCACAGTGCGTAGTGGACAAGCAATGATTTTAAATGATGAACAAGAACGAAGTTTAGTGCCGTCCGTGGTGCATTATGGCGCAACGGAAAAACAGGTTGGTGCGGAAGCTTTTGCACTGGCGTCGCAAGATCCGAAAAATACCGTGATCTCCGTGAAACGCTTAATCGGTCGTAGTCTTGAGGATGTGCAAGCACGCTATCCAGCAATGCCTTATGAATTTGTGGCGAGTGAAAATGGTTTGCCGCTTATCGTAACTGAGCAAGGGGTAAAAAGCCCGGTAGAAGTGTCTGCTGATATTTTAGCGCGTTTAAATCACATTGCAGAACAACGCCTTGGTGGCGAGCTTTCCGGTGTCGTAATTACCGTGCCGGCGTATTTTGACGATGCGCAACGTCAAAGTACCAAAGATGCTGCCCGTTTAGCCGGCCTAAATGTGTTGCGTTTGCTAAATGAACCGACTGCCGCTGCGGTGGCTTATGGCTTGGATAGTGCACAAGAAGGTATTATCGCCGTATATGATTTGGGCGGCGGTACGTTCGATATTTCTATTTTGCGTTTATCCAAAGGGGTGTTTGAAGTGTTGGCGACTGGCGGCGACACCGCATTGGGCGGCGATGATTTTGATCATCTTATTGCCGATTGGGTCGTTGAGCAAACTCAAATTAAACCGCAAAACGCTAATCAACAACGCGAACTTTTAATACTGGCAAATCAAACAAAAGTCGCTCTGACTAATGTCGAAAATACAACTATTTATTGGCAAGGTTCTTGCGTGGAAATCTCTCGCCAGCAATTTAACGAATTGATTCACAACTTAGTGAAACGCTCATTACTCACTTGTCGCCGCGCATTAAAAGACGCCGATGTAGAAGCCGATGAAGTGCAACAAGTTGTGATGGTAGGCGGTTCAACCCGCGTGCCTTATGTGCGTGAACAAGTGGGAGAATTTTTCGGTAAAACTCCTCTAACGTCTATCGATCCAGATAAAGTCGTTGCCCTTGGCGCCGCACTTCAAGCAGATATTTTAGTGGGCAATAAAACTGACAGCGATATGCTATTGCTTGATGTCGTACCGCTTTCTCTTGGTATCGAAACCATGGGCGGCCTGGTAGAAAAAATTATTCCGCGCAACACCACAATTCCGGTGGCGCGTGCGCAAGAATTTACTACTTTTAAAGACGGACAAACCGCGATGACCATTCACGTAGTGCAAGGCGAGCGCGAATTAGTGGCTGATTGCCGTTCTCTAGGTCGCTTCACCTTACGCGGCATTCCGCCGATGGTTGCCGGCGCAGCGCATATTCGTGTGACTTATCAAGTAGATGCAGACGGTTTATTAAGCGTCAGCGCAATGGAAAAATCCACTAAAGTGCAGGCGTCCATTCAAATTAAACCGTCCTATGGTTTAACCGATGAAGAAGTGACCGCGATGATTAAATCCTCTTTCGACAATGCGCAACAAGATATGCAAGCGCGCGAATTAGCAGAACAACGCGTGGAAGCGGAACGTGTGATTGAAAGCGTGATCGTGGCATTGCAAACGGACGGTTCAGAATTACTGAGCACCGATGAATTTCATCAAATTGAAGCGGTGCTGAAACAGTTGATGGACGCGAAACAAGGTTTGGATTGTAGCGCTATTGCGCAAGGTATTAAGGCTCTGGATGCGGCGACGCAAGCGTTTGCCGCGCGCCGTATGAATGCATCGATTAATAAAGCGTTAACCGGCAAAAACGTGTCGGAGATTGGGAAAAATTAATCGAAACACTATCGTGAAGTTGTAAATTAGCACCGCATTGAAGTTGCAACATAATTGCTTTCAACTAACGGCTAGTAGCGGTGAAGTCCAAATCAGCACCGCATTGAAACCGCTCTTCACCTTTAAAATGTGTTTATCCGGTGAAGGAAAGTGCGTATTAAACCCATTTTTTATAATTTTAAGGAAAGTAATATGCCAAAAGTGATTTTTTTACCTAACGAAGAAATTTGCCCGGAAGGTATGGTGGTGGACGCCGCCGCCGGCGATAATTTATTGGAAGTCGCGCTTAATGCCGGCGTAGAAATTCATCATGCGTGTGACGGCTCTTGTGCGTGCACCACTTGCCACGTGATTATCCGCGAAGGATTTGATTCTTTAAACGAAACCAGCGATCAGGAAGAAGATATGTTGGATAAAGCTTGGGGTTTGGAAATGGACAGCCGCCTTTCTTGCCAATGTATTATCGGCGATGAAGATTTAGTGGTGGAAATTCCGAAATACAATATTAATCATGCCAACGAGGCGGCGCATTCATGAAATGGACAGACACGCAATTTATCGCCGAAGAGCTTTATGATCGTAATCCGAATTTAGATCCGAAAACCGTCCGTTTCACCGATTTGCATCAATGGATTTGCGAATTAGACGGTTTTGACGATGATCCGCAAAAATCTAATGAAAGTATCCTTGAAGCCATTTTGCTTAAGTGGTTAGAAGAATATGAGTAAAAATGCCCGCTTTGGCGGGTTTTTTTAGTCTGGCGTTTGGACAATTCCTTCATTAACCTTAAATAATTTCCCTGTTTCAACTTTCATTTCTTTTAATTGATCTTGCGTGATCGCGCTGACAAAAACTTGTGAGTCGCTTTGTTGTAAGCGTTCGGCAAGTAATGCGCGTTTGAATTGATCTAACTCGGAGGCGAAATCGTCAATTAAGAAAATGCAACGGCGCTGTTTTTCTTGCATTAAATGTTCGCCTTGGGCTAGGCGTAAGGCACACATGAGCAGTTTTAATTGTCCGCGAGAAAGTACGTCTTCTACCGGTAATCCGTTGGTCTTAAAACGAAAATCGGCTTTTTGCGGACCAGAAAAGGTGTAGCCTAGAGCTTTATCGCGTTCAAAACTTTGTGCCAGTAAATCGCCGTATTCGGTGTCTTTGTCCCAGCCTTGGTGGAAACTGACGTTGATTTCAATTTCAGGCAAAAATAATTGACAAGTTTGCTCGATTTTCGGGCGTAAGGCTTCGGCGTATTCTGTACGCCAGCGACTAACTTGATGAGCAAATTTAGCCAATTCCAAATCCCATACTCTTATTGCCGCATAAGGTTGTCGCTGGATCAGCACCGCATTGCGTTGTTTGAGTAGGCGATTGAGATTGCGCCATGCCGAATGGAAACCGGAGTGATGATGAAATAAACCCCAATCTAAAAATGCGCGGCGAAAGCTTGGGCCGCCGTTCAGCAAGGTTAAACCTTCCGGCGTAATCAGTTGCATAGGGAGAAGATGGGCTAGATCGGCAATTTTGTTGCCATCTTCTCCATTGATTTTCACGAGGGTATTGCCTTGGCGCAGTTTTTGTAAGCCTACCGACCATTGATGCCGACTTTCTTGAATTTGTCCGAATAGGGTGAAGTACGGTTCTTCGTAAGAAATAATGCGATTTGTCACCGTAGTTTTGAAGGATCGGCCATGCCCCAAATAGAAAATCGCCTCTAGCAGGCTGGTTTTACCGCTACCGTTGTTGCCGACCAAAAAGTTAAAGCCGGGATCAAATTCTAGCTCCACGGCATTTAAATTACGAAATTTTTCAACTAATAAGCGAGAAATGGCCATCTTACAGACGCATCGGCATAATCACGTATTCGCTGCTACTGTCTTCACAATTTTCAATTAAGCAGCTAGATGAGGCGTCAGTTAAGCGAATGCGAACTTGTTGGCATTTTAGTGCGTTCAATACGTCTAAAATGTAGGTGACGTTGAAGCCGACTTCCAATTCTTCACCGACATAAGCCACATCGACGATTTCCTCCGCTACTTCGTGTTCCGGGTTGGATGCGGTGATTTTAAGTTGGTTTTCGGTTAAATTTAAACGTACGCTGCGAACCCGCTCGTTAGATAAAATTGAGGCGCGTACAAAGGCTTGTTTTAATGCTTCCCAACTGCCTTCGACGATTTTCGTCGCATTGCGTGGTAATACGCGACGGTAATCAGGAAAACGACCGTCAATTAATTTTGAGGTAAATACAATGTGGTTAAGGTGAATACGAAGGTTATTCGTGCCGATTTGTAAACGGGCCGGTTCGTCGCTCGTTTCAAGTAAACGATTAAGTTCTAGTACACCTTTACGCGGTAGAATTACTGCATGATTTTGTAATTCTTGTTCAAGGGCGATGGTACAGACTGCAAGACGGTGACCATCGGTTGCCACGGTGCGCAGTAAATTGCCTTCAGTTTCGAACTTCATACCGTTTAAGAAATAGCGCGCATCTTGATTTGCCATGGAAAATTGGGTCGCTTCAATTAGACGGCGCAAAGTGCTTTGCGGTAACTCAAAATCCACTTCCGATTGCCAATCTGTTAAGTTCGGATATTCTTCCGCTGGCAGTGTCGTGAGGTTAAATTTACTTCTGCCTGACTGTACGATGGCACGATCTTCTTCAAAACTGACGGTAATTTCAAACTCGTCGGACAATGTACGGCAGATATCAAGGAATTTTTTTGCCGGAATTGTAAAACTACCGTTTGCAGTGGCGGAGGAAAGTTGGGTGCAGCTGGACAGTTCCACTTCTAAATCCGTTCCCGTGATAGTTAAGCGGTTGTCTTCAATGTGTAACAATACATTATTCAACACGGGAATGTTCGGGCGGCTGGTTAATACACCACAAACTTGCTGTAAGGGTTTTAAGAGATTTTCTCTCGAAATACTAAATTGCATGACGGCTCCTTATGCGGATAACGTGCGAATCAAGTTCGCCCAATCTTCTTGAATACTGTTGTCTTTTTCGCGGAATTTCGGTACTTCGCGGCAAGCGTTTAATACTGTGGTGTGATCGCGATCAAATGCGCGGCCGATTTCGGGCAAACTGCGGTTGGTCAATTCTTTGGCTAATGCCATGGCAATTTGGCGTGGACGGGTAACTGAGCGTTGGCGGCTTTTCGATTTTAAATCCGAGACTTTAATGCGGTAGTATTCCGCGACGGTTTTTTGAATGTTATCAATCGTCACCAAACGTTCTTGCAACGCAAGAATATCTTTTAGCGTATCACGCACAAAGTCGATGTTGATATCGCCACCTTTGAAATCTTGCATAGCTTTTACGCGGTTAAGTGCGCCTTCAAGTTCACGTACGTTAGTACGTAAACGTTGCGCAATAAAGAACGCTACTTCTTCTGGCAAATGCATGTGATGTTCTTCCGCTTTTTTCAGCAAAATCGCTACGCGAGTTTCCAGATCCGGTGGCTCAATGGCGGTAGTTAGGCCCCAACCGAAACGGGATTTTAAACGTTCTTCGATTTTTTCGATTTCTTTCGGATAACGATCCGAAGTTAAAATAATTTGCCGACCGGTTTCAAATAAATTATTGAAAATATGGAAGAATTCTTCTTGTGTTTTCTCTTTTTCAGCAAAGAATTGGATGTCATCCACCAGTAATGCATCCAATGAGCGATAAAACTTTTTGAATTGCTCCATATTGTTGTCACGCATGGCTTTTACCATGTGTTGCATGAAATTGTTGGCGTGAATGTAAAGTACTCGTGCATTCGGTTTGTTGGCTAAAATACCGTTGCCGATGGCGTGTAATAAGTGAGTTTTACCTAACCCGGTGCCACCGTATAAAAAGAACGGATTCGCTGCAGGTTCGCCTGGTGCTTGCGCAAGCTTTTGTCCTACTGCGCGTGCCAGTTGATTGGATTTCCCTTCAACAAAGTTTTCAAATAAATGTTTGGCATTGAGGTGCGATTCGAATTTCACTGGTTTTTCAATTTCTTGTTCAAAATCGACCGTTGCTAATGGTTTGACAGGCGCTGTGGGCACCGCATTGGGAGCCGGTTTTACGCCTTCTTTAAGAATAATTTGTAAATGTGGATTTTGTGTGAGTGTTTGGCAAATTTGTTGGATTTGCACAAGGTAATGGGTCTCCACCCAGCCTTTGACGAACATGTTGGATGCGTAAAGGACAATTTGATCGTTAGACACCACATCCGCCTGTAGCGGGCGCAGCCAAGTGCTTAAATCGGTGGCGGAAACGTGATCTTGTAATTGAGAAAGGCAGTTTTGCCAAAGATTGGAGAGGCTCACGATAAATTATCCTTAAGTATATTGCTATGCGTTTGTTATCGGATTCGCATTGAAACTGCGGTAAAAATTGCGGGGGATTTTACAATAATCTTGGGGAAAAATCTTCCATGGAGAAAAGGAAAAACACAAAAAGGTCGCTTGAGATTTTGTCTAAAATCCGTATAATCGCCCCGATTTTTAAAGGAACGGAAGACTATTTTGCAGAAAATTCCTTTCTTTGTTTGACGAAGAGCCGATTTATGATTAGAATCGCGCTCTATTTTTTATTCACTCACAGTCTTGATTTAGGAAGATTACAATGAAACGTACATTTCAACCTTCTGTATTAAAACGTAGCCGTACTCACGGTTTCCGTGCTCGTATGGCAACTAAAAATGGCCGTCAAGTTTTA
>ERZ773100.1322-NODE-1322-length-11569-cov-89.084158_pt1 | contig 11569 bp, 9 predicted proteins | sample MGYA00511119_ERZ773100 | MGnify/ENA primary metagenome ERZ773100 (study PRJEB29015, sample SAMEA2738000) | human oral metagenome | biome: human oral; feature: human-associated habitat; material: dental | place: China | collected 2111 ...
CGGCTCCGGGCCGTCCAGACCCCGCAGGGCTTTGAGACGGGCGCTCTCGTCGCGGCCCATCGCGCCGGAGCCGAGCGGGCGGCGGAAGAATCGCTCGCCGCCTCCGACGATGCCGGCCTGGTCGAGGCCTGCGGCGGGCGCGTCGTCGTCGTCGCCGGGGACGAGCGCTCCATGAAGGTGACGACCCCGATGGACCTGGCCCTGGCCGAGCTGCTCCTTGAGCAGCGGCCCGGCAGAACACCGAGCGTGAGTACCCGGGTTCTCCGGGATGGGGAGAACTGACGATTGGGTCTGTTTCCCTTCCGGTATCGTCTCGGGCGTGGATGGTTCTATCGTCTGTCCCATGAGCACGACCGTGATGCCTGCTCCGACGCAGGCCGGCTCCAGCACTCGGCTCCTGTCCTGGCCCGTGATCGCTTGGGGTCTGTGGGACTGGGGGTCGGCGGCTTTCAACGCCGTCATCACCACTTTCGTCTTTACCGTTTACCTGGTTAGTGACTCCTTCGGGGCGAAGGCCGACAACGAGTCGGCACTGTCGATCGGTCTGGCAATCGCCGGTCTGTTCATCGCCCTGCTGGCGCCGGTGACCGGGCAGCGCTCGGATCGGGCCGGGCGGACCGTTTTCTGGCTCGGAGGCTACACCGCAGTGGTGGTCGGGGTCTCGGCGGCCCTGTTCCTGGTGCGGCCGGAGCCCGGCTACCTGTGGCTCGGCATCGTCCTGCTGGGGGTCGGAAATATCTTCTTCGAGCTTGCCTCGGTCAACTACAACGCTATCCTCAACCATCTGGCCTCCAAGGACCGGATCGGCGCCGTCAGCGGTCTGGGCTGGGGGATGGGATACCTCGGCGGTATCGTCCTGCTGCTCATCCTCTACATCGCGCTGGTGGGCCCCAGCCCCCTGATCTCCTTCCCCGCCGGGACCGGAATGGGGGTGCGCGTGGCCATGCTCGTGTCGGCGGCCTGGTTCGGCCTGTCCGCGCTCCCCGTCCTCATCAACCGCTCCCGCAAGCTGGAACACTCCGGAGCCGACGGCAGCGGAGAGGCGAGTGAGGGAATGACGTCGGCCGAACCGGGGCGGGACCGGGCCGGCATGGAGACCGAACCCGAGGACGCCGCCTCCCACAACGCCGAGCGCAGGGAGTCGTTCCTGACCTCCTACAAGCTGCTATGGCGCACCTTGCTCCAGCTGCACAACTTCCAGCCGCGGCTGCTGTGGTTCCTGCTGGCCGCCGCCGTCTTCAGGGACGGGCTGGCCGGGGTCTTCACCTACGGCGGCATCATCGCCCAGAACACCTTCGGCTTCTCATCGGGCGATGTCATCATCTTCGCCATCGTCGCCAACATCGTGGCCGGCATCGCCACGATCGGCGCCGGGCGGCTCGACGACCGCTTCGGCCCCCGCAACGTCATCATGGCCAGCCTCATCATCCTGGTGGTGACCGGACTGCTGGTGTTCTTCCTGCACACTGCAGGTACGGTCGCCTTCTGGGTGCTGGGCCTGCTCCTGTCGGCCTGCGTGGGGCCCGCCCAGTCAGCCGCCCGCTCCTTCCTGGCCCGCCTCATCCCCGAGGGGCAGGAAGGGGAGATCTTCGGCCTCTACGCGACGACCGGGCGGGCAGTCTCCTTCATGGCGCCCATGATGTACGGCATCTTCATCTACCTGGGCACGCGCGTCGTCGGTCAGGGGGCGAACTACTGGGGGATCCTCGGGATCGTCACCGTGCTGGCGACCGGGCTGCTCCTCATGCTGCGCGTGGGAGATCCGGTTTCCGACGAGGAGACCGCTGCGTAGACGGCTCGGGGAGGCGGCGTTGCGAGGGCCTTGCGGGGAAGGAATCGGGAACCCCGATCAGGATGAGGACTTGCGGGCCTCTCGCTCGACGCGCATGCGCTCGAGGTCCTCCGACGTGAGCGGCCCCTGGGTGGTTCCCGGCGTGCCGTCCTGACGGAGCCAACTTACGGTGAGGCCCTCCTTGGCGCCGAAACGGGCCAGATGGATGCCGACGACGTGTTCGAGCCGCTCGAGGTGCTCGTCGTCGGCGGTCAGATCGAGCTGGAGGGCGCCGTCGTGGCACGAGAGCGCCACGACGCCGGTCATCGTCCCTTCACGGTCGAAGGTCAGGGAGCCGGTCTCGGCGTCCTCGTCCCACATGGTGGTGATCTTGCGGCCCATGTGGCCGGTCAGCTGCTTTCCGTACCGGGCCGGACGGTCTGTGGCGATGCGTGCGGTGGAGCGGCGCGAGAAATCGGGCCGTGCTGAGTCAGTCATGCTCCTATTCTGACGCGCCTCCCCATCAAAGACGTCTACGAACTCTCTGACATTGCGAGGCAGTAGGAGAGGCGGCAGGCGTGACAACAGGAGTAATAAGAGATCGTGTATCGCGGTGCGCCGCGAGCAGCCTCGCGAATGCGCGGGACTCGGCACGTGGCTCCTTCAGGGCCGATGCGGTCCACCGGCGTGGGTAGCCCACAGGAACCGATGCTTCCAGTAGGCCTCACCCCTCATACACCGTGACCGATATCTGAACCGCTGACAGTTCGTCAACTCGGCCTCGCGCAGTACGGAGACGAACTGCGCGTGCTCGCGCTGGGCGATGTCGTGATCGGGGATGCTCACCGTGTTGTTGGTGAGGTAGAACGCGTAGCTGAGGCGGGGGCTACGTAGCGTATCTCGGACCAGAGACCACCATCCGAAGCGCTTGTACGGCCCTGTGACGACCTCTTTCAGCGGGGCGATGTCGCTGGGTTTTGAATTTGAATCATGGCACTCCTGAGGTGTAGCTGTCGTTCGGCAGGCCTGTGGCGCGCGCCGTTTCAACTGCTGGTGCAGGTACGGCCACCAGCAGCATCAGTGGCTTACTGCGGTTCCAGGAAGGGTTCTATTCCCCGGATGAGCTGTTCCGCGCCGAGGTTGGGGTCGAGTGCTCTTTGCAGCAGAAACCCGTCAACGGCAGCGACCAGAACGAGTGCCCTGGCCTCCGCTTCCTCTGCGTGCGCGCCCTTCTGAGCGGCGAGCCGTTTGGCGAGGCGGGCACGAAAGGTGGAGAACATCGTGGCCAGGTCACTGCGCAGCTCGGCGTCGTGCGTGGCTGCGACCAGTGCCTCGTTGAGCAGGACCACTCCCGGGTAGTCGGGCTTCAGGTCAAGGCGGAGGAGAAAGGCCAGCAGCCCCTCTCGGAGGTTCGGCGCCTCCAGCGCCTCCCGGAAGGGACCCTCAAGGAGGCTGCGCGCGCCCTCGCATGCGGCGGCGCGACGCAGTCCCTCGATGCTGCCCACGTGGTAGTGGACGAGGCCGGGGCTGACTCCGGCGCGCTCGGCGACTCGGCGAGTTGTCACTATCTCCCAGCCGCCGTCAACGACGAGCTGCTGCGCGGCGGCAATCAACTCCTGACGAGTCGAGGTCTTATCGGACACGTAACCTCCTCAACGTCTTCACAACTTGATGAACGACGTACTTGTACGGTTGTCTTGGGCGAACGCCCAAGACAACCGCACAAGTCACTTCTGCGTGTTGCAAGGCGAGGGGCGGTTCTCGCAAAGTGAGCCAAGTGAGCAAGATTCGGCTGGGTTGCGCCTTACGTCGGTGACGTTGTGGCGTTCCTGGCGTGCGAGCCGGCGGCGCGCGTGCTGCGGAGCGGCTGGGGTGCGCGGAGCCGTTGGTGTTGCTTGCGTACCGGGGTTATCGGCGTCAGTCGTCATGCCGGTCGCTCATGTCGGAGGCCCGGAGTCGGCAAGAAAGGACTCGGCCCGCAGCTCGGACTTCCGAGCTGCGGGCCCAAGCCTCGCAAGGTCCCACCTGCGACCCGGGGTCCCATGCACCCGGGGAGGCGGTTCCTCCTTCGCCGAAACGATCACGCCAGGCTCCCTATGACCCGGTGTCATCTCAGAGATGCAGTCCGTCGTCGGGCTCCCCAACCCTCGAGACCGTCCCTGTCCAGCGGTTGACACTATGTAACGCCATCATTCTGTGAGGACGAGGGTCAGAAACCTGGGAAAAATCTGGGAAATTCTCGGTCGGGTTGATTCGGTGAGTCAAGGATTCTCTTAGGGAAGGCGGACGCTCATCATCGCTCAGGAGATGGGGGAGAAGCGGACAGCGGTGCCTGATGCCGTCACCATGAGCATGCCGTTGTCCGAACCCAGTGTCTCGTAGTCGATGTCGACGCCGACGACGCCCTCGGCCCCGAGCTCCTGGGCGCGCTGAACCATCTCCGCCAGGGCCGTCTCCCGAGCTTGGATGAGCTCTCCCTCGTAGGTCTGGGAACGACCGCCCACTAAGTTGCGGAACCCCGCGGCCATGTCTTTGATGAAGTTGACTCCCGCGATGGTTTCCCCGCAGACGACTCGCAGGTACTGCGTGACGGGGGTTCCCTCGACGGTGGGGGTGGTGGTGACGATCATGGGCTGGTCCTCCTCGGGTTGTTGATCGGTGATGCCGGTGGTCACGACCATACTGTCCCGGAATGTTCTGTGGGCGCTTCTTACGGTTGGCTCCGAGCCAGTCTCAGAAGGCGGCTGTAGCGCTCGCCGATCTCCTCGTGGGGGACGGGCGCGCCGTCGAGGCTCCAGGACAGCAGGTGCTCCAGACTGAATCGAGCGGCGCAGCGCGAACAGGAAACGGGCGAGGACGGGCGACGCATCCGATCGACCTCGTGGCCCTCCGGGCACCTGCCCACCCATCGCCCCCGCAGCCTCGGAGCCCGGGCGTCCACGAGCCGTCGTCCGGTGGCTCCCAAACGGGTCGCCTCGGTGGCCCAGACGGCGTCGTGCCCGTGATGGGGGCCTACGCGGGCGTGGGCGATCTCGTGCAGGATCGTCTCGCGGACCTGGGGTTCGTCGTACAGGCTCATGAGGTGGCGGCTGAGTGTGAGTCTGCGTCTCGTATGGTCAGTCTGGCCCGCCCGGCGGCGCGCTCGGTCGAGGCTCAGCTCCCAGTCGCCGACGCCGGCCTCCTCCATGAGGGCGTGCGCCAGGCTCAGGACGTCGGGAAGATTCACGGCCCCACACTATGCACTGGCGGCCCTGCCTCCTCGACGGCGGCACCGGTGATACCGGGCGCATCCCGCCGGCAGTGCGCGGCGGTCAGTTATTCCGGGAAGTCCTGGCATCGGGGGCGCGGTGAGTCCTGCCGTTGTGTGACACGATGATCCTGATGTCCCAGCATCCCTCCAGCCAGCGTTCGCGGGACCGCCGAAGTGCGAGCGGTTCCGGCTCGTCTCAGTCCGCCCGCACTCCGCGCCGCGCGGGCCCGACGGCGCAACGCGGCAGTGAGCGAGCCCGGAGCGGTGATCGACCGGGCCGCCTGCGCAGCAGTATCAAGCGTAGAAGACGAAGCGGGGAACGCGCGGTCGTGGCCTTCCTGCGCAGTCCGGTGGGCGTGGTTCTCGGTGCCTTCCTCGTCACGCTCCTGGTGGGCCTGATCGGGGTGCGCGCAGTCGGCTCCTCGCTCAGCGGACTCATGGGGTTGGGGCGACGGGCCTCTCATGGGGCGACGAGTTCTGCGCCGGCACCGCTGGTGCCCGATGCGAGCGGGTTCGATGCCACCCGCATCATCGACGACGAGGTCTTCTACGACTCCGGTGCGATGACGCGCGAGGAGATCGCCGCCTTCCTGACGCGGGTCAACTCCGGCTGCCAGCCGGGCAGTGATGGCACCGAGTGCCTGGCCACGGCCACCTTCTCCATGCAGGAGCGCGAGGTCACCACGTTCTGCCCCGGCGGCATCAAGGCCGCCTCGGGTCTTAGCGCGGCCGATGTCGTCTGGGAGGTCTCGCAGGCGTGCGACATCAACCCCCAGGTCCTCCTGGTGCTCATCCACAAGGAGCAGGGGCTGCTCACCGCCTCGGGCCGAACCCTGAGTGCCCGCGACTACGAGGCCGCGGCCGGCTACGCCTGCCCCGATCATGGAACCTGCGATCCTCAGTGGGCCGGTTTCTTCCCCCAGCTCTACGGGGCGGCCTCCCAGTTCCAGCGCTACCGCATCAGCCCGGAGACCTATGACGTGGTGGCTCAGCGTCCCACCCGGATCGCCTACTCGCCCGATGCGCAGTGCGGCAGTGGCGAGGTCACGGTGGCGAACCAGGCGACGGCCGGTCTGTACAATTACACGCCCTTCCAACCCAATGAGGCCGCCGGTAGCGGAGGCGACCAGTGCACCTCGTGGGGCAACTGGAACTTCTACGGCTACTTCAAGGCACTCTTCGGGAGTCCGACGTCGGGCCAGCCGCTCCCGAGCTAGTCTCTGGAACGCCGTCATTTCAACGATCCTGGGGTGTAGCGCCGGTGCACTCAGGAGGTCGTAACCATATCGTCACCAAGCGTCACCATTTAGATGCGTTATTTCCAGGCTTCTCTCAGACTGCGTCGGCAGAGTCAGAGTCACCACTGAACGGTGGCGACCGCGAGGTACTGGGGAGTACTGCAGACCGGTCACCATCGAGTCTGGGCCACAGCCAAGGGAATGTGCTCGGACGTTTCGGTGAAGGAGGACCCGCTGCCGAATGGGAACCGGTGAGCGACCTCGTTGCGAAGGGCCCGGCCCGGTATTTTAACCGGGGCGGGCCTTCGCAGTGCCTGGGCGCAGGACCATCCGGTCCGCGCCCAGGCTTCTTTCCAGGGACTGCTCCCGTGGCATGACATGATGCGAACATGACGCTGCCGCCGGTACTGGCGACCACCTGGGTCGTCATCGAGTACCTCATCAAGATCGCCGCGCTGGGCACGGTTCCGGAGAACCGCCGTCCGTCGTCGTCGACCGCGTGGCTTCTGCTCATCTTCCTGCTGCCCCTGGTGGGACTCCCGCTCTACCTGCTCATCGGCAGCCCGTGGGTCCACGGCACCCGCCGCCGCCAACAGCACACCGTCAACGAGATCACCCTCGACTACACCCGCGCCATGCCTGACCTGCCCAAGGGGGCGCGGCCCTCGACCTACCTGGCCGGAGCGTTGCGCATGAACCGCAGGCTCACCGGGCTGCCCTGCGTCAGCGGGGAAGTGGTGGCCGTTCACGCCGAGCCCGCCGCCACCTACGAGGCCATGGCCCGCGCTGTTGACGCCGCCACCGACCACGTCCACGTCGAGTTCTACATCATGAGCTGGGACGAGGTCACCGACGTCTTCTTCGCCTCCTTGGAGCGCGCGGTGGCCCGAGGGGTCACGGTGCGCCTCCTGCTGGACCACCTGGGCAGCCGCAAGTACCCCGGCTGGAAGCAGTTCTGCCAGCGCATGACCGACGCCGGCATCCGCTGGCGGCTCATGATGCCCCTGCTGCCGCTCAAGCGGCGCTGGCGCCGCCCGGACCTGCGCAACCACCGCAAGATCCTGGTCATCGACGGTGAGAAGGCCTTCATCGGCAGCCACAACGTCATCGACCCCACCTACCGGACCCGGCGCAATGTGCGGGCCGGGCGCCGCTGGGAGGACCTGTCCGTGGAGGTCACCGGCGAGATCGTCCTGGAGGCCCAGGCCGTCTTCGCCATGGACTGGTACTTCGAGGCCGGCGAGCAGCTCGAGGCCTTCGACCTTGCCCTGGGAACGCCCGTGGAAATGCTGCCGGAGATGGCGGGTCTGCCGGGGATCCCGATAGGGACGCCGGCTCCCCGGCCGGGGCGGCCCGACGCAGTCGTCAACGCCATGCAGCTCGTCCCCTCCGGTCCCGGATACCCCACCGAGCCGAACCTGCGGATGTTCCTGGCTCTCATCAATGGGGCCAAGCGGCGCGTGTCCATTACCAGCCCCTACTTCATCCCCGACGAGGCACTCCTGTCCGCGATGACGTCGGCCGCCTACCGGGGGGTGGAGGTCGAACTGTTCGTGGGCAAGGAGTCCGACCAGTTCATCGTCAGCCACGCCCAGCGCTCCTACTACTCGGCGCTCCTGGCGGCGGGGGTGCGGATCTACCTCTACCCCTCGCCGATCGTCCTGCACTCGAAGTACATGACGGTCGACGACGAGGTCGGGGTCATCGGCTCCTCCAACATGGACTTCCGTTCCTTCGCCCTCAACTACGAGGTCATGCTGCTGGCCTTCGGCGGGGACCTTGACGACCTGCTGCGCGTCAATGACGTCGACTACCGGGCCATCTGCACCGAACTGACCCCGGAGGTGTGGGCCACCGAGCCCTGGTACAACCGCTATGTGGACAACGTCTGTCGCCTTATGTCCGCTGTGCTGTAGGGCCGGTCAGGGGGCGAGCATTTCTCCCAGGCGCACTTCAGGTTTGTAGGAAATATACAATATATGGTCGCTTGGGTCGTATGTGTCATAAGGTCGGATTTGCTGGAAAGATCTGTGTGAAAACGACTGTCAGGGGCGAGTGTAGGAACTGCCAATATTTGTCACATTATCTGACGTGGAGTGTTTGTGTGGAGAGGTATGATGGAAGTGTCATTTATCTGATCGGTAGATTGTGGTGAATGACGAGGATGAGAGCGCTCAAGTATCCTACTTGGGTTCGACGACTTCGAAGGAGAGATCTCGATGAGTGCGACGTGAGTGCTAGGGCGGATAGGTGTTCCAGTAATGGCCTTTGTTATGGCGATTGGAATGTTGTTCGGCTCAGCAGGGTAGGCTGTAGCCGCACCTCAACCGGTTGCTCAAAGTCCTGAGCAGGCGAAGGTGGCGGAGCTTCAAGCCGAGTATAAGGCGGAAGCGTCGCCTGAAGACTACCAGAAAGCGGTTGAGACCTATGATCGACTGGTCGCGGGAAAGCCTGACCCCGTTGAGCAACCGGCTTCTGTATGCGTCAGTATCCCCAAGGCAGTCGTTGTTGCCTATGGGTGGTATCTGCAAGCTGTTGGCGGAGTGACTGCTGTCGCCGGTGGTACCGCAGATGGGACGATCGTTGGTCTTCCTGCCGGTGTGGTGCTCGGTGCCATTGGTGTTGCATATGGGATTGGCGGTAATGCGCTGGTATTATATTGGACCGATCACACTTCTTGGCCCAAACGTATCTGTGTCTGATGGCGATCTCTGATGGAGTGAAGACGCGGATCTCGTGCTGATTATGCGGAGGTCTGCGTCCGATCCTGTCTGGTTAAAATTGTGGATTTTCCTATGAGTTTGGTGGATGGCATGCCGTCTTGGTTTATTGGGGCGAACATTTTTTGGCTGTGTATGGCTGTTGGGGTGGGAATTCGTTATTACCGCACTCGGCAGAAAGACAATCATCAACATCGAGGGGAAGATACTCAAGACTGAGATATCGGCTGTTCCGTTCTGAGTCCGACGAACCTGTCAAGGTGAAGAGGTGTTGCAATGGATATCCCTCAGTGGCTGTGGGGCATTTTGTTCGTGTGGGCCAGCATTGCGCTTGGAACGGGTATCCGTCTGTACCGGACCAGGCACTCCTGGATGCGCAAGTACCGGGAAGACCAGCCCCAGCGCTGACCCGAGCAGATCAACAAGTATCGACGTCGTCGGCCCCCGCACTGGGATGGTGCGGGGGCCGACTGTGTGGAACCGGAGAAAGGGTCTTATGGGGCGCGTGGGCCGGTTGGGCTCAGACGTCTCGGCGGGTGAAGAGGACTCCGGCGATCACCATCGGGACGAGGGCCCAGGCCGCGAAGACGGCGATCGCCTGCCAGTGCTGGAGGAAGGTGCCGGTTCCGGCCTGGCCCCAGTGGTGGGACAGGCTGAAGGGGTCGGCGACGGCGTCGGCCACGGTGTTGGGCAGCAGGCCCAGGACCTTGACCGCCCACTGCCAGCGGCCGGCCAAGAGCTGGAGCGGAATGGTGACGACGAACAGAAGTGAGACCACCACGGTGATGGCTCCCGCCGTCGAGCGGGTGAGGTAGCCCAGCCCCATGGCCATGAGCGCGATGACCATGAAGGACAGTCCGGTTCCCCAGAAGAGTCCCAGATAATGGGTGTTGGTGAGTGACCCGGCATGCCCCTTCATGAACGGGTAGGAAACCACGTAGGACAGGAGCACGGAGGTGACCCCCAAAATGAAGGAGAAAGCCGCCACCACGAGGGCCTTCGCCGCGAAGAGGCGGCCTCGGTGGGGGACGGCCACCACCGAGGAGCGGATCTGGCCCGAGGCGTACTCGCCGGTGACGACCAGCGCTCCCAGGACGGCTACGACGATCATGCCCAGGGTGGAGCCCGAGGAGATCATGTCCTTGGCGATGTCGGCCCGCTCTGGAGAACCGGCGTAGCCGACGGCCAGGCCCGCACCGAACAGGACCATGATGGCGATCGTGATGGCCGAGGTGATCCATGTGGAGACCAGCGTGCGGAGCTTGAGCCACTCGGCGCGGACCGCGCCGGCGACGGACTGTCTGCCGGCCACACGCGGCCGGGCCGGCCAGATGGAGGCCTCCAGGGCGCGCTGATGCGCGGTGCCCGGCTGCTGGTGAGCGGTAGTCGGGATGGCCTTCTGGGCGGCCTCGAAACGGGTGAGGCCCGTGGTGGGCGCTGCGGCTGCGGTGGTCATGGTGGGGTGGTCCTCGGGAATCCTCGTGGTGGTCTTTCTTCCTGAATGACTTCAGGCTAGGAGGGCCGGAACCCGGCGTGATCGTCCCGGTGGGCGAATATCCGCGGCGTGGAGGTACTCCCTCTGGGGGAGGAGGCGTCATCTGTGGGGATGATGAGTCGTCATAGCTCGGGACCACCATAGACCTCGTGGACTGTCCCTGTGGGCTCATGGGTGGGCTCAGAACTCGGGGCCCATGGCGCGTCCGCGAGGGGCGGGGCGTTCGTGAGGTGAGCGTGCTGAGGCGTCAGGCGATTTGGGCGCAGAGCTTGGTGATGCGCTGGAGGCTCACCTTGCGGCTCGTGCCCAGCGTCTGGGCGAACAGACTGACCCTCAGCTCCTCGACCATCCAACGGGCCTCCTCCAGCAGGGCCTCGCGCTGCGGATCGGCCGGCAGCGAGGCCGCCTTGGCGCGTGCCTTGTCCACCACCTCCTGGGCCTGAGAGACCTGGAAGGCCAGGGCCGCGTCCTGGGATGCGGCCGACGGCGCCGAGGCCGCCTTCTCCACCCGCATCACCAGCGCCCTCAGGTAGCGCTCCAGATGCGCCAGATACTCGGGCGGAGTGACAGTGATGAAGCCGTCGGGGATCAGGGCCGCTGCGCGCTCGCGCACCTCCTGGAGTGTGCCCAGCAGGGTCAGCGAGGTGTGCTCGCTCACCACGCGGTCCACCTCCCGGGCCGCCCTGAGTGCCGCGGCGGCCTGCCTGGCCACCCGGTAGACCTCGTCCTCGAGCTCGTCGCGCATGACGCCGACCAGGGAGGCGAAGACCTCCCGCCTGCGCACCTCGGCCAGCGGGCAGCCGGAGGCCGACGCTGCCCAGCGCCCGGCCACGATTCTCGCCCCGGCAACCTGCATATCCTCCACCAGCGCCTCAGTACTCCGATAGGGACTGGCCGCCAGGATCAGCGACTCCTGCGCGCTCCAACGGCTCGTCACCCGGGCCGTCGGCAGTGCGGTGCGGGCCAGGGCCAGCGCCGTGACCCCGGCGCCGTGGGCACCTAGCTGGGCGACGGCGTCGGGCAGGATCCTCAAATCCGCGCTCCTGGCGGAGGTCGCCACCAGGGCCGGGTAGCCGCGCACCACCAGGCCGGCCC
>ERZ773100.1329-NODE-1329-length-11551-cov-4.031924_pt1 | contig 11551 bp, 9 predicted proteins | sample MGYA00511119_ERZ773100 | MGnify/ENA primary metagenome ERZ773100 (study PRJEB29015, sample SAMEA2738000) | human oral metagenome | biome: human oral; feature: human-associated habitat; material: dental | place: China | collected 2111 ...
GCAAAAAGAAGGAGTAGACACCAAAGAACTAGATACTTTTGTTGAAAAAGCAAGAAAAGAGGTGAGGAAAACTATAACAAAAGGAAATAAGAAAATTCTTGGTAAAATTGTTAGAAATGGTAATAAGGTTGAATATACTTATCCTGCACGAAAAATATTGAGATGGAGTGAACAAAGAACGAAGGATTAGAAGAATGCTATTCAAGTAGCAAAAAGATTAAATAACACTAATGTTAATAATATAGGTAAATAACAGAAGGTAAAGTAGGAGAGTTTGTTAAAAGTAGAAAAGAAGTATTAGGATTTGGACAAAAAATAGAACCAAACATCACAGATATAGACGTTTCTACATTAGATGAAATAATTGAGGTAAAAACATCTTTTAGTGCTCTGAAAGAGAATCAATTTGATAAATTCTTAAATATAGTAAGTTGGATAATTTTTGTAATCCAGAACAAAAGAAAGTGATTTTTATATATATAAAGTTTTAACAAGGAGCTATCCGAATTTTGGAAAAGGAGGGGCAACACAATTTATAACTAAATCCGAAATTAGACTAAAAAGGATGATTAATCTAAAAACAGGTGAAATAATCAATTTTAAATAACACTATGCTATGAAACGTTCAAAAATAATAGAGATAATAATTGATAATATTTGTCATGATCCCTCTGCCTATAATCCTAAATGGAGATGGAATGCCTTCTCTAAAAATATCAAAGCTGAATATCAAAAAATTTTGCCAATTCTCAAATACTGGGAAGAAAAAAACTATATTTCTATAATAAATGATGATGAATATATATTTATGTTATTTCCCGAAAATTTACCCGCAAGAGATGTTCTATTGTTAGAAAGTTTATCTTATGAGAACAAAAGCAATAATCGATAATTTTCTATATAAAATAGAATTGTTTTATAGGAATTTTGGGAATGAATGGTCTATTAATGATTTTGCTGAAGATGAAAATCAAAAAAATGTAATAAAAGAGTTTTTACCTTTTTTAGAAAACAAAGGAATTATTGAAATTGTATCTGAAGAAAAGTTTAAAATTATAGACTTACCTTCTAATAGATTATGACTCTTTCATAAATTATTAAAAGTATGAGGAAAATAATAATATTTAAAGAAATATGAAGCGTAAAAATCTTATCAAATTACTAGTAGACACTATTTACCGTGATAATATTTATTTAATAACTCCAATAATAGATTGGGATTTAATGGATATAGTGAATAAACATTTCAGAGATAATTATAACAAAGTACTACCTGTTTTATTAAAGTGGCAAGAAAAAGAATATATTTCATTGATAAATGACGATAATGTTATTTTTATTTTTTATCCTGAAAAATTACCTTTAAAAGAAGATTTGTTAGCAGAGAGTATTCTATAAAATATTAATGTTTTTATTTGTAAGATAGAATTATTTTATACAAGTTTAAAAGGTTGTATGATTACAAACCTTAAAACAACGTTCCTTGACATATTGAAATAGACCCTTCGTGATGTAACCACAAATGCTCACAGCGATAACCGAAAGCACCTCGGCACAACTGTGCTGGAGTGCTCAGGCGATGATGCCTAATCAGGAATACCCGTACAAGGTGATGTACCGCGAGAAAGGCAAAAGCTGGAAATCGCAAAAAGTGAGTATGCCCTATGCCAAAGTTACAGGACTCAAACGGGGACGCACCTACATTTACAAAGTGGGGGTAGCTTGTGGCTTAGAAACAGCCTATAGTAGCTCGGTATTTGGAGAAGAAAGCTATATGTATAGCACCGAACAGGAGTTTACCACCACCGAGCAGATAGACGAAAAGAGTCAAGTACAATGTGGAGTAAAACCGGAAATACGCATCAAGAACACCGAGCCTTTACAGGACAATCTCTATCCTAACACGACCTTTACGGCAGGAGATTTCCCGGTAACGGTGCTCAATGCTACGGGTAACAATGGCGTATACTCAGGAGAAGGCTATGTGAAAGTACCTTATTTGCAAGACACTAAGATAAAGGTAGTGTTTAACGGCATCAAGCTCAATACCGAACGGCAACTCATAGACGGAAAACTCGTAACCACTTATGATGAGACGGAGAGGAATGTGGTGGAAGTTTCAAAGGAAATAAAGGGACTGAAAGAATTTGCTGAAGAATTGAAGAGAGAAATAGCTAAGAAAAAAGAAGAAACTATAGCTCTTTTTGGAGAACAAGATGAGAATTTTGATAAAAGTTTAGAAGAGTGGGCTAAGGAGAAGGAAAGAGAGTATACAGAAACGGCTAAAAAGGAAGCAGAAATAAATACATCTGTAGCAGTTGAAGAAAACGAAGTAAAACAAACAGAATCACCTAGCAATTTACAAAAAAGTAAAGAAACAACTCCTGAAAATAACAAGAAAGGAGATGTTACTTATTATATTAAACATAAAAATAAAAAATACTACACAGGAGATAAAATAAAACTTCCTTATAAGCGGAATATGCTTGAAACCTTTGAAATGGGAGATGTAGCAGATACAACTAAAGTGAATTTTAATATTTATTATCCCAATGGAGGAGGTTTAAAAACTATAGTAGCAGGATTTGAAAAGAAAAAAACATTTTTCATAGAGAAACATTCTGAAGAACTTTTAAAATTGGATATTTATGCATTTGCTAAAGTTCCAGACTCTATAGGAGTACGAATAGAGATAGATAAGGAAGTAAAGAAGTTTGATCTTACGGAGTTAAAAGCTATTGATTTAAGAAATGGAAATAGAGTAGCAAAAAGTGGGGAGACTTTATATTATGTAAATTTTCCTTCTATAGAAAAGGAAAGGCGAGATACCCAATTTATAGTTGAAATAAAACCTAATATTCCTAAGGAAGAAATTCCTGTGAGTTTTATTAATTGGACTGTAAATAGCAAAGAGTTTGAAACAAATCAAGGGGAATTAGATTTCAAGACCTCTATTAATGAAAAACAAGATAAAAAAATAACAGTAAAAACAGGTAATCCTACCCAAACGAGTAAAAGTGTACAAATTAAATGGGTAGATGGCTATGATATTTCTGTAAAAGTAGTTTCTCCTGCTGTACAAAAAGCTTTACGAAAACTTAGTGAATATGTAAATAGTATTGGTAGTGTTTTGAATAAATTAGATAATACAGGAAAGTTAGAGTTTAATATTTCTTTTCAAGGAGAAGAATTTTTAGAAGAAGACAAAGTAACAAGGTTTTACAATATAGTAAGGAAAGGTGGGTTCTCAGGCGGAATTAATTTAGTTTTTAAAGGTTTTACATACGGAGCAGATTTAAAATTAGCAAAAGCAAAGATATATCTTAAGCCTATTATAGGACTTATAGCAAGTGGGCAAATGCAATATGAAAAACGTAATGATAAAAAAGATTTTATAGAAAAAGATTTTACAATGAATTTTGGACTTCAAGCAGATTTGCAAGTAGGAGGAGAATTAGGCCTTGATTTAGGAGTTGTAAACATAAATGCAAACCCTTATGCAGGAATATCTTCTTGGGGGAATATAAAATATTCTAATATAAACAAATCGATAGAAGGGGAAATAGGGATAGGGAAACCTTATGTAGGAATAAGAGGTGAGATGACCTTAGGAGGGTATAATATTATTCCTAGTGGTGATTTTAAATATATTTGGGACAATATTAAATATGAAACATCTCCTTTTAAAATATATGTAAAATAAATTGTTATGTGGTTTTTTAAGCTTTGGCTATTTTTATTAGCTTTTTTGATTCTTATAATGAATCTTTTTGATATTAAGCGGATATATGATGCTTTATCAGGGAATTATTTTCAAAAAGTGATGGTTATCTCAAAGATAGATTATCATGGGGGTAGTGGAGGAAAATATAATGGAACTCCAAGTGTTTTTGTGAGAGGGTATATTGATAGTCAAGAAGTATATTTTATTAGAAACTTAGATGAAAATGTATATGATATTGCAGGAAAATTCAATATTCCAAATGTTGAGATAGGAAATTCAATAAAGGTACTAAAATTTAAGCATTCTGATCAAGTTATGGTTGTATACGATAATGAATTTGCACGATGGAAGAAAATGCGAATAATCTTCTCTTCTATTGGAATAGTTGGTATGATTGTTTTCTGGCATTTGATGAAGACTCATAAATTCAAAAACAATCAATAATAGATAACACGAAGTATTAATCTTATTAAATAAAGGGAAAAATGAAATTACAAATAACTTTTATTTTATTATTAAATAGTATCTTAGCTTTTGGGCAAATTGAATTTGAAGCTAAGGAATTAGCCGTTATAAATGAAGTGGAAGGGAAACTGACTATAGAAAGTTATGAGAATATATTTCTTTATAAAGGTAAAAAATGTAAATTTTCAATCAACACAGTGGAAAAGCAGTTTTGTGATTTTTTCAATTTGAGTACTCAGCAACAGTTGGAAGATTTTTTCAAACCTTATGAGATTCCTACAAGTTATAAGAAAGAGGATTACTTAAAGAATATGAGACTATATGATGATAATAAGAATAATTATTATCAGTTAGACTCTAAATACATTTTTAATAATGGTATTACTGAAGATATCTTCGTTAAGTATATCAATTATAATGGCACATTTCCTAAGCCTATCTATTCAGTATTTTACATTCAATCTTCCTCTCAAGGTTTAATAGTTAAAGATATGGGGGAAAATCTCGATATAGCACTGTTTTTGGTCGGAACAAACACTACTAAAGTGTCTGACTATTTAAAAAATGAAAAGAATATTAATATAACAAAACTATGTGATGATTTTTTTAATTGTATAAAAAATGATGATTCATCAAATATTAATGTTTTTAACTTATTAGATAAGCAATTCTCTCCCTTTTATAAAAAGGAAATAGCGAAAACAGGGGAAATGAGCAAAAACACAAGAAGAACATCTATTAAGAATTCTTTGAAATATAAAAAAGAATTTCACGATGTTATAAGTGGAGTAGTTCTAAAAAAACAAGTTTTATCAAAAGAAAAAATCTCAGAAAAATATAGAATACCAATAGAACTTTTAAAAAGAGATAGTTTAGCAGTAAAAGAAATTATAGATATAAATAGCTCTAATGACACCTTTTCTATATTGAAATTTTATGATAATGATCCCATCATAAAAAAGGGAAATCAGATTTTAGATAGAGATATAGCAAAAGGGAATAATACTTTGTTTGTCTTAACAACAATAGATTTTGATGTGTTTGTAGATATTTGTTTTTCCGAGACGCCAAAATATTCTAAATTTCAGAAATTTAAAAAGGTGATAGAAAAAGATGGCAACATAATGATTAGAAAATTGCGTGATATTATAGAAGAAAATAAGAATGCTTTTATGTAAAGGCATAAAAAACATTGATAACACCTTAAACATTTTCAAATTAGCTGATGTTATAGAGAAGAATAGCAGTCGCTTATCAAAATATTTTTCTAAGTAATAATGTCCCTCCGCCTTATCACATTAATTCTCTGTTCATTACTTGGAATCACGGAAGAAGAGCGCAGGAATATTTTGATGGTAATTATACATATAAAAGAATAGAGGCTGGTGCTAGTTCTGGCTCAATAACAGCAGGGGTAGATATTTCTGTGGGAATTTCAGGAACCATAGCAGAAGGTAGTGACTGGAATGTGTTCTCTATAGGAACTAATATAGGTATTGGTGCGGGAGTTTCTACTGTAATAACAGGAAGTGTTACTTATGGGAAGGGAGAAGTTTACTTTATAAATGGGGACTCATTTAATACTCCTAAAAATAATTGGGAGAATAAAAAGCTTTATAAAAATAATGGTAATAGAACTATGGTAATAAAAACGAGTAAGACAACCAATATAATAATAATAACCTTTTTTGGGATAATGTGTTTTCTAATGTTTTATGAAAGTTGCTATAATTCTAAAAAAGAACAGAATAGTTGGAATATATATAAAGAAAATACTTCTTATTATATATCAGGTCAGATATTTAAAATTATAGAAATTAGTGGGAATAGATATTGTATATTTGTAAAAACAGATTCTGTTGATATAAAAAAAGTATCACCAGACCTATATTATTTTTCTGGAATCTATGATAAAAAGAATAATATTGTTCTTTTAGTTCAACATTTAATGCTTTTTAATGAGGAAAGAGATAGAGAAAAAAAATATCCTTATATCATAGCTCAGTTTGATTGTGACAAGATGATAGATACTTTAATTCACTCAAATGATAACTATGGCTTTCGTGATATAAATGATTTGACGACTGTTTCTAATAAATTTTACGGGGATTTTCTTACTAAACAGATGGATACGATGTCTAACGCTGTAAAATTCTGAAAAAACAAATAACGTCCCTTGACATACTGAACCCCCTTTTGATATTAGCGACCAACTCAAAAACGGCACTTTGCCCACAGAAAATGAGTTTGGCGACCTTTCTACCTATAGCCCTGAACAAAATGCAGTCATCGCTAAATTTACAACCAACAGAAAGCCAAAAGACAACACCTAGTAGCTTTATTACTTTTAAAAGATAAGAAAACGAAAATATAGATAAATGTGAAAGGTGCTTTTTGCTTGAAGGAATCTTATGCTTAGCTTATAGAGAGCTTATAGGAAGCTTATACGAATCTTGGAAGATTGGTATAGAAAGGGTGTATAAAGAGTTGATAATAAATAACTAAGAGTGAAGAATTAACAGTGATTTTAGAGAAATAAAGCGAAAGAAAAACAAAGGAGAGAAGGAGAGAATATTTTTTAGATAAGTTTTCTGGTACAGAAAGGGAATAAGTAGATTTGTGAAAAAAAATATCTCACATATTATTTGCACATCTCACAAAAATAGTTTACCTTTGTCGCATTAATAACGCTTAAAAAAAATGTACGATGAAAAAAATCTTTACTTTGGCTTTTGTGGCCTTAACATTATTATTAGCCACGGCGTGTGGAAAAAGCAATAATGATAACCCTAGCCCTCAGGATGATGCTAAAAAAGCATTGATTGGAACGTGGAAAATTGAAGCTTCTTTTGTTAATGGAAAAGAAATAGAGCTTACAGAATGTAGTAAAAAAGAATACTTAGAAATCACACAAGATTCTTTTAGTGTTTTCTTTTCAGAGTCCTGTATTTTAAAAGAGACTAAAAATAGCTATACTGTATTAGGGAATGTTATTACCCTTGATAATGGAATTAAAACTACTTTTAGTATTGAAAATAATAAACTAACTATTATACCAGATGAAAATAACAAGACAATTTACTTAAAAAAATAACTTTAAGAAGCTGTTTGAGTTATATTGTTTTGCTCCAAACTTTTCAGTACAAGACTTAAAAAGATTTGAAAAACACTAACTTTATGTACTAACAGTTATTACATTTAGTAATACTAATATCCCATCTATTCGTTGAAGTATGAAAAAAATCTTATTTTTATATATAATATTGAGTTATTCTTCTTTATTAGGTCAAAATGATTTTTTACCAATTGGTGTCCATGATCAACAAAAAAAAGATTATATGTATGCTTTAAAAATATCAGATTTAAGTTTTCATATTACAAAAAGGTCAGAAGGAATTTGTCATAATGAATGGAATATCAAATTTACTAATAGATCAAATAATCCTACTATAATATACAATAGAAATGAACAAGATGTAGATAATTTAGAAGGTATTTTTTTTTCAAATTCTGAAATTATAGAAATTAGCTACTATGCAAGAAGTACTGATAAAAGAAGAGATTGGTGGAATTGGCGCTGTGATCAACATGCTATTATCAATATAAAAAGAAATAGGTTCCAGGATTTAGAAATATGTAGAAAACACTCTGTATATACAATTGGTAGGCATGGGGGAAATGAAGTTCGAAATAAATTGTCTTTTTACTATGAAATACTTCCCCTTCACACTTTAAAAACCTCTGATAACAATAGTGCTAAATTTCTTCCTATTGAAATAGAAATTCCTTTAATAGGTAAAGAAGGATTTGCTTCTGATTTATATGAATTTCGTTACAAAGAACCTGGTAAAGATTGGGAAACTCTAAAACAATCTCAATACTCACGTCATAGTTGGTATGATTTTCCTCATACTGTTTATACATCTGCTTCAAAGATATTTGGAACAAAAGCAGAGAGCATGATAGGTAAAACTATAGACTTCCAAATAGTTTCAAGAGATAAAGATAATGGCAATGTATGTTCTACTTCAAATATTATTTCTCTTACAATTACAAAATCTGCTCCTTTTATTGGTGTTATTGATATTAAAAATCCTTTGTGCAGTAATGAGCCCACGGCTACTTTTACTGTTAAACTCGGTAGAAAGTTATTAGGTGACCTGCAAAAATATAAAACAGATAAAAATAATTATTTAGGAGAAACCTTAAAAATCACCATTCAGAGAAAAGACAGTAGTAGAGCAGAAAGACCTCAAAATTTACCAGAAGAGGAAAGTAAAACAACTGAATATTTTTTACAACATGATCGTATTGAAAACGTAGTATTACACACGGCTTCTGTAACAACTGACTACACAATAAAATTGAGGGGAAATCTTTATTATTTAAATAGTGAAGGCAAACGAGCTAGTATCCCGTTGTATTCTGATCACTATATGCATAGCTATCCCTTTACCATAACTGTTCCTAAACCTCTTACAGCCTCTACTTTTCCAACAGACAATAAGTGTTTTGGAGATACCAAAGGAAAAATAGAAGTCCGAGTCTTAGGCGGTACCCCTCCTTATAAATACATCAAAAATGGTGAACCTCCTGTAACTGTTATAGGGAACTCATTTACAATTGAAAATTTACCTACAGATACTTACACCCTTACTATTACCGATAAGAACGATTGTCAGATTCTTAAAAATGGGGTAGTATCTCCTGTGGTTGTAAAAATAGGAGGTCCTGCAAAGCCTATTACTATTGTTAATGAAGGAGAGCCAGATTTTGTTAAGCACGTTAGTGGTTATAAAAGAAGTAATGGTTCTATTACAACTATTATTACAGGAGGGACTCCTAAGAAGAATGATTTGCTAGAATATACTGTTAAAATAGAGTCAGATAAAGGAATAAAAAGGGAGATCTCTTTATATGAAACAGACTCTTCTATAAGAGGATTTAAATCTACTTTTGAATACCTTGATGCTGGTACTTATACGCTTACTATTATAGATGGCAATGATTGTACACTTACTAAGAAAATTATCATTACTGAGCCTGATGAACTCATTATAAATAGCATTGAAGCTACACCTATCAGTTGTAACCCTCGTAATAGTGACCCCAATAACAATTCGAGCATCAATAGTAATGGTACGCTGACGGTAAATGCTAAAGGAGGAGTACCTACTTACAGATATGTATGGAAAAGATTTAACAAGCCATATACCGAAACAAGAGATAAAACTATTACAGATCTTGTAGATGGTATCTATCAAGTAGAAGTTATAGATGCTAATGAAAATAAAGCTGTCGGGACTTATACTCTTACTTATCCTGACCCTCTTTACTTGAAGGTTACTAAATCAGAAATGACCTGTAGTGCTCCTAATGCGGGGCAAGCGACCGCTATAGCCTCTGGAGGTACGCCTCCTTATACCTATCTTTGGAATACAGGGTATACAGGCGCTCATATCACAGGTCTATCAGCTGGAAAGTATTTTGTAACCGTAAGTGATAGTCGAGGTTGTTCCGTGCAAGAAAAGGTAGTACTTTCTTATCCTGAGGAAGTGGAGGTAGTAAGCACTATCATCACTCCCGTAACCTGCTATGAGGGGAATGATGGTAAGATAGCGCTTACACTCTCAGGAGGAAAAGGAGCTGTTAATGTTTTGTGGTATGATACTGAGGGTACTCTCATTACACAAGGCACTACTAATGGAGGTAAAACTATCAGTGCGTTAAAAGCAGGTAAATACAAAGCAGTATTTCGTGACCAAAGCGACTGTCCGGCGTTAGAGCAGTTTTACGAAATATTGCAACCTGAAAAAACGGTTATTAATATTCCTTCACAAATCACGATATGCCAAGGTGACAGTCGGTCATTCGATTTAAGTACAGCTTTTCCTTCGGCTACTTTCCGTTGGACAGATAGCACAGGTAGCCTCCTTAGTACCGAACCTACCTTTACCGTATCGACAAAAGGTAATTATAAAGTAGAAATTACTGACCAGAAAGGCTGTAAAGAGATGACAACCTTTGAAGTTTCACAAAGTGATAAGATATTAGAGGTAGACTTTTTGGCTGCTACCAATTCATATTACAACTATACAGTAAAATTGGTAAGCTTATCTCACAGTATCACTACCCAGTGGGTATTACCTCAAGAAGTGACTCTTATCAAAGAAGAAAATGGAGCTGCAGAAGTGCGTTTTCCTAACGAAGGGACTTATACCATAGGCTTAAAAGGCTTTTTGGACGGTTGTGAGAAGACCGTATACAAAACGCTTTGGGTAGAAAAAGACCGATTGGGTATTGGTAAGGAAAATACATCTAAAGAAGTACTCATAGATGATTTTGGTATTTTTAGTAATCCTAACAATGGAACTTTCCGTATAAAGGTAAATCTCAAGAGAGCTTCTGCGATAAAGGTGTATTGTATAGATATTTTAGGCAGAGAGGCTTTTCCTCCGATTGAGCAACCAGAAGGCACAACTTTCAATATTCCTGTTTCAAATAGTAGATTATCAGGTCAATACTTGATAATCTTAGAAGCAGGAGGTGATATTATGGTTCAAAAAATGATTGTAAATCATTAGTCATTCGTCATTCGTAACTCGTCATTAAAATGCCCCTCCGTCGTTACATACTCCTCCTTCTCACCTTGCTGAGCTTCACCCTGCAAGCTCAGCAATACCCTGTGGATGTACAAGTGTTTGTTACCCCGACTTATCCACAGAGCCTCAGAGGGTATGCCGACACCTTTGAACAGAAAATACAAGCTCATTTCCTGCTCAAAGACCTCTCTACCGGCGGACGACCTTTTGCTCTACGATTCTCGCTCGAAAACTTTCAAGGACAAGTCATTGCCCAAACCCCCGATTATATTACCCCCTATTTGGTAAACCTATCCCCTGGTGTACGACGCACGCTTACCAATATAGATTTCAAAACCCTACTGCGCTACGAAAACCTCTATGGTATCAATGAGGCAACTTACAACGGACTGCTTCCTGAAGGTACTTATTTTATTGGCTTATCGCTTTACGACGTAGCCACTGGACGCCCCGTGTCTAACAAAGGACGTGCGATGATACAAGTGCGCCGCTACTCACCTCCTGTGCTTACGATGCCCCAAAAAGGCGAAGTGCTCACCAAAAAGAACGCCTTTCAAAATATTCTCTTCCAATGGATGCTTCGTGATATAGCCCCCTTTATGCAGTACGAGTTTACCCTCAAAGAAGTATGGGATTTAGCTTTAGTACCCGAAGAGGCATTTATGAGCGGCAGATTAGTATACCAAACTAAAACCTTTTCACCAGCCTTGGCATACACTAATATGATGCCTATACTGTTGGAAAACAAGCGCTACGTATG
>ERZ773100.1331-NODE-1331-length-11550-cov-16.544498_pt1 | contig 11550 bp, 14 predicted proteins | sample MGYA00511119_ERZ773100 | MGnify/ENA primary metagenome ERZ773100 (study PRJEB29015, sample SAMEA2738000) | human oral metagenome | biome: human oral; feature: human-associated habitat; material: dental | place: China | collected 2111 ...
CCTTATCAGTCTGCGTTTGAAGATGAATCTTTTTGTGCTGCTAACATAGCCGCAAAGCACTCCTCTAATGGATTAAGACCAATACGGTTAATATCCATATGGACTATGTCTAGAGGAAAATTCTGAGGGGCGACTATCTCACCACAAACATATTTACGAATCAGTTCAGCTGACGAAGCCGCAACATCACAGAGCTTGGGTTCCAGGAAAGTATTAGAAATTTGTAACTTCACTGATATATCTGAGATCTTCTCATTTAACTTTTGCGGACTTATGCCTGCGTATACTAACCGGGTCCTCCACCTATCCGCAATCATGTATGGTAAGTTCATTTCTATATTCATATTAACTAGATTATTTTGTACTGCAGATATATAATGAGCTACTTGAACAGCCCTTTTCTGAGCTCCCCAATTCCATATACGCATATATGTACAAGCTAGAGAGCTATCTTGGAAATGTTGCTCTACATGCTTCATGCCCTCTAGGCCCCCATATTTTTCTAGTTCTGGGGAGTAAACATCCAACGTTACACCACGGCGAGAACCTACCTGACCTGTCATTGGATCAAAAATAATACGTTCCATCTTTTGAGGAGATACAGCTTTTAAACTCTTCCTGAGCATAGGTAGAGTTGTATACCATGCGTCTACATCATTTGTATAACCTTTAAGACGTATTCGTAGATGATGACCTTGAAAGTCCATGTAACGTATAAAATGCCAACATTCTACGCCAGATAACTGGTTCATCCAAGCTACTAATACTGGCAACGTGGCTCCCACATCGTCTGCACTGCCAGTATACGTTTTTAAGTACAGCCAGTCTTTAGTATTAGACATTAATACACCTCCTTACAACATTTCCTTGGGCCAATGTACTGCTACCGCCAGCTCACTGACCCTAGGTTGTCCCGCAGAATCACGATATGGGTATTGGTCAGGGGATGGCAGAGCTTCAGTAATACGAATAGCTTTGGTACGTGGAGATATCCATTGAGTCAATACCATAAGGCTGATATTGGAAGTAAAGTCTACAAAAAGAGGTTTTTGAATAACATCAGTAGTACCTCCGCTTGACCCCAACTGCTGCACATATGCAAGGCGAGGGATACCATATTTCTTACGTAAGTCATACCAGGAACGCATAGTGTTTGTTGAGTCCAGACATCCTAATTTAGAAATAGTGTTGACAGTCATATACCATGATGCTCGTCGGGTCACTAAACGTTTTCCCGCAGTTTCACGAGGCTTATAAATCACTTGATAGTCCGAGAACTTCTGCCTCCCTGCCTTTAAAGTTGCTGCGGCATCACTCAATGGCGGGAAACGTACCCACGGGTCAGCAAGTAAAGCCACCCATCGGTAATAGGAATTCAGAATATGCTGCGGTGTTATACCCAAATAAGCTAGTCCAACTGGACCGTCTATATCACACAGTTCAAGAGTGTTAGTATCTATGTCATGTCGCAGTGTTAAATCTTCTAAAGGAACTCCTTGTGCGGATATAGGCTCTCCGGGTAGTTGCAGTTCAGGAAGCAGACCGGATGAAACTGCCTGGCCTGTATTGCAATCAGCCCAAACAGTCATTTCAAACACTCGATGTGTTTCCCACTGCTGAGTAATATCCTGAGCTGCTTGTTTTTTAAAATCTTCCCCAAACAAACGTTGTACACGTGCCAGATAAGCACCAATACCGTTTCCTGTGCCATTGACAACTGTCATATGGTTTGGGCTATTAATATCTATAGGGTTGGATGCAACAAACTGCAATAAAATACCCAAATGGCGTGGAGATGCAGTAGCCCCACCGGGTAGTTTTGAACGTTCAAGCGCTTTTTCGGCGCTAATTTGATAATCCTGTTGTTGCGCCTGGAGGAGCTCAAAATCTCCATCTCCGTCAACGGCTAGTGACATGCAAAATGACAGGGGCGTCTTACACACGCCCCCAGCTCCGTATATGCTCACAAACCTCTGCACCATCAAGTCATATACGTGTGATCGATACACCCAAGGGGACATATTATCGCTTAAATCTTTCAGATCTTCTTGAACATACTGCATCGTCATATAATCAGGAATTTCATCCGTTGTTTCACAGTCTTCATATAACAATCCGCTAGGACGCTCTCCTAGTTCCCCGTTGGGATAAACTTTTTGAGCAAGCTTGTTCAACTCAGCCATTATTTCAAGACGACAGCTAAAGTTATTATTTTCAGGATTTTGGATAGAATTATTAATTTTTTCTATATCTGTTGCCTGAATTTCATAGATCCCCTCTGGAAATGTTTGGGCGATAACCGAACCTGGGCTTTCGACATGACGATCCCACGGTATCTGAATACGTAAACTACCCGACTCCAGATGACGACGCATACGAGTAGATAAGGATTTACGGCTCAAAGTATCTAGTGAGAATATTTCTGGATACCCCTCAGGGGCCCATTCAGCACCAATAACTGTCTCATCACGATATATAATGCCATCCTGATGAACATTATGTGGAATTAACATTAACCTTTCATGTCCCGCACTGGGTACTACACCCTGTGGAGATGGATACAAAACCAACTTGGGATGTGGACGGCGATCCTGCCCAGCAAGCCCTAGAAGCCCACTCGCTAGGTGAAGTGAAATAGTCTGTACAGACCGACCCTTACCTGTACAGCCCGCGAGATTCACGGTAGTCAGCCTAGCAAATGGGCTAGTTTTTAAACTAGCTCGAGTTACATAATTATAAAGAGTACGTTGTTGCTTAAGAGCCTCTGATTTTTTACGTTTATTCTTCTCCTTGCCAGAGGTTACATAACTCACAAACTCGGGAGAAGCAAGGGAAAGACTAGACATAAAAGATTCGTTGTTCAAAGCAGAGTTTAAAGCAGAATCAACTTCCTGAGAATGAACTTCACACAGATCGTCAATACGCTTCTGAATTTCAGCAGTATCATCTACACACCGACGCCATGTAGAAAAAACAATAGATATATCGTCGTCCGCAAGATAGCTATACACTACCTCTGCCTGATCGTCACTAATAAACTTCCCAGAATATACTTTACGTTTGATTCCAAGAAGCTGTCGCCGCACAGTATTGTCCGTAATGCTAGGGATAATGTTATAGAGCAACTCTATAAGCTGTTCGGTAGTCTTTGATAATTTTTGTTCAACAACTAAAAGATCGTTAAAAGAAGACTCAACGGCCTTAGGGGACAAAGGTAAAACATCAGCTGGTAATCCTCCTACACGTACTAAAGTGTAGGTACTCCACATGGAAGACTCGGGCAACATATTCACGATACACCTGCTACTAGTATATGTTGAAATGTTAATATTAAGTTATAAATAAATGCACATATAACCACCGCCGCAAAAACATAGGATAGCACCGCATACAATATATAAAATTTACGCTGCCGCTTCGAAATATTGCGTACATATACTGGAGTCTCGGTGCGAAATATTTTTGAATACAATAAAACGTGCGAACGACCCCTGATATCAACAGTTCCCATTGCTGCCTCGAGAGCAGATACAGTATCTGATGGAGCAAAGGGATTTAAGTTTGCTAACAAAAGCAAGAACTGGTAGCCAAGCAAAACAGTTGACACTTGGTATATAAAATCGCTTGAGTTCAAAGCAACTAAAGCTGTACAACCCATGATCCACCCATCATTCACCATACCGGCAAGCGCAATAGCTACCCTTGGCGAACGATCCCTAATGCGGTATGCATCTGTACGATCAACATATGCAACTGGTATCACCCAGAACATAAGAGCTACGCCTAAACCACGGATTGGTTGACCATAAACACCGCTCACTATTCCATGCCACGATTCGTGAAATAGTATTGCAATTAACTGTACGAACATAGCGGTAAATGCTACAAGAAGTATCCTATCAATAGGAATACTCCTTATATTTGATGCGTGCCCACTAAAAAGCACGTACATACCAAGAATATATCCAATAATAGATGCCCATATCGCTAGAGCTAAGGGGGCTGGTTTGTATATCGGACTTATCATCCTCACCAGAGGGCTTAAAACTTTACCAAACTGCGGGGCGATTAAATAACGTGGTAAGAGACGTTCCATGCCTTTACGAGGAGGACGTTTTGCTATACCACCCACAAGAAGGTGTTTATCCTCAAGGTTCTGAACAAGAGTTGCAATATGTTCTGCGGTTATATGAGCAGAGGTAATAGATTTTGAATTAATCTCTACTGCGATGTCCTCTGGAGTTTTTTGACCATCAAAAGTTTTGACAACTGTAGCCGCAAGGTTTCCTATACGATGGTATGTTCCTATAGATGAATCATATAAAAGATTCATCCCGTCCATGCCAGATATTTGCTCCACATCTTTACGGAGCATTGGCGCTTCAACAGCCATGCTATTTAATCTACCTTTTCTACCAGCCAACAGTTTTTGCAAAAAAATTTTTAGTGTTCGGCTATTGTGCCAAAGGTGATGGCACAATAGCCGAACGGAAGGCACTGCTACTAACCGTTTTTAATCACCCAACGTCGACGCAGTACCGGCACTAGCTAAACATGCTCCCGGACATGATGCAGAGCTATAGGTACTCGAGCAGAAAGTACACCCGAGCGCGTTTCCCTCCGGCATAGTTTCGACGTCACCCATCAGCTCACTGGCCTTAAGGTCAATATTCTTCATATCCATTAGAAGTTCTCCTTTCTATGTAAGACAGATCCTCTAGCCCAAGCTATAAGCGGTGGAGGCAGAGGCGGCAGGACATGATGCACAGCTAAAACTGCTAAATGATGCCAATGCGTCCCACTCTGCCATATATTCAACACCTTCGGTCAGCTCACTGACCTCAAGATCAATATCCATTAGAAATTCTCCTTACATCCGTAGACTTAGACTAGCCCAGACTACTAGCGGTGGAGGCAGAGTTAACAGGACATGATGCACTGCTAAAACTGCTAAATGATGCCAATGCGTCCCACTCTGCCATATATTCAACACCTTCGGTCAGCTCACTGACCTCAAGATCAATATCTATCTCACGCATAAGCACCCTCCTTTCCATCATCTTCATACATTTAAGCTATACTTACTATCCGTGAAGAGCTATCGTGTATAGCTATACAGAATCTGTATACTGGCAGATTTGTTGAGCTGCGGTGCTGGTAAAGCTCATATAAGTCAATAAGCTTTACCAGCACCATCAACTTTATCTAGACAAGCTCCTAGATACCCACTAACAGACTAGCTAGCGCTCGATGCGGTGCTTGCCGTGGACGCAGTAGAAGCTGGGCATGAAGCAGATGCAGCGCATGCAGCGGATGCCCAGCAACCAAGAGCATTCCCCTCAGGCAGTGCTTCAATCTCAAATTCGGAACCAGTCAGATCAACAACAGCTGATGACATAAATAATCATCTCCTTCTTTGAGGAAGTTAGTCGTAATGACTAACATATACTTTCAGATTCGACCAACAAAGTTTGCTGATCTAATTACAGATAATGTGTATTCACACATATACCTGCCTACGAGTTACTTATCCATAACTCGAAGCTGTAGTAAAACTAGAAGCGGAGGAGGCAGGACACGAAGCTGAACTCGCACTAGTTGACGAGGCGAAAGAACTAAGTGCATTACCTTCCACCATAGTCTCAATGTCATTCATCGAATCGGTAACTTCGAGATCAATGCTTTTTGAATAGCTCATGATTTCCTTTCTTTCACGTTCATTTATCACGTTTAGCATTTCAATCAAGCTATGTAATAACCTGACATAAAACTGTTACACCAAACAATCCTCCTTTCTTTTAAGGGGATCTTTACGATCATTGAGGTAAACAATATTTTATTCATACGCTGGTGCTCCTACAGTAGTAGCAAACATCTGCTGACGACTAGTCCCATCAGATTTAAGTATCGTGCGTACCGCAGCTGGTATAAACCCAGCAAAGACTGTTCCGACAAGCCCTCGTGAAACAAACTGTAAGTGAAAGTTATAAATGACTGAAGCGCATCGTGTCATAGATACCCTATAACCATGGGTACCTCCCCAGGAGTCAGCCTGATCGAGATTTGCGGCCGCCGATACGATTGCACCCGCATGAGCAAATTCTTTTTGAACCCCCAAATCTTCCCAGTGATCTTCTGGTGGCAGGCTCCCAACTTGAGTAACATTTTCACTGCTCACCCTATAGATAGCAGAAGGTAAATCCACGCTGCGGAATGCAAATACATAGCATTCAAGAGGGATATCCTGAGCGATTACTCCCCAATCCGCTACATCTTGCTTAAGCGAGTTTTGCACCTCACTCATCCGAGGGAGAATCTCAATTCCGCGATTTCCATAGTGCAGAGAAGAAGAACGGCTTTCCAAAGTGGTTCGTAAATCCATCTTTTGAAGAACATCTTGAGGAACTCGTATATGTTCTAAAGGATTCGCAGTAGCGCAATAACGTTCCGCAGCAAGACCGTCAGAAGTCGCAACAGGGTTATCGAAACCCCGTATTATCTTACGCATTAGATCATAGTCAGTCCGCATTGGTACCTCCGAGTTGTATCACAGCAGTAACAGGTTCACGCTCCGGTGTAGCATCACAGGCAGCACATAGCTTCTGCTCATCCCAACGGGCTACTGGATACCATGGAATCCCTACATCTTGACAAACTAGACGTGCTGTAGTGACGGAGCAACCAGCGTCCTGGAGACATACGCGAAGAGCAAACGAACCATATTTCTGGGCAACCTTGTAGACATTACCAAAAAACACAAGAGTGACAGGAGAATCTGCAATTGGAACTTCTGTGTTTAGCCGTTTAAAGGAATGATCACTCTCAATGTATGCATAAGTACCTGCTGGCAAAATAGTAGGATCTGATATAACTACCCGCACACCCACAGAACCGATATTTCCACCCGCCGCTGTCCAACGACGGAGTTTCCCTGCAGATGATGGATCTTGAGGCCGCAAACCAGCACTATAGTAAAGAACAAGTGATAAAGTTTCCGCAGTTAACCCGTGCTCAGCGCCCATAAGCTCAGGATTTGGAGTGGGGATCTCTACAGGCTCCGCACTGGGAAAGTTCCTAAATTGATGCTGAAGCTCCAGATTCGATGGTTTATAGTGCGCTTGATGTCCTTTCATATCTACAAATTGGCGTGGAGGGATTGCTACCGACTGCTCATATCGCGCAGCAAGTGTAGGTTCAGGCGCTATTGCCCCATTCGCAGAGCCACAAGTCGGACATCCAGCACGAGTAGCTGAGGCATATGACGTATTCTCAAGTGTTTCAAGGTCTATCACGCACGTATCATTAGGTAAATAACTGGCATAGCTACGGCTCACCAACCCAATAATCTGATGTGCGCCTATTCCCAAAGCGAGGTGGATGTTCGCTTCATCTGTCCCCTCTGATGAAGCGTCAAAAGAACTAGTCCTACTTGCAATGGCACAGTTAAGGCAAGGGGTAAATGATGGGTCTACGTAAGGGCCAACTTCAAGCCTCTGCTGGGTAATAGCAATGCGTATCAAAGGAAGACCACGGTCCCAAGCAATAGTAGAAACAGCTAAAAGGTCATCATCGTTTTCTGAAGTAACCAGCGCTATTATGAGATGAACGGCAGGGTCATCAATACTTTCAGAGACCTGAACTCCGCTCTCATTTAAAATACGGGAAAACTTATCACTCAGTTTTTGTGAGCCAACTATGCATACAGTAGTTGTTTGCAATGCTTTGATTGCGTGACTCCAGTGAGGATTCACTCCTGTTGCATCCCCCAGACGGGAGAGCATAGTTACCATCTCACTATTACCGCTTGTAACATCCAGCGCTGCCTTCTCATCCTCAAGTAGACCACAAGTCCACAGAAAAGCAACAGCTTTGAAAACAGCTTCCTCAGATATCTCCATCGCTTGGGCTATATCACTATGGTTACGAGTACCATCACATAATTGCAACAGGGTATCCAGCTGTTCTTCAGCAAATTTTCCTGAAAGCACTTGAGGCTTAATAACCCCAACCAAAAGCTTTCCTGTTTCATATTGTTTTGCAGCCACACCACGACGTACTACAGGACGCACAGGAACCAGAAGTTGTTGATCATACTTGGCTGCTTGCCCAATAGTTTCAGCAGTAAGTGCCATACTGATTCCTCCCTTATTAAACCAGATCTTTCAGAGCAACAGTAGGATGTCGTCGAGATGCAAATCGTCGGCTACATCGCGGACAACGGTCTACAGCCACTGTTGTTGCTCTACGTGTTGTTCCATTCACTAGATCAAACATATACACATCGGCTCCGAGCGATTCTAAGGGTTTATTTAGACTCATATCTTTGAGCGCTTTGCCCAGCATACCTATAGCAGTTGAAACTTCTGCTACGCCAAACCCCTCAGGGAGATCTAAACTGTTATCCAACACAGTATTTATATTCTGCTGATGCTGCATCATCCGCCGTTTATAACAGTCATAACAAGCGGTATAACCAGGGCGCACAACTGGACCACATACGATACTAGTAGTCTGCAGCTCTAACCCTAGGGTGGGGATGCCGCGCTGAAAACCAACCATATCAATACGGTCACGCGCCTCAACATAGTGTCCTGACCAAATAGAGATAATAAGAGACGCATAAGGGATCTCTGCAGGATACAGATGATCGTTGACCTCAAGCACAGTGCAATCTTTTACATCAAGTTGCTTCAGTACCTCACGACCAAAGCATCCAGCATATAGAATCACTGCCTCAGCTGGTATTAGATTGGACATAATACCCTCCTTTCTTTCCATAGGCTTTATGCAAATGGTTGAAGTTCATGGTTAAGATGCGCCTCGTCGTGCACCCTGCGTCCCATAATTCTGGGCACATCATATAGACGACGTGTATTTAAGTACCGTGCGTTATGCACGAATGATAGAGGCATAGCCTCAGGCACTAAAACTTTCACCACGTGCATGCCGACTTGCCGCGCTTCATCTGTAGTAATATCAACGGCAATAACTTCAGCTCCTACGCTCTCGAGCTGATTCACTACCCACTTAAGTGGGTCAGCTCCCTCAGCAGGGCGCTTCCCAACATCGTCGAGAGAGATACTGGGGCGCTCTCCTTCAAGAAGGAAATCAAAAACATGTCGGCGCCCTATGTTTCCTTGGTATATAGCACCCCCTATAACAGACACTCCTTCTTTGTGGGGTTCTTGCTGAGAGTTACTCTGCGCATGAGCTTTAAGTGCAATACGTAACGAACTTAGCTCCCGGTATATTTTTGCAAGAGCATGTTGAGGATCGATATCACAGGTAGCAGCTACTATCTGCGATAACACAGGATCGTACTCCGAAAGTTGCACCGCGTATAGGACAGGAACCCCAAAATCCGTAGTAGCGTCAAAAACCTGAACCTCAAGGTTTGTAGAATTAGCAACCTTGTAGTATTCTAAAACATCTTTTTGAAGCTCATCTTGATTAATGGTCACTCGAGGCAAGCGCATTTTTTGAAGCCATGTAAGAGAGATAGAATCACGCTCTATAACCTCCAACAAACCTCCGAGTACAGCATCCTTAATACTAGAGTGTGCCGCACTTCCAGTAGATATACTGTGAGTGAAAAGCTCAGAACGCGAATACATAGGAAACCGTAAGTAAATGGTATTTGCTGGCACATACACCTCTTGTTGCCGCGTGAGAGACCACGCCTTCTGCCAACGAATAGGCAACCTTGGATCATATGCAACCAGGCTAGCATCAGACGAAGAGAGTTCTGAGGCAGAACACTGTGGAAAGCGACTTGGACTCACAGCAGCATCGCCCAGTTCATCTTCACGTGCAAAGACTAAAGAGTCTGAATCCCATGAACAGGATGTATAACGCTCAAGAGACTCTACGATAGATATATCTTGCGCCCGCTCGGGATCAATAGCTCCACCTGCCCCGTCAAAATTTCCCTGCGACGAATCGTGGCTCCAATTACGTTGAGTTTCTAGAACACTTGAAGGGTCATCTAGCGTTGACGTGTAGATCGAGAACTGAGGATCTCCCTCCGCTGGATATAGAGGAATTGTTTGAGACACAAGACCATAGGGAGAACATAACTGCCGCACCCTGCGTAGCGGGATCGAACTAGGTTCTTTCAAATCACTGAAATACATACACCCTCCGCTGTAATAATAACGATAACCATTTAGGTAAACGGGCTACCATAGTCGCAACCTTGCCAGACCTTCGCCCTGAGGTTCAACCTTTTCTTGTGTTTTTTGCATATTTTTCAAATTAAGAAATTTTTTTCATAATGCTGTAAAACTGTGTATAATTTTATCAAATTGCATCTAAACATAAATTTTACACATAAAATTTTACCCCCTACTGAAGAGGTATTTATTTTCCCTGCATACTTTTCTTCTCTTCTATGCTAAAATGCAGCGGATATACGACGGCTTCGCACCTCGTAACATGTATATACCAATATTTCAATCATGAACGCTCACATGGCACTCCGATCCTTTATTGCTGTATAGGAAAAGAAGAGGCATTGTCTGAACCTGAAGTATTCTAGATTTAGTACAGAGGATAAGTGTTGTTTTGGCATCTAATAGATACACATCCTGCTAACCACCTCTCATACCATGTAGTTATTTATCGCCTTTCTAACGCCCTCACATCAGATACAAAAGGATTACACCCATGATTACTCTCTACGCCAAGTCAAAGATGGTTAACCCCGAATACCGGTACAACATCCTCAACACTGATTTCAAACCAGTCTATGAAACCGACGGCAGGCTCCGTCTCGGTGGAAAAAGCGTCGTCTTCACTAAGGCAGATACCGAGGAAAAAGTCATCACGGTACACCGCGAACCCGACATAAAACACACCTACACCATCGAGTCCGCAGATGGTAGCACCGCAGCTACCGTGAAATACACGGATTGGAAGCCCTTCCGCCCAAAATTCAGCGTTAAAACCTCCGATGCGGAGTTCATCATGGATGGAAGCGCATGGGTCAAAGGGTTCGAGATTCACCGAGAAGATCAGGTGGTAGCAAAGATAACCCGCCCCGGACTCGGAGTTAAATACGGTTATATTATTGACATCATGGACGAAGCATTCCACGATGTCACACTCGGATCATTCATAGTACTCTCCCACTACATCGGCGGCAGGCGCAACTACGCGGTTCCTATCGTCGGGTAATTCACCCTCCAAACCGCCAAGTGGGAACGATAGTTTGCACGTGGGAGCGAGCCGTTGAAACACTCGCACAGAACGCCCGCGTGCACCGCGCATCCAACAGGGTCGTGAGCTACGAGGTGAACATTCCCAAACCGAAGCCGTGGCGAGAAACCTTCGTGGGGGGCCACTGCGCCCAAATGTACCCCGCCTGGCTGCTCTGCTCTTCTTGAGAATAAAGCTCCCGGTACCGGCCCTCAACCATCATCAGGTCATCGTGGCGTCCGCTCTGAATAATGCGCCCATCCTCCATGACCACGATATTCTCGGCGTTGCGCACCGTTGAAAGCCTGTGCGCCACCACAACCTTCGTGCACTGATACTGCGCAATCAGCTCCG
>ERZ773100.1332-NODE-1332-length-11550-cov-2.835494_pt1 | contig 11550 bp, 7 predicted proteins | sample MGYA00511119_ERZ773100 | MGnify/ENA primary metagenome ERZ773100 (study PRJEB29015, sample SAMEA2738000) | human oral metagenome | biome: human oral; feature: human-associated habitat; material: dental | place: China | collected 2111 ...
CCGCAACCGAGGTCATGGCAACCACCGACCTGCACTACTACAGCGGCGACGACGGACTGACCCTTCCCTGGATGGCAATGGGCGCCGTCGGCCTCGTTTCGGTGACCGCACACGTGGCACCCGCACTCTTCCGTGCCCTGATTGATGCTGTCGTTGCACAGGACCTGGTGGAGGCGCAACGTCTTCACCTGGAACTGACTCCGATTGTCCGAGCAACCATGGGCCGTGCCCCCGGTTGCGTTGCCGCCAAGGAAATTCTTTCCTGGCAGGGTGTGCTGGATGAGCCTGTCGTTCGCCTGCCGCACGTACTCTCCGAACCGGAGGTTGCCCAGGCTATGCGAGCTGATCTGCTCTCATCGAGCATCGCTCACACCCTGAAGAACGCCTAAACTTTGACGCCTACCCGACGCACGCAATAGTGCGGGGAGCGTATATATAGAGGATTTCGGCTACCCTATGCCCCGCCTTCGGGGGCGTAATGTAGCCAACGGACGCGGACTCCACACCTAACACTAGGTGAGGGGTCCGCTCTGGCGTATTGCCGCGGTTTATCGTTGCCTGTTGAATCAAGCGACTCTACCCCCCCACTCAGACAGGGACATAACTGAGGCAGAGACACCCGCGCACTACGCCCCAAATACTTTTGAATACTTTCGGTGATTTGGACGCACCGGCAGCACCTCCGCAGCCTCGGCACACGAGAGCCGAATCAGCCGGAGTGCTTGCGGTACGAAGCGTCGCCTACGAATCACAGACATCACAAGAAAACATAGAAGAAAGAGGAGACACACGATGAGCGTCTTTGAAGCGAATCTTCCCCTCCCGCCCCGCCTGAAGAAGGACACCCTGCGCGTGGTGCCCCTGGGCGGCCTGGGCGAAGTCGGTCGTAACATGACCGTGTACGAAATTAACGGCAAGCTGCTGATTGTTGACTGCGGCGTGCTCTTCCCCGAAGAGTCCCAGCCCGGCGTGGACCTGATCCTGCCCGACTTCAGCTACATTGTTGACCGTCTGGACGACGTGGTCGCCATGGTTCTGACCCACGGCCACGAGGACCACATCGGCGCGGTGCCCTACCTGCTGCGCCGCCGCCCCGACATCCCCCTGGTCGGTTCCGAACTGACCCTGGCATTGGTTGAGGCGAAGCTCGCCGAGCATCGCATCAAGCCCTACACCCTTGCGGTGAAGGAGCACCAGGTGGAGCGTTTCGGCCCGTTCGAGTGCGAGTTCGTTGCTGTGAACCACTCGATTCCGGATGCGCTGGCTGTCTACATCCGCACCAAGGCGGGCAATGTTCTGCACACCGGTGACTTCAAGATGGACCAGCTGCCGCTGGACGGCCGCATCACCGACCTGCGCCACTTCGCCCGCCTGGGCGAGGAGGGCGTGGACCTGTTCCTGCCGGACTCCACCAACGCTGAGGTTCCCGGCTTCACCCCGACCGAGAAGCACATCGGTCCGGTGCTGTCGAACGTTTTTCGTGACGCAAGCGGCCGTATTATTGTGGCGTCCTTCTCCTCACACGTTCACCGTGTGCAGCAGGTACTGGACGCAGCCGCTGAGCGTGGCCGCAAGGTCGTGCTCGTGGGCCGCTCCATGGTGCGTAACATGACCATTGCCGAGAAGCTGGGCTACCTGAAGGTTCCCGCCAACGTGCTGGTGGACCTGAAGAAGGTTGACGACTACCGCCCCGACCAGATCGTGATGATGTGCACCGGTTCGCAGGGCGAGCCGATGGCGGCACTGTCGCGCATGGCGAACGGTGACCACAAGATTCAGATTGAGCCCGGCGACACCGTGGTGCTCGCGTCCTCGCTGATTCCCGGTAACGAGACCAGCGTCTTCCGCATCATTAACGCCCTCATGAAGCTGGGCGCTAACGTGGTGCACAAGGGCAACGCGAAGGTTCACGTTTCCGGTCACGCTGCCGCCGGTGAGCTGCTGTACTGCTACAACATTCTCAAGCCGAAGAACGTTATGCCGGTTCACGGCGAGGTTCGCCACCTGATTGCCAGCGGCGACCTGGCGATGGAGACCGGCGTTCCGAAGAAGAACGTGCTGCTCTGCGAGTCCGGCACCGTTGTGGACCTGCGCGATGGCGTGGCATCTGTGGTGGGCGAGGTTCCTTGCGAGTACCTGTACGTTGACGGCCGCTCCGTCGGTGAGGTCACCGAGAGCGACCTGAAGGACCGCCGCATCCTGGGTGAAGAGGGCTTCGTATCTATCGTGACCGTCATTGACCGCGCAACTAAGCGCGTGGTGACCGGTCCGGATATTCACGCTCGCGGTATCGCTGAGGACGACTCGGTCTTTGATGAGATTGTTCCGAAGATTACCGCCGCTCTGGAGGATGCTCTGCACCGCGCACCCGAGAAGGTACACACCGTGCAGCAGCTGCAGCAGATTGTGCGCCGCACCATCGGTGCCTGGATTTCTCGCCGTCTGCGCCGCAAGCCTATGATCGTTCCCGTGGTTGTTGAGAACAGCTCGAAGGCCGCGAAGAACTAACACGCTACGCGAGGCTAGCTGCCTGTAAACAGCGAAAAGGCGGGGTCGATACGTTGTGTCGGCCCCGCCTGCTGTGTATCTGCAGAACGTATGGGCGAAAGCTACGCGAAAGTTGTGCGAAAGCTACGCGAAAGCGAACACGGTGGGAAAGAAGCGCCTCATGAGCTCCCTAGCGATGCCCTCATAGGTGCCGGGCGAGGCTCACTTTTTAGCTCACTGATAACGAAAGAATCGGTACATTAACGGGAAGGTTGATACCCTAAAAGGTATGGCTCCACGGACCACGAAGGGTCGTAACACGACCTCTACTAAAGCAAACACTAAGAAGACCACCCGCAAGCGCACCACCTCCCGAGGTGGCGCCCAGCGCGGTGCCAACGCGGCGAACCCTGTTGCGGGCGCTATCTCCTCCGTCTGGCTGAGCATTGCTCACGCTATCGGTGGGCTCTTCCGCTCCATTGGCGCGGTGCGCACTGACCTTGCGCCCGAAGACCGCCGCGACGGCGGCGCGCTCACCATCCTGCTGTTCGGCCTGATTAGCGCCGGAGTGGAGTGGTACAACTGGCGCGCCCACACCTCCCTCGGTTTGTTGCGAGCGCCCCTGGACGCCTGGCACACCATGCTGGGCGGTATTTTCGGTCAGGGCGCCCTGCTGATTCCGGTGTTCTGCCTCATCATGGCGTGGTGCGTTTTCCGTGGACCCGACCTGATTAAACGTAATAACCGCGTGGCGGTGGGTTCCTTCATCATGCTGGTGGCGGCCTCCCTGTTTTTTGCTCGCCATGCGGGTCACCCGACCTTCGCGGATGGTTTTAACGCCGTCTGGGCTGGTGGCGGCGTGGCTGGCGTGCTGTTGGGCACCCCCATTGTGCGTGTGAGCGGCGGTATCGCGTTCGTTGAGATTCTGATTCACCTGCTGCTGGGTATTGCCGGTCTGATGGTTCTGACGAACACTCCGATTCGTCAGGTGGTGCCGCGTACCCTGCACCTGGTCGGTCTGGCTCTGGGTGAGAAGCCCAACGGCACGACTCGAACCTCCGTGAAGGATAGCCCTTCGGATGCGACTCAGACCGTGGATCTGAATGCTGAGGAGCACGACCGTAGCTACCTGTACGAGGATGAGAAACCGGCGCGCACGGCTCCGAAATCTGGTGGCCTGTTCTCTCGTCTGCGCGGTTGGTTGGGATTTGCTCCCGCTGCGTCGACGGATTCTTCCCTGGACGAGTACGCCGGTGATGAAGCATTCGTGAGTGCCGTGGTGGATGAGACTCACCCGGAGACTACGCAGATGCCGGTACAGCCTGCGGATTCGGCACAGGATTCTGCGCAGGGATCGGCTCAGCAGACGCGCCCGGCGGCTAAGCCGAACCGCCTGTCTCGCCTGCCGGGTCGCCTCAACCAGGCACCGGCTGCGCAGGGTAGTTCTGCGCAGGGCACTTCTACGCAGAATAGTGCGTATTCGAGCAGCCCTGACCTCTTCGACGTTGAGGCATCGGATGCGCCCGCAGCCCGCCTGGACCAGGTGCAGCGCGCCGCCGTGGCGAACGGCCGCGTGAACCGTATTCCGGGTGAGGAGCCTCTCTTTGATGTTGAGGCATACGACGGCTTCGGCGCTTCTGAGGAAGCTGCACCGCAGACGAAGCCTCACCAGACGGTTAACCCTGCGCAGGGTACCGCCCAGGCTTCCGCATCCCAGGCTCCTGCCGCACCCGCGGCTCAGCCTCCGATTCCGACCCGCATGCACTCGCCGGGTGCGCACCCGAAGAATGCGGCTCCCGCGGCTTCGCGAGCGCCCGAGGCTGGCGCATCCCGCCCGCTGCAGAACAACACTCAGGTGGCGACCACCGAGCAGGCGCGCGGCGAGCAGGTCGTGCAGTCCTCCCGCGGCACCTATGTGCTGCCCTCGGAGGAGATGCTGGTTGCTGGCCCTCCCGCCAAGGAATCTTCCGAGGTGAACCAGCACGTGGTTGAGGCTCTGACGAATGTGCTGGAGCAGTTCAAGGTGGACGCGCAGGTCACCGGCTTCTCGCGTGGCCCGACCGTGACCCGTTACGAGATTGAGCTGGGTCCTGCCACGAAGGTGGAGCGTGTGACCGCGCTGAGCAAGAACATTGCGTACGCTGTGGCGAGCCCGGATGTTCGTATTCTGTCCCCGATTCCGGGTAAGTCCGCGATTGGTATTGAGATTCCTAATACGGACCGTGAGACCGTTGCGCTGGGTGATGTGCTGCGTTCCCCGCAGGCTCACGCGAACCACCACCCGATGGTCATGGGTGTGGGTAAGGACGTTGAGGGCGGCTTCGTGCTGGCGAACCTCGCGAAGATGCCGCATATGCTGGTCGCTGGTGCGACCGGTGCGGGTAAGTCTTCGTTCGTGAACTCGATGATCACCTCGATTCTGATGCGCGCAACCCCCGACCAGGTGCGCCTGGTGATGGTCGACCCGAAGCGTGTGGAGCTCACCGCCTACGAGGGTATTCCGCACCTGATTACGCCCATCATTACGAACTCGAAGAAGGCTGCCGAGGCTCTTCAATGGGTGGTTCGTGAGATGGACGCCCGCTACGATGACCTCGCCCATTACGGTTACAAGCACGTGGACGACTTCAACAAGGCGGTGCGTGAGGGTAAGGTTCAGCCCGATCCCGGTAGCAAGCGCACGGTGCACGAGTACCCGTACCTGCTGGTGATTGTTGACGAGCTCGCCGACCTGATGATGGTTGCTCCGCGTGACGTGGAAGAGGCGATTGTCCGTATTACGCAGCTGGCGCGTGCGGCGGGTATTCACCTGGTGCTGGCAACCCAGCGTCCGTCGGTGGATGTGGTGACCGGTCTGATTAAGGCGAACGTTCCGTCTCGTATGGCGTTTGCGACCTCCTCGGTCACTGACTCTCGCGTGGTGCTCGATCAGCCCGGCGCTGAGAAGCTGATTGGTCAGGGTGACGCGCTCTTCCTGCCGATGGGTGCTTCGAAGCCGATGCGTGTTCAGGGTGCGTGGGTGTCTGAGTCTGAGATTCACGCCGTGGTTGAGCACGTGAAGAAGCAGGCGCCGACCATCTACCGTGAGGATGTGATGGTCTCTGCCGCGAAGAAGCAGATTGATGAGGAAATCGGCGATGACCTCGACGACCTGTTGCAGGCGGCGGAGATTGTGATTACGACCCAGTTCGGTTCGACCTCGATGCTGCAGCGTAAGTTGCGCATGGGCTTCGCGAAGGCGGGCCGCATCATGGACCTGCTGGAATCGCAGGGCGTGGTGGGCCCCTCGGAGGGCTCCAAGGCACGTGAGGTGCTGATCCGCCCGGATGACCTGCAGGCGACCCTGGCGCGTATTCGCGGTGAGGAGCCTCCGGCTGCCGACCCGTACGCGAACGCGGTGGACCCGGGTGAGCCGGTCACCGACTATTTCGACGAGCCCGATGATGAGGGTTCGGAGGACGCCTGGCAGCTGACCGGCCGCTAGTGCCTCAGCGCCCTGCCCGCTCAGCTGACCCGCCCATCTGAGCGGGTCAGCTGAGTGAGCGTGCGACATGCACCCCGTATCGTCCCTGTGATGTCTGCTACGGCACACGTATAATGGACGGTACGGGGTGTTTGCGTATCCCCGATACGTTTAGGTGTCGGTGCGTACGCGGTCTCTCACCGTCGAAAGCCATCTACCCGTAAGGAGCCGTTATGAGTGAAGCTCGCAATTCCGTACCCGCCGGTGCGGTCAGCACAGCGAAGCCTTCGAACTGGAATGTGCCGAATGTGTTGACGGTTCTGCGTATTATTGCGGTTCCTTTCTTCATTGTTGCCCTGGTTTCGGGCGGTACTTTTGGTGCCGCTGATCCAACGCACCGCTGGCTGGCGTGGATTATTTTCATTCTTGCCATGCTCACGGACTGGGCGGACGGCTACCTGGCGCGCTCGCGTAACCTGATTACGAGCTTCGGTAAGATTGCTGACCCGATTGCCGATAAGTTCCTCACCGGCGCGGCGTTCATTGTGCTGTCGGCGCTGGGTGAGCTGTGGTGGTGGGTCACGATTGTGATTCTGCTGCGCGAGTGGGGCATTACGATCATGCGTCTGTTCGTTATTAAGTACGGTGTGATGGCCGCTAGTAAGGGCGGCAAGATTAAGACCGTGCTGCAGACGGTGGCGCTGGTGCTGATGCTTCTGCCGCTGGGTCAGCTGGGCCTTGGCTGGCTGATTCCGGGTTGGGTTCTGATGGGCGCGGTTACCGCGATTACCGTGTGGACCGGTCTGGTGTATGTGCGTGATGCGTATATTTTGCGTCGTAACTGGTTGCAGGCTCAGGCCTCCCAGGGCGGCGGTAAGTAGAGGCGAGGGGAGTGGCGTGCGCTGCTCCCCTTCACTGTACCTGCGGCCCGTTGTGTGCCGCGTGATGTTTTGGGCGGCGGTTCGCCGCTGAAAGGAGAGAATGATGGTTCCCCTCATCCGTGAAGATGCTCTGTCCGCTGAGCTTTCCTCTACTGCGCTTTCCTCCGCTGAGGTTTTCTCCGGTACCCCGGAGGCGGCGGCGCTGCTGCTCCGTGATGCGGTGAAGTTGCGTGCCTCCCAGGAGGGCCCGGTGCAGGTGGCGACGGCTGAGTCGCTGACCGGCGGGGATGTGGGCGGCGCGATTTGTACGGTGCCGGGCGCATCCGCGTATTACCGCGGCGGCGTGATTTCCTATGCCTATGAGGTGAAGGCCCGGGTGTTGGGCGTGGACACTCAGCTGCTGGCGCGTGAGGGTGCGGTGCATCCTGCGGTGGCGGTGCAGATGGCGGTCGGTGCGGCGCGTGGGTGCGGTGCCGATTATGCGGTGTCGACCACGGGTGTTGCCGGTCCTGATCCTGCGGATGGTCAGCCGGTGGGTACGGTCTATATCGGTGTGTGTTCCCCGGGCGGTTCTGAGGTGTTTGAGCGTCACTACTCGGGGGACCGGGCGCAGATTCGTTCGGCGGCGAGCGCGGATGCGATTGCTTTGCTGGCGCGTGCGGTGCGCGGCGGTGCCGGTGGGGTTCTGCAGAACGAGCTGGGGTAGCGTGTGGTGGGCTGAACTGGGTTGGGCTGTGTGGCGGTTGGGCTGTGCTGTGCGGTGCATAGAACGGCTGTGTAGTCGTCTGTGCAGCGCCAACCTGAGAAAAGTGCCTACTTGAGAAAAATTTTACGGTTCAAATATATTCACAGGGTTCTTTCAGCTCCGCAGGAATAAAGGCATAGGTTCGCCTGTTTGAATAGATACAAGCCTTAAGAAGAGAACGAAAATGGCGAGGCTCCTAGCCCGCGCACCAAAAATCAGTTAGGCTTAACTATGTACAGTCCCGCAGGTCGGGAATACCTACTCAGGAAAGTGATATAGAAGCTCATGGCTAAGCAGCGCGTATCGATTAATGGCATTACTAAGTGGAAGGAAATCGAGGAGACCCCCCGACAGGTCGCCCCGGTCGTTGAGGAAGCTAAGGTTGTTCCCCTGCGACAGGCAATCGGTGAGGTTCTTCGCGATGTCCGCCAGCGTCAGGGTCGCACCCTGCGCGAGGTTTCCCAGCGTGCCCGTGTTTCCCTCGGTTACCTGAGCGAAGTTGAGCGCGGTCAGAAGGAAGCTTCCTCCGAACTGCTGGCATGGATTTGCCAGGCTCTGGAAATTCCGATGTCCCAGATGCTGCGTGAGGTTGCCGATCGTATGGCGGTTCTCGAGGGCGTTCAGATTCCGGATACTGTTCCGGCTGAAATGTCTGAGCAGTACAAGAGCGATTACTACATTCTCTCGAAGTAACGCGAGGCGGCATATGCCGCACTAAAACGTGAAGCGATGCCGTGCATCCCCGTAAGGTGGGTGTGCGGCATCGCTTATTCTTGGTTTATTCGCGGGTGATGCGGGCGATGTGACGAATTATGAAGCGAACTAGCGGTGAAGCGGAAGGAGCGCTTGTGAAGCTGAGCGAATTTTGGGCGTGCATGGAGTATGAGTTCGGTGCCGGGTATGCTCCGGTACTTGCGCGGGACCTGGTGCTGGGCTCGCTGGGTCATGTGACCGCTGCGGAGGCGCTGGACCAGGGCGTTAACCCGAAGGATGTGTGGCTTGCCATCTGCGAGGAGCAGGAGATTCCGCAGGAGCGCCGCCTGGGTCCCGATAAGGAGCCGTTGCGCTAGTCGGTAAGTCTGGCGTGTTCTAGCGCAGGTTCTAGCGCAGGAGGCGGGACCTAGCATCTGTTCGAGTGCTGGCGCCTGTGCGGGAGGTATTTTCGAATAATTAGCCGAGAATCCGGGGTTTTTCGAAAATATATGCCGAAACCCTATCCGATTTATTCGAAACCGGGTCGTAATTTTGTTCGACTCATGCTAGACTTTTCCACATCAGGAATTTTTCGGAAAAATCTTCAAAGTTTTCCACAGATTTTAAAAAATGGCCTTATCCTGTCAGGCTGTGACCCTAGAGTAGTCTCAGAAGGAACCGGTAGGCCAAAACCTTCAAGGTCTCGATTACGAGTCCCACCGATTCCGAAGAAACATTACTCCCGTCAACCACTGACAACACAAAGAACGAGGTACTACCGTGGCTAAGAACACCAAGTCTCAGAGCGTAGCTCGCGTTCCCGAAGAGGGTCGCGCCAAGGCACTTGAAGCCGTGATGGCACAGATCGACAAGAACTACGGCAAGGGTGCAGTCATGCGCCTGGGTGATAAGGAAATCACCAAGACCGAGGTTATCTCCACCGGCGCTATCGCTCTGGATGCCGCTCTGGGTATTGGTGGTCTGCCCCGCGGCCGCGTCATCGAGATTTACGGTCCCGAGTCCTCCGGTAAGACCACCGTTGCACTGCACGCTGTAGCGAACGTTCAGAAGGCAGGCGGCGTGGCAGCGTTCATCGATGCCGAGCACGCGCTGGACCCGATTTACGCGGCTAAGCTGGGCGTGGACATCGACCAGCTGCTGGTCTCTCAGCCCGACACCGGCGAGCAGGCACTGGAAATCATGGACATGCTGGTTGGTTCCGGTGCCGTTGATATCGTGGTTGTCGACTCCGTTGCAGCACTGGTACCCCGCGCCGAAATTGAAGGCGACATGGGTGACTCCCACGTGGGTCTGCAGGCTCGCCTCATGAGCCAGGCTCTGCGTAAGATTACCGGTCGCCTCTCCGCAACCGGCACCACCGCAATCTTCATCAACCAGCTGCGTGAGAAGATTGGTGTCTTCTTCGGCTCTCCCGAAACCACCACCGGTGGTAAGGCGCTGAAGTTCTACGCTTCGGTCCGTATCGACATCCGCCGCATTGAGACCCTCAAGGACGGCGCTAACCCGATCGGTAACCGCACCCGCGCCAAGATTGTGAAGAACAAGATGGCTCCGCCCTTCAAGCAGGCTGAGTTCGACATCCTCTACGGTGAGGGTATCTCCGTTGAGGGTGGCATCCTGGACCTGGCGGTGGAGAACGACATCGTCAAGAAGTCCGGCGCATGGTTCACCTACGACGGTGAGCAGCTGGGCCAGGGCCGCGAGAACGTTCGTAAGCTGCTCAAGGACAACCCCGAGCTCACCGAGGAACTGCAGTACAAGGTTCTGGTGAAGCTGGGCATCATTGAGGAAGAAGCTGACGAGCAGGTAGCTGCTGAGTCTGAGGGTAACGACCCGCTGGACGAGCTGGCTGAGGAGTTCTAAACCGGCCCGCGTAGCTTCTTGCTAACGCCACGACTGATTGCCGTGTGCTGTGCATTCCGCACGGTGCACGGCAATCTGTCGTTAACGGGAGCGCTTTATATGGAGCGCCAGCGGGTGCCGGGACAGCGCCTCGTTACAATGGGGGAGCGCCGTATAACCCGGTGCACGGGTCATCAAGCGAGCCAACACAGGGGAGAGGAGGAACTGAACATGACGGAACAGAACGCTCATAAAGAGCGTGAGCAAAACAGCGCGCGTGACGACGACGCCGGTTTTGCGGCGCTGGATGCGACCGAACCCCACTTCGGTCCCTCAACTATGCAGGGGTCAGCCTTCCATGACCCTGCATTCCATGACTCGACTTTCTCTGCGTCTGTTTCCTTTGAAGCTACTGGTTCGTTTGAATCTACCGCCCCGCCGGTTGAGGTAGGCGGCTTCGAGGCGCTCAATTTTGAGGCACCTGCCGCCCTGGCGGAGCCCACCCTCACCTGGGAGGCGCCGCAGGCTACTGTTCCCGCTGTTGAAGAGCCCCCGTATGAGGATGAGCCCCCATACCCTGATGAGCCGCCCTATGAGGGTGAACCTCCCTATGAGGGTGAACCTCCCTATCCGGCAGAGCCTTTGTACCCTGAAGCAGAGTACCCTGAAGCAGAGTACGCGGGGGAGTATTGGGTACCCTCGGACGAAGCGGCACCCGCAGAAGCAGCACCCGCAGAAGCGATAGCGGAGAAGCTTGGGGGCGAAGAACCCTCACCCCAAAAAACCAAGCCGAAAGCGCAGCAGGCTGAAATGCCTGCGCCTAAGAAGAAGTCAGCGGCCAGAGAAAACGCACCCAAAAAGTGGGCGCGGAACAGGGCCGCGGATTCGGTAGCCGCTGAGGAATTCCCGGACTGGCACCCCGCTGCGCACGGCTTCGTTGAAGAAAACATCGCCCGCGATAACGGTGGCGATTACGCGGGGGAGTTCCGCGTACCCGAGCTACCCCTGCAAGCTGTGCCCTCCGGCGCTGTACTTTCCGATGCTGTGCCCTCAGGCTCTGGGAAAGACGGCGAGTCGCAGCGCCGCAGCCTGCTCGTTGACCCGAACCTGCCCGCCGTCTCCATTGACGAAGCGCCCGTTCGTGCCTTTACCTCCGGCGGTGCCGAGCCGCGCCCCATGGCGGCTGGCCGCATGAGTCGAGCCGGTGCGGCATCCATCGGATCGGGGCTCACCGCCGAAGAAAAGGAAGAGATCGAGAGGCAAGCAGCTCAGCGGGATAAGCAGAAGAAACGCAAGTCTTCACGTGCCTCTAAGGACACCGACTACAAGCGCGGGTTCCGCCGCATGAGCGCGGTTCAGCAAGAGAAAATGTGGAGCCGTTCGCCCTACGCGCCCGCCTTCGGGGCTCGCAGCGACGA
>ERZ773100.1336-NODE-1336-length-11540-cov-5.396865_pt1 | contig 11540 bp, 9 predicted proteins | sample MGYA00511119_ERZ773100 | MGnify/ENA primary metagenome ERZ773100 (study PRJEB29015, sample SAMEA2738000) | human oral metagenome | biome: human oral; feature: human-associated habitat; material: dental | place: China | collected 2111 ...
TGCCAATACACATGTGTTTTGGGTGTTACAAATGCTTTTCAGAGCCAATACGAGTATTGTATTGGGGGCTGTAACTGCTTTTTGATGGCTTTACGCATGTTGTATTGGGGATTATATCCCCTCAACGATCTCGCCCATACGACGCAGCTCCTCGTAGAGTCGGCCGACGGGCAGGCCCATGACGTTGTAAAACGAGCCCTCGATACCGCGCACACCCACAAAGCCAATCCACTCCTGTATGCCGTACGCGCCAGCCTTGTCGAAGGGGCGGAGGCGGTCGATGTAGAGAGAGATTTCGGCTTCGGATAGCGGAGCAAAGTCGACCGTGGAGGCGACGGAGAAATCCGCCTGGCGTTGGCCGTCGCCCGGAGTCAGCACCACGCCCGTGACCACCGTATGGCGTCGTCCGGAGAGCCGGCGGAGCATGCCGAGGGCATCGTCGCGGTCGCGGGGTTTACCGAGGATGTCGCCCTCCAGGACGACCACAGTGTCGGCCGTGATGAGCAGCTCGTCGGCCGCGAGCGAAGGCAGATAGGCGCGTGCCTTAGCGTGGGCGATATACAGCGGGACGTCCTCAGGCCGGAGCGTCTCGGGGTACGATTCATCAATGTCGGGGATTACGCGTACGTCGAACTGTACGCCCAACCCACCGAGCAGCTCGCGTCGGCGTGGCGACTGAGAGGCCAAGATGATGCGGTGCCTCGTGGGCAGTACGATCGCCGGCCGTGCTGGTTCCGTATGCCGCCGGCGTGGTCTGGTGCCCGCAGCCTTTCGCGCCTCATATTGCGCGAATCGTTTCTCTAAATAATTATCAGCCATAATGTAGTTGTAAGTCGGACGCGAAGGAAACACCAGATCTGGCACTAAGGTTCATGGATGGAGGATGACTTCGTTTTGTAGGGGGGCAGGGTGCTTCTGAGCCTGTTACTTTTGACCGCTCAAAGATGAACTTCACAACGAGGATAGAACAATGAAAAAGATAGACGAACAGAGCCTGGCGAATGCCTTCCGACTGTACGAGTCGGGCGACATCCACCGCATGGAGATAGGCACGACGCGCGGCTTGTGCGACATCCACCGTTACCTCTTTGATGGGCTTTACCCCTTCGCCGGCGAGGTGCGTGAAAAGAATATTGCTAAGGGTGGCTTTCGGTTTGCAAATAGCCTCTACTTGCGGCCTGCGCTCGAGGCCATCGAACGAATGCCGGAGGGAACGTTTGAGGAGATCGTGGAAAAATACGTGGAGATGAACGTGGCCCACCCCTTCATGGAGGGTAACGGACGGTCGATGCGCATTTGGCTTGATGGGATGCTGCGGCGCAGCCTCGGTCGGGTGATCGACTGGCGGCAGGTGGATAAGTCGGTCTACCTCTCGGCCATGGAGCGCAGTCCGATCAACGATTTGGAACTGCGCACGCTGCTGGGCGCGCACCTCACGGATCGTATTGACGATCGCGAGGTGATTTTTAAGGGCATCGAGCAGTCGTATTACTACGAGGGCTACCGGCCGGGGGAGGAGTGACGGAGAACTGGGAGAAGGGGCGGCCTCACCAGCCCCCGGAGTGTTGATCCGCCGTTGATGTCGCTCTACCTCGGGGCTAATGATGATTTGTCCCTTCGGTCTGCACGGCGACGTCCCTACACTCCTAGGGCAACCGCATCAAATCAAAACCACGCGTCTGAGAGATCTCTGTACCCCTACGGAGATCTCCCGGACTGGTGTTTTTGATCACCGTACCCCTACGGTGATCTCTCGGACTGGTGGTTTTGATCTCCGTACCCCTACGGAGATCTCTCGGACTGGTGGTTTTGATCTCCGTACCCCTACGGAGATCTCCCGGACTGGTGTTTTTGATCTCCGTACCCCTACGGAGATCTCTCGGACTGGTGTTTTTGATCTCCGTACCCCTACGGAGATCTCTCGGACTGGTGTTTTTGATCACCGTACCCCTACGGAGATCTATCGGACTGGTGGTTTTGATTTGATGCGGTTGCCCTGCCTACACCCCCGTTTAGATTCCGTTTGTACTTTTACCGGCGTAACCAACAAACTTTTAGACCCATATGAATATGAACAAAGGATTAGCTGCATGCACCATGTTGGCCATGATGGCATGTAACACAACGGATCAGAAGAAAGAAGGCGCCTCGGATCAGACTGTGATCGGAGCGCCAGAAGTGAAGATCGAGAACGGACAGATGACCCCCGAGGTGCTCTGGGCTTTCGGTCGCGTGGGCAACGTCAGCGTATCGCCCGACGGCAAGCAAATCGCCTACACGGTGACCTACTACAGCATCCCCGAAAACCGTGGCAACGCCGATCTCTACATCATGGATGCAGACGGCACGAATAAGAAACAACTCACCCGCACCGCCGCCAGCGAGAGTGCCGTGGCTTGGAAGCCCGACGGCAAGGCTATCGCCTACCTGCGTGAGGGTAAACTTTGGAACATCGCCCCGGACGGTAGCGCCGAGAAACAGGTGTCCGATATCGAGCAGTCGATCGAAGGATTCCTCTACGCCCCAGCTGGTGATAAGATCTTGCTCGTGATCCCCACCAAGATCGAAAAGTGCATGAATGGCGACCTCTATGAAGATCTCGACAAGGCCAAGGCCTACGTCTATGACGATCTTATGTACCGCCACTGGGACACCTGGAAGGATGGCTCCTACAATCACCTTTACCTCGGCGACGTGAAGGGCGACAAGGTGAAGACCGTAGAAGACATCATGCCCGGCGAACCCTTCGACTCGCCCGTGAAACCCTTCGGTGGCACGGAGCAGATCGCTTGGAGCCCGGACGGATCCGTGATCGTCTACACCTGTAAGAAGCTCTCCGGACGCGACTATGCCTTCCAAACCAACTCCAACCTCTACGCCTACACGTTGTCCGACAAGCAGACGCGCCTCCTGACGCCCGACATGCCGGGTTATGACCAGAATCCGCAATTCTCGCCTGATGGCAAGACGCTCCTTTGGTCCAGCATGCGCCGCGGCGGATACGAGGCAGACAAGGAGCGGATGATGATGATGGAGTGGCCGAACGGACAGATGGTGGACGTCTCCGACTCGCTCGACGCCAGTCCTTCGTCGCTACAGTGGACGCCCGACGGTAAGACGATCTACCTCACCGCCCCGATCAAGGAGGCCTATCAGATCTTCGCCTTCGACGTAGCCTCTCACTCTTTCCGTCAGCTGACCGATGGCAATCAGGATTATCAACACGTGGCGTTGGCTGGCAATAAACTGATCGCTACGCGCACCACGCTTGTCGATCCAGCCGAGATCTACAGCGTTGACCCGACCACGGGTAAGGGCACAGACCTCTCGCAGGTGAACAAGGATTTGCTAAGCAAACTCAACCTGCCGACGTTCGAGAAGCGTTTCGTGACCACGACGGACAACAAGCAGATGGTGACCTGGGTAGTCTACCCGCCCAAGTTCGACGCCTCGAAGAAGTATCCCATCCTGCTCATGTGCACCGGCGGCCCGCAGGGCGTGCTCAGCCCGTCGTTTAGCTACCGCTGGAGCTATATGTTGATGGCTGCACAGGGTTATGTGGTTGTTGTGCCTGCTCGCCGCGGCACGTCTGGCTCGGGTCAGGAGTGGGCCGACGCCATCTCGAAGCATCACGGTACGCAGGATGAGCAAGACCTGCTCGCCGCTGTCGACGAGATCTGCAAGGAGCCGTGGGCAGACAAGGATCACGTCGGTGCAATGGGCGCCAGCTACGGCGGCTTCTCCATCTTCCACCTGGCCGGCACACACAAGGGTCGCTTCAAAGCCTTCTTGGCGCACTGCGGCATCTTCAACTCGGAGTTCATGTATCCGACGACGGAGGAGATGTTCTTCGATGAATGGGAGAACGGCGGCGCACCGTGGGACAAGGACAACAAGGTGGCTCAAAACACCTACTCACACTCGCCTCACCTGATGGTGAAGAACTGGAACACGCCGATCATGATCGTCCACGGTGAGCAGGACTTCCGCGTACCGTATTCGCAGGGTATGGCGGCGTTCAACACAGCGCGCATGTTAGGTGTAGAGAGTCGTTTGCTCATCTTCCCAACGGAGAATCACTGGGTACTCAGTCCGCAGAATGCCATCCTCTGGCAGCGTGAGTTCTTCAAGTGGTTTGACAAGTACCTCAAGAACGGGGACAAACCGAAGGAAGCGGAGAAACCGAAGGCATAAGGCTGGTACATATGTAGGGGCGAAAAATCTTCGCCCCTACAAACACCTATCACATCTGATTACTGTGGGCGCTCACAAGAGAGCCCTTACTACCGCGCCATAGGCGCATAACCACCTGTTTTTATGAGATCGCACATCAATAAACTCATGACGGGGCTGCTTGCGGCAGCTCTGTCTTTTTCATGCACGGGCGCAGATAAGAGTGCTGCGTACGGAGTGGCTGACAGTAAGGAGATGGCTGCCGAAGCCGGCAGTAGCTCGTCCGACATCCGCGTGGGTGAAGAGGCTATCCCTGAACGCAAGCTGACTAAGAACGGCATGCTGCGCTTCGAGACGTCCGACGCCCAGAAGACGCGTGCAGCCATACAGAAGGCCGTCACCGAGGCTAAGGGCTACGTGGCCAGCGACAGCAAGGACGAGGAGGAGGGCCGACAGACCTCCACCGTTACGCTGCGTGTGCCCAGCGACCGGTTCGACGCCCTCGTGGATCGTATCACTGCCGAAGCCGGCAAGATCGACTACAAGAACATCGAGGTGAGCGACGTCACCCAGGAGTACATCGACCTCGATGCCCGCCTCAAGACGAAGAAAGACCTCGAAGCCCGCTATCAGGAATTGCTCAAACGCGCCAATAGCGTGGATGAGGTTCTCAAGGTCGAGGCGCAGATCAGCAGTCTGCGCGCCGAGATCGAATCGGCCGAGGGGCAGATGCGCTATCTCAAGAATCAGGTAGCACTCAGCACGCTCACCGTCTCGTTCTACGAGAAGACCGTCGCCGCAGGTTTCGGATATAAGTTCCAACGCGCACTGCGTCAGGGATGGGACAACCTCCTGTGGGTCATCGTCGGCCTCGCGAACCTCTGGGCCATCCTGTTGTTCGTCGCCATTGTGTGGATCATCATCGCACGCATCAGGCGTAATCGAAAGAGAAAGAAGGCGGCTGCGTCGCAATTGTAGTTACGGCCTTCGGCCGGGTAGTTATGCGCCTTCGGCGCGGTAGTCAGAAGTAGTTATAACGTGAGTTCGATGTAGGCTATCCTACGATTTCCTGAGGAAATGAGTGAGTAAGTGAGTGGCCGATTTCCTGAGGAAATGAGCCGAAAAAGTTTGTGGCGAGCGATTTCCTGAGGAAATGGGCCGAAAAAGTTTGTGGCGAGCGATTTCCTCAGGCTTTTGGTCCTACGGATGCTATGGATCGATCTGATCGACGACATACCTATATATATAGCGCAAGAGCCGCCCGAGGGACAGTCCCCGGACGGCTCTGTGGGTGCCGCTGATCGCTGGGAAAGCGGGCGGGCGATCTACACGGCGTATTCAATGATCGGCTCAGCCGTTGTCTTGGCGGTCGTTGCGGCCTGGTGCGCTTCACGCTCGGCTATGCGCTTCACGTTACGCCAATAGCCGGCTTGCAGATTCATCCAACTCTCAGCGTCAATGCCCAAGAGCTCTTGCAACTTCACGGCAAAGTCGGGCGTGAAGTCTCGCTTTCCCTTCAACAAGTCAGACAGCATAGCGCGTGGCATGCCGAGCTGTTCGGCCAAGGCGTTCTTGCTTATCCTGCGTTCTTTCATTTCTTCCCAAAGCACCTCGCCCGGATGTACAGCTCGGAAAGGAATCATGTCGGCATAATTGCCCCCCTTGTAGTTATCTCTTGTTCCCATAATGCGTATCGTTTAGTTCTATGATGTATACCTCTATACCATTCTCATTCTCGGAAAAGATCAGTCGCTCAATAGCTCCGTTGGCAATCCTGACTGAGCTTTTCCCCTTGTAGCTGCCATGCTTTAGCTTCTCGTAATGCAAGAAAGAGTACTCATGCAGCTTGTCGATATTCTTCACAGACTCCATGAGCTGAATCGTCCTTTCCAATCCCTCCCATAGTTTTTTCGAGCGTTCGACCTTGCGGTAGCGCTTGTTCTTTTTCGTATGGAGCAGCTCGTCTAAGTCTGGGTCTAAAATCACAACATTCATTGCTGTTTTGCTTGGATGGCGCAAAGGTAGCACCAAATCCCCCGTCATTCCTTTAATGATTTTGAACAGCTATGTACCTTTGCCTTAAAAGAAATAACAGCAAGAAGAGATAGCACACATGAAAAGGATCTTCATTCTATGGATGATCGCCGTCGGATTCGCCGCCTGTAGCACGACGAAGGAGACGCAGCTCGTCATCCTTTCGACGAACGATATGCACGCGCATATCGACGATTATGCGAAGGTGGCCGCCTTCGTTAGCCAAGAACAAAAGGCACATCCGGGGCGCGTTGTCGTGCTCAGCGGTGGCGACCTATTCTCGGGCAACCCCGTGGTGGATCATTGCGATCGGCCGGGCAAGGGCTACCCCATTATTGACCTCATGAACCGCGTCGGATACCGCGCATCGGCCGTCGGAAACCACGAGTTTGACTACGGCCAACGCGTCCTCTCCGAACGCATCCGTCAGGCCCGATTCCCCTTCCTCTGCGCCAACCTACACGTCGGCGAGGGCGCCGAGATCCGTCAGCCGGAGCCGTCGACGGTGATCCGGGTCGGCCGCCTGCGCCTCGGTATCATCTCTGGCATACAGGTGGAGGCGATCAGCGGGCGGCTCATCCCGTCGTCGCACCCGGGGCGCCTCACCGGCCTAACGTTCACCGAACCGGTCGAGGAGCTCGCCAAGCTGCGCGATATGCGGAAGCGCTGCGACGTCTTCCTCGCCCTCAACCACATGGGCGTGGAGGAGGACAAGAAGCTCGCCGAGCGCATGCCGGAGTTGGACCTGATCGTGGGCGGGCATTCGCATACGCGCCTCGACACGGGCGTAGTGGTCAACGGCGTACTCATCACCCAGGCGGGCGAATACCTGCAATACGTCGGGCGTACGGAGCTGACACTGCGCGGACGGAAAGTCGTTGCGCGGCGCAATCGGCTGATCCCCGTGGCCAGCATGACGGCGGAGGACCCGACCGTGAAGGCCGCCATCAAGAAGTTTTACGACGAGTCATCGCTGAACGAAGTGATCGGTCGTGTCACGGTGCGGATCGAGGGTAAGGAGGGGCTCGGCAACTTGGTGACGGACGCCGAAGCGGCCGTGAACGGGGCCGATTTTGCCTTCCAAAACGCCGGCGGCATACGCATCGGGGCGCTTGAGCCGGGCGACATGACGGCCAAGATGGTCTACGAGATGGATCCCTTCGGCAACGAGGTGAACGTGGTGGAGCTGACACCCGAAGAGATGCGCGACCTGATCCGCGTGTCGCATCGTTACAACAAGCGCCGTCACGCCGTCGACCTGCTCGTCTCGGGCATGATCTACACCCTCTATACGAAGAATGGCGAGCCGGATCGGATCGATATGTCGTTCCCCGACGGCCGACCACTCGAGGAGGGCCGATACTATCGCGTGGCGCTGAACGACTATATCGTGTCGGCTTACAAATTTCCGCATGCGCGAGCTGCGAAACCCACGGGCAAGTCGTCCGAAGAAACCATTATTGAATACATCCGCAGTCGCAAAGAGATCGCTCCGCAAGCGCCGCGGACTAAGCTGATCGAAGAATAAAAATGCAAGGGGTGGCAACGAAGTGCATGAAGGCTTCGTCGCCGCTCCTTCTTTTATAAGCACACGGGCGGACATCGAAAGGGCCGCCTACCAGACACTGGCTCTAACTATTTATTATATGTCACACTAAACACGCATTGATCATGAAGAGAATCTATCTGCTATTGTTAGCAGTGATCTTGCCAGCCATTGCATCGGCACAGATCACAACGTCCGCCATCGGCGGAAAGATCGCAGACCAGGAGGGCGAAGCGCTCATCGGCGCCGCCATCGTGGCCGTGCATGAGCCTTCGGGCACGCAGTACGGCGCCGTCACGAACGCCGACGGTCGCTATTCGATCGAGGGTATGCGCCCCGGCGGGCCGTACAAGATCACTATGTCGTACGTCGGGCTGAAGTCCGTCGAGTATCGCGACGTGACGCTCCAATTGGGCGAAATGGCGACGCTGGACGCGGTGCTCCGCGACGACTTGACGCTGAACGAGGTGGTCGTCACTGCCGCCTCGTCGAAGTTCACGGGACTGAAGACGGGCGCCTCGACAAACGTCTCCAAGCAACAGCTGCAGCTCCTGCCCTCCATCAACCGCAGCTTGACGGACTTCACGCGCATGTCGCCTTACTCGGGCGGCGGAACCGTGATCGCCAGCCGCGACGGACGTACGAACACGTTCACCGTCGATGGGGCGAACCTGAACAACAACTTTGGCCTCTCGGGCACCCTGCCCGGCGGCGGTAACCCGATCTCGCTCGATGCTATCGAGGAGCTTCAGGTGGTCGTAGCGCCCTTCGATGTGCGCCAAACGAACTTCATGGGCGGCGGCATCAACGCCATCACCAAGTCGGGTACGAACACCCTCAAGGGTACGGCTTACACCTACCACCGCAACGAGAGCCTGCGCGGGAACACCGTCGACGGTTATGACCTCGGCGACCGCGCTCGCGAACGCACCGAGACGTACGGCTTCACGCTCGGCGGACCGATCATCAAAAACAAGCTCTTCTTCTTCATCAACGGAGAGTATGAGAACTCGCCCAACCCGATCACGAAGTATCACGTCTCCACCGACGGCGTGGGCAACGGCGCCACGCAGACCTCACGCGTCACGGCGGCTGACATGGAAGCCTTCGCCAAGATCCTCCGCGACAAGTACGGCTACGAGCCCGGCTCCTACACCGACTTCAGCGACGGCGGCACGAAGAACTACAAGGCCCTAGCCCGTCTGGACTGGAACATCAACGACGCCCACAAGCTGAGCGTGCGCTTCAACTACACCACCAACTCGCACATCAATGAGCCCAACTGGACGTCGGGCATCAACCCGCGCGCCTCGTCGAGCCGCATCTCTGACAAGGCCTTCTCTTTCCGCAACTCCTGCTACGGGATGGAGAACAACGTCTGGTCCGTCACCGGCGAGCTTAACAGCCGTTTCAGCAACACGCTCCAGAACCGCATCCTCTTCACCTACTCCGACATCCACGACAAGCGTAACTCCACCTCCAAGCCCTTCCCCTTCATCGACATTTGGGACGGCGCGGGCGACGCCTTTATGTCGGCCGGTTACGAACTCTTTACTTGGACCACCGGATCGCAGAATAACGTCCTCAACCTGCAGGACCATCTCACCTGGACCATCGGTTCGCACCGTCTCATCGGCGGTCTGAACGTGGAGTATCAGAAGGCCATTAACACCTACATGCGCTATGGTACGGGCTACTATAAGTATGCTTCGTTCGACGACTTCAAGGCCGGCAATGCGCCTATCGCCTTCGGTCTGACCTACGGCTATAACGGCGATAAGAATCCGGCTTCGGAAGTGGCCTTCATCCAGTCCGGCCTCTTCTTGCAAGACGAATGGAACGTCACCGACCGCTTCAAACTGACCTACGGCCTGCGTGCAGACATGACGAACTTCGTCACGCCCATCGAAACGAATCAGGCTTACCTGAAGCTCAACTGGCGCGACCATTTCGTGGCTAAGAACGACCCGAACTACGCCTCCTTCCAGTCGCCGCGTGTCAACACCGGCAAGTGGCCCAAAACCTCCGTACTCCTCTCGCCGCGCGTAGGATTCAACTACGACATCAACGGCGATCGCTCCTTGGTCGTGCGTGGTGGTACGGGCGTCTTCACCGGCCGCGTGCCCTTGGTCTTCTTAGTCAATATGCCGACCAACAGCGCGATGATCCAGAACACGATCACCGTGACCGACGCCAAGACACTCGAGAAGTTCAAGAACAACATGCTCACCAACGTGGACGACATGATCAAGCTCCTCGATGCCCCCACGACGCCGATCTATGGCGACCCGAACTCCACCGCCTCACGCGCCTCGATCGCGGGCATAGCGGATGACTTCAAAATGCCGCAGATCTGGAAGAACACGCTCGCCGTGGACTATCGCCTGCCCGTTTCTTTCCCGCTGACCCTGACCGTGGAAGGGATGTATAACAAGGACATCTACAACGTCGTGATGCGCAACTGGAACATCGTCAACAACGGCAACCTCAGTCGCTTCGCTGGCCCCGACAACCGTCTGGATTACTCTACTTCCACCACGGGCAACTACTTGGTGGATAAGAATGTGACCGGTGGCGCCGTCATCCTCGACAACGATACGCGCGGTTACAGCGCCTCTTTCAATACCATGGTGACCGCCGAGCCGATCAAGGATCTGAACCTCATGTTCTCCTACACCCACCAGTGGGCGAAAGAGATCACCGGCCTGCCCGGCAATCAAGCCTACTCCACCTGGCAGGGTCTCTATGCCGTCGACGGCCCCAACAACGCCGAGCTCCACAATGCGCAGTACCTCACGCCGGACAAGCTCATTGCCTCCTTGACCTATCGCAAGGACTACGGCAAGTACTTTGCGACCTCCGTCGGCCTCTACTACGCCGCCTATTCCTCCGGCATGTACAACTACTATTACAGCAACGACATGAATGGCGACAAGAACTCCTTCGACCTCATGTACATCCCCCGCACGAAAGACGAGCTGAAGTTTGTCGACAAGAACGGCTTCACCGCCGCCGAGCAGGCCGAAGCCTTCTGGCGCTTCGTGGAGCAAGACAAGTACCTGAGCGCCCACAAGGGCGAGTATGCCGAGGCTTACGGCGCAGCCCTGCCGTGGGTACACCGCTTCGACCTGAAGGTGACGCAAGACTTCCGCCTGCGCGCGGGCAAAGCCATCCACACGCTGCAGCTCTCGTTTGACATCCTCAACGTCGGCAACCTGCTGAAAAGCTCATGGGGTGTGACGCAGACCACGTCGCCCAGCAACTACGGCAAGATCCTCCGCTACGAGGGCAAGGATGCCAACGGCGTGCCCACCTACTCGATGGGTTACAACACCGTCAATAAGAAGAAGGAGCTTTACAGCCGCACCTACGAGCCGTATCGCAACAGTTCCAACTGCTGGCAGATGCAGATCGGCTTGCGTTACATCTTCAACTAAACTTATCCGTAATCATGCCGTGGGGCCGCGTGCCCCCGGCCTGTAAACAGCGAGAGGGAGGCGATACGGCAATCGTCTCCCTCTCTTTTTCCGTGGGGTGTGGGGGCTAAGAGGCTTTTCCGAGTCGCAGATTATCAACCCTTAGGCTTATGGGTTAACGTCAGCTCGCCTGCCAGTCAATCTTGAAATCAAGATTTAGTATCATCTTGCCTTCCAGTCAATCTTGAAATCAAGATTTAGTATCATCTCGCCTGCCAGTCAATCTTGAAATCAAGATTTAGTATCATCTCGCCTGCCAGTCAATCTTGAAATCAAGATTTAGTATCATCTCGCCTGCCAGTCAATCTTGA
>ERZ773100.1343-NODE-1343-length-11518-cov-6.274361_pt1 | contig 11518 bp, 9 predicted proteins | sample MGYA00511119_ERZ773100 | MGnify/ENA primary metagenome ERZ773100 (study PRJEB29015, sample SAMEA2738000) | human oral metagenome | biome: human oral; feature: human-associated habitat; material: dental | place: China | collected 2111 ...
GGCCGCCCAGGCCGCTGCGGATGGCCATGCACATGATGCGGCCAAGGCGGGTGGAGCCCTTCTGGATCCGTCGATGGGTGGTGCGGCCAACCCGGCTGCTGCGGCCCAGCACGTGATCCGCGTGCGCGCCGACCTGCTGGACCGCATGGTGGCCGAGGCCGGCGAGGTGGCCATTGCCCGGGCACGTCTGGACAGCGAGATGGGCCTGATCCGGGGCGCCATCAACGAGTTGACCGAGAACGTCAACCGCCTGCGCCTGCAGCTGCGCGAGATCGAGATCCAGGCCGACAACCAGATCCAGGCCAAGATCGCCCACTCCAACGAGACCGAAACCGAGTTTGACCCGCTGGAGTTCGACCGCTACACCCGCTTCCAGGAAGTGACGCGGATGCTGGCCGAATCGGTCAACGACGTGTCCACCGTGCAGCAGAATGCCCTGCGTGCCCTGGATGCCGCCATGCAGGACCTGGCGCGGCAGGGGCAGGTGAGCCGCAGTCTGCAGCAGAGCCTGATGCGTGTGCGGATGGTGCAGTTCTCGACCATCAACGACCGCCTCTACCGCGTGGTGCGTCAGGCCGGCAAGGACACCGACAAGCGCGTGACCCTGGAGATCAAGGGGGGGCAGGCCGAGATCGATCGCAACGTGCTGGACCGCATGGCCGGCCCCATCGAGCACATCCTGCGCAACTCGGTGGCCCATGGCATCGAGGAACGCACCAAGCGCGCCGCCAGCGGCAAGCCGGACATCGGGGAACTGACCATCGAGGTCTCGCAGGATGGCAACGAAGTCATCATGCGCTTCCTGGATGATGGCCAGGGCCTGGACTATCCGCGCATCGAGGCACGGGCACGCGAACGCGGCCTGATCGCCCCCGACCACCAGCCGTCCGAGCGTGAGCTGGCCCAGATGATCTTTGCGCCGGGCTTTTCCACCGCCAAGCAGGTGACGGCGCTGGCTGGCCGTGGTGTGGGCATGGACGTGGTGCGTGCCGAAGTGGCGGGTCTGGGCGGCCGCATCGACGTGGATTCCACGACGGGCAAGGGCAGCTGCTTCACCGTGCACCTGCCGGTCTCGCTGGCGGTCACGCAGGTGGTGCTGCTGGAAATCGAGGGCGGCAAGTTCGCGGTTCAGAGCGCGCTGGTCGAGCAGATCGTGCAGATGAAGCCCGAGGCGCTGACCGAGGCCTACCAGGCCCAGCGCCTGGAGATTGCTGGCGAGCGCGTTCCCTTCTACTTCCTGGGCAGCCTGCTGGAGATCCCTGGCGTGAAGCCGGTCGCCCAGCGTGTGGCACCGGTGGTGGTGCTGCGTGCCGGCGCCACGCGGATCGCCCTGCACGTGGACACCGTGGTGCCCAACCAGGAGGTGGTCATCAAGCACATTGGCCCGCAACTGGCCCGCCTGGCGGGTGTGGCTGGCGCCACGGTGCTGGGTAACGGTGACATCGTGCTGATCCTGAACCCGGTGCAACTGGCCATGGCTCGCGTGGCCGGCCAGCTGGGCAAGGGCAAGGCCGCCACCTTCAGTGCCAGCGAACTGCAGACGGCCGCCACCGTGATGGTGGTGGACGACTCGGTGACGGTGCGCAAGGTGACGCAGCGACTGCTGATGCGCGAAGGCTACAACGTCGTGCTGGCCAAGGACGGCGTGGATGCCCTGCGGCAGATGCAGGAACTGATTCCCGACGTGATGCTGGTGGACATCGAGATGCCGCGCATGGACGGCTTCGACCTGACGAAGAACGTACGCGAGCACGCCGACTTCGCCAACGTGCCGATCATCATGATCACCTCGCGGACGGCTGACAAGCACCGTAACCACGCGCTGTCGCTGGGTGTGGACGTGTTCCTGGGCAAGCCGTTCTCGGAGGACGACCTGCTGCGCCACGTGCGAAGCTTTGCCAGCCAGCGTGCACCCCGGGCGATGACGAACTGAGCATCGGGGTGAAGGGCTGCCGGCTTCGGCTGGCAGCAGAGAAAAGGGGCAGTCCTCCGTTGAGGAGGCTGCCCCTTCCTGTTTTTATGGCTTTGTCTGGATGAAACCGGAACGGTTTCCCCCATCAGGCCTTCATTGCTTGAGAATGAACGTGATGACTTCCTTCAGGTCGTCGTCGCTGATGGCAGCCTTGCTGTTGGGGGGCATGGGGATCTTGCCGAAGCTACCCTTGCCGCCTTTGCGCACCTTGTCGAAGAGCTGCTGGTTGACGTCCTGGCCCTTGTACTTCGCAGCCACGTCCTTGAAGGCAGGGCCGACCAGCTTCTTGTCCACCGAGTGACAGGTGGTGCAGGAAGCCTTGTTCATGGCCGTCTGCGGGTCGCCGGCCAGAGCGGGGGAGGCGACGGATCCGACCAGCATGGCAGCCAGGATACCAGGGATGAGAGTACTTTTGTTCATGTCGATTTCTCCGGGTAGTGAACTCGGGGTGAACTGGTGGTGAACCGTTCCGAAGAATCAATTGTTTGCATGGACGCAGGAAAATCCTTGACCGCCCTCAAGACAGGTGCATTTGTCGGGTTTGTATTTTCAAAAGGACTTGCCCGGCATGAAAGGAATATTACATGAACTGAGATTTATCAACTTATCGGGCTGATAGAGGTCAATGTATGCGTTTGAAGGATATTTATTTTTATTCTCAGTCCCTTTGTTTTGCTGATCTGTTTGGTGCGCTTGGTCGTTTTGTCATTCCGGGAAGTTGGCCATGCGACGGTGTTTGTCAGAAATAACCGAGATACGGATGACAATGCTTCTTGATAACTACGTGTGATCCAGTCTGATGGGGCGGAGTGGCTATCTCAACGATATATCGCTGAAATTGCGTCAGGCACGTTCGGCCAACATCCTGACACCTTGTGCAAAGACCTTCAGGTTACGCGACGTTGCCCGGTCTGCATCCAGCAACCTTCCCAGCCTCCGGGCTCCCTCGTTCTTCTGGAAGTCCTTGATGTTCCGCTCAAGCTCGTGCGAGGGTTTTTGGCACTCGTCAGGGTCGGGGAATCGTTTGGCAAGGGCCCGGATCTTCTTCTGGGCCTCTGGATAGGCTGCGATTAATGCGTCGGGGTCGGCCAAGTACCAGGATTCCAGCTCCTGACAGACGAGGCGTATCAGGGTCTTGCGGCCACTCGTGGCGCACATGGTCTGTAGCCGTGCCTTCAGGGCAAGGCAATCGGCATTGTCATTGTCCCGGACAATGATGAAGTGGGCATCAGGTTCCTGCCATGCTTTCAGCTTGACCGGAATGCTCTTGTCGAGATCACTCTTGCCTTGGTGCGGGAGCAGAAGAAAGTGCTGCCCCTGTATCCATCCGGGGACCAGACGAGGGAAGTATTCTGCCAGCATGGCCTTCATGGAAGGCTCTTCCAGCAGGAAGATGACACGGCTGCTCACGTGTTCAGCCCTTCAAAAACCCCTTGCTTCCACAGATAGCCGGGCAGGTCGCCGGCGTCAACCAGCGCCTGCAGGTTGGCCGAATCACTGGCATGGGTGATGGTGGTGAAGCCGTTTTCTTTCTTCAGGCAGTAGATCTCTTCCAGCTTCAGCGCGTTCAGGAAATCCGGGGAGTGCGTGGAAACGAAGACCTGGCCACCACGACGGGCATAGCTTCTGAATTCCTCGGCCAGTTCCGGCAGCAGATCGGGATAGAGCTGGTTCTCGGGTTCCTCGACGGCCAGTAGCGGAAACGGCCTGGGATCCTGCAACAGGACCAGGTAGGCGAACATCTTGATGGTGCCGTCGGAGACGAAACGGGCGATGAAGGGATCGTGGAATTTCCCGTCCTGAAAGCGCAGGACCAGGCGGCCGTCTTCCGTGGATTTCGCTTCGATATGGCTGATGCCGGGGACACGGCGCTTCATGGCCTCCAGGACGGCCTGGAAACGTTCCGGATGATATTGATGCAGGTACTGGGCCACCTGGGCCAGGTTGTCACCCCGAGTGGACAGGTGCTCGGCAAAGCCTTCTTCCGTAGAGGGGCGTGCGTCGGCAATGTGGAAATCAGAGATCTGCCAGTTCTCGATCAGGCTGCGGAACTCGGCCACGACCCGGAACTCCTTGAACTGGCCTAGCCCCTTGATGGCCAACACATCTGGCTCGTCCAGCGCGAATACGGCACGCTGTTCGTCTGTGCCTGCCAGTCCATATGCGGATTCATTGGTGATGGCCGTTCCCGTACCCCGTTGGAAGTCGACGAAGTGCCACGGTCTTCCCTCCTGCCCGCGGCGGTACTTGAGGACCTCGCGCTCAATGAAAACCCGCCCATCCAGCTCGTCGAAGGCCAGCTCATAGGTGGCCAGGCGCCCGCCCGACTCGCGGAACTTGATCTCGATCCGGATGGGCCCCCGCTGGTCGCGGCTGCGCAGTTCCCGCATGGACCCGCGTCGGGCCACCGCCTTGCCTACATTATGGGCAAGTGCATCCTTCAGAAAGGAGAAGACGTCGAATAGGGTGCTCTTGCCGGTGCCATTGGCACCGACCAGCGTCACGAGCCTGGGTAGCCCATCCAGATGTGCATGGCGGAAGGTACGATAGTTCTGGATCTTGATGGATTCGATCTGCATGGGCTCGCCGTGTTGAGGGCATGAAGGAAGAGGGCCGACCTCCCTGGATCAAGCGTTGCTTTCGATGATACTCGGCCTGACAGGGATACAATGCGCTGTCGTCGAACCGAATCGCATTTCCGGGGAGCCTTGTGGTGTTCTGGGCAGGAGCAGGTCACTTCACGTCGCGGGCTGCGGAGCAGGCCGTGATGGCGCATTCGTTGCGTCCGGGCAACGGGCATGGGAGCGCATCATGACCCTTTCTGCCGCCACATCCACCCCCGCCGTCCAGACCCTGCTGGCCTTCGACTTTGGCCAGAAGCGCATTGGCGTGGCGGTGGGTAACAGCCTCACCGGTGCGGCGCGACCGCTGGCCACGCTGACCGAGCAGACCACGGATGGCCGCTTTGCACGCATCCAGACGCTTCTGAAGGAGTGGCAGCCCACCGGCCTGGTGGTGGGGCGGCCGCTGCACCCCGACGGTACCCCGCATGAAGTCACGGCGCTGGCCGAGCGCTTTGCACGCCGGCTGGAAGGCCGCTTCGGGCTGCCCGTCTTTCTGGTGGATGAGCGCTACAGCTCGGTGGCGGCGCAGGAGCGGATGCGCGACGAGGACGACGAGCACGTCACGCGCGGTGGCCGACGCCGCAAGGGCGGGGCGTCGCAGGGCGACGATGCGACAGCTGCGGCCATCATTCTTGAACAGTACCTGAGCGAGACACGATCATGACGACCCCTCTGCCGGCCGATGCCGAGACCCTCTTTGCGCGTCTGCGCGATTCCCTGAAGGACGCTCTGGGCGTTTCCTGCAACGGCCTGGCACAGGGCGGAGCAGATGCCCCGAAGGGCGAGGGCGCGGCGGGCGGTGAAGACGCGCCGGCCTTCATCGGCATCCACACAGGTGGGGCGTGGCTGGCAGCCCGACTGCATGCCGAGCTGGGGCTGTCGTCGCCGCTGGGCTTCCTGTCCAGTGCCTTCTACCGCGACGACGTGCAGGCGCGCGGCCTGTCGATGCGGATGCAGCCCACGCGCATCGATTTTGACGTGAACGGGCGCGACATCGTGCTGGTGGACGACATCCTGCACACGGGGCGCACCATCCGGGCGGCGCTCAACGAGATCTTTGACTATGGCCGGCCGGCGCGGGTGCGTCTGGCCGTGCTCATCGACCGCGGCGAACGGGAGCTGCCGGTGCAGCCCGATCATGTCGGGACGCGGCTGGTGCTGCAGCCCGGCGAGAAACTGGCGCTCAGCCAGCGGACCAACGGGATGTTCGAGCTGCGGGTGGAAACGGTACAGGCGTGATTGGCGCTGATCAGGCGTGACCGGGCCGGGAAGGCCGCAAGAGTTCAGCAGAGGTAGAGAGGCAAGACATGCAGATGCAACAGGTGCAAGTGGGCAAGGACGGGCGACTGCGCCACCTGCTCACGCTGGAAGGGCTGTCGCGAGACATGATCCATCAGATCCTGGACAACGCGGCGTCGTTCCTGAACGTGTCCAACCGGGAAATCAAGAAGGTGCCGCTGCTGCGCGGCCGTTCGGTGTTCAATCTGTTCTTCGAGGATTCGACCCGCACGCGCACGACCTTCGAGATTGCCGCCACACGGCTGTCGGCCGATGTGGTGAATCTCAACATCAGCACATCGTCCACCTCCAAGGGCGAATCGCTGCTGGACACCATCGACAACCTGCAGGCCATGGCGGCCGACGTGTTCGTGGTGCGGCACAACCAGAGCGGGGCGGCGCACCTCATTGCGCAACACGTGGGCGACCATGTGCACGTGGTCAACGCCGGTGACGGACGGCATGCGCACCCCACGCAGGGGCTGCTGGACATGTACACCATCCGCCACTTCAAGAAGGACTTCACGAAGCTGTCCGTGGCCATCGTGGGCGACATCACCCATTCGCGGGTGGCGCGCTCGGACATCCATGCGCTCACCACGCTGGGCGTGCCTGACGTGCGCGTGGTGGGGCCACTGACGCTGCTGCCGGGCGGGCTGGAACAGATGGGCGTGTCACTGCACACCGACATGCGCACCGCCCTGAAGGACGTGGACGTGGTGATCATGCTGCGGCTGCAGAACGAGCGGATGCGCGGCGCGCTGCTGCCCAGCCCGCAGGAATACTTCAGCCGCTACGGGCTCACGCGCGAGAAACTGGCACTGGCCAAGCCCGATGCCATCGTCATGCACCCGGGGCCGATGAACCGGGGCGTGGAAATCGAATCGGCCGTGGCCGACGGGCCGCAATCGGTCATCCTGCAGCAGGTGACCTTCGGCATTGCAGTGCGCATGGCCGTGATGAGCATGCTGGCAGCGGGATGAAGGAGAACATGATGCAAGAAGGTGTGATCAAGGCAGGCCGCAGCGGGCACGAAGCCTCGTTTTCCATCACCGGCGCGCGCCTGGTGGACCCCTGGGTGAAACTGGACATGCAGGCCGACCTGCATGTGGCCGATGGCCGCATCATCGCCGTGGGCGCTGCGCCCCATGGTTTCCGGCCGGCACGGACCATCGACGGCACGGGCCTGGTGGTGTCGCCGGGGCTGGTGGACCTGTCCGCCCGCCTGCGCGAGCCGGGCTTCGAATACAAGGCCTCGCTGGAATCCGAGATGCAGGCCGCCGTGGCCGGTGGCGTGACTGCGCTGGCATGCCCGCCCGACACCGACCCGCCGCTGGACGAGCCGGGCCTGGTGGAAATGCTGAAATACCGCGCCCACAACCTGGGACTGGCGCACCTGTACCCGCTGGGCGCCCTGACCGTGGGCCTGAAGGGCCAGGCGCTGACCGAAATGGCCGAGCTGACCGCCGCCGGCTGCGTGGGCTTTGCCCAGGCCAGCCAGCCCATTCAGGACACCCAGGTGCTGCTGCGCGCCATGCAGTACGCCCATTCCTTCGGCTACACCGTGTGGCTGAACCCCGTCGACCCCTTCCTGTCGCGGGGCGGCGTGATGCACGCCGGACCGTTTGCCTCGCGGCTGGGGCTGCCCGGCAACCCCGTCACCAGCGAGACCGTGGCGCTGCACACCATCTGCGAACTGGTGGCCTCGGTGGGCTGCCCCGTGCACCTGTGCCGCCTGTCATCGGCGGCTGGCGTAGAGTTAGTGCGCCAGGCCCGCAAGGCCGGCCTGCCCATCACCGCCGACGTGGCCATCAACCACCTGCACCTGACCGATATCGACGTGGGCTTCTTCGACACCGCCTACCGGGTGGAGCCGCCGCTGCGCGCCCAGCGCGACCGCGACGCCCTGCGCGCCGGTCTGGCCGATGGCACGCTGGACGCCATCTGCTCGGACCACACGCCGGTGGTGGAAGACGCCAAGCGCCTGCCCTTCGGTGAAGCCGAACCGGGCGCCGTGGGCCTGTCGCTGCTGCTGCCCCTGTCCCTAAAATGGGGCAAGGAACAGGGCCTGAACCTCGTGTCCGTGCTGGATCGGCTCACCCGCATTCCGGCCGGCATTGCCGGCATCGACCCCGCCCGCAAGAACGAGCCCGCCGGTCTTTCCGTGGGCGCCCGGGCCGACCTGTGCGTCTTCGACCCCGAAGAATCGTGGGTGGTGAACGAGAAAACCCTGTGGGGCCAATGCACCGACACCCCGTGGCTGGGCCGTGAAGTGCAGGGCCGCGTGCGCCTGACCGCCGTGGGCGGCCGCCTGGTCTTCACGCGGTGATCCCCGCCCTGCGCCGCGCAGCGCGTCTGCCCCTGCTGACGCTGCTGCTGGTGGCGGGCCTGGTGGGACTGGCACTGATGCAGCCCTGGCTGCCTCAGCAGGGCAGGCGCGTCCTCATCCGCTGGTGGTCGTGCCTGCTGATGCTCATCTGCGGCGTGAAAGTGCAGGAAACCTGGGCCGGCGACCCCACCCGGCCCCGCACATTGGCCGAACTGGCCCCCGGCCGCCTGCTGGTGGCCAACCACGTCTCGTGGCTGGACATCTTTGCCATCAACTCCCTGGCCACCTCTGCCTTCGTGGCCAAGGCCGAAATAAAACGCTGGCCTGTCATTGGCTGGCTGGTGAGCCTGGCGGGCACCGTCTACATCGCGCGCGGCAACCGCCGCGCCGTGCCCGACGTGCTGCGCCAGATGCGCGAACGCCTGCGCACCGGTTTTCCCGTGGCGCTCTTTCCTGAAGGCACCACCAACGCCGGACCCGAACTGAAACCCTTCCACGGCAACCTGCTGCAGGCCGCCATTGACGAAGAAGCCGAGATCGTGCCCGTAGGCCTGAAATACCTGCACACCGACGGCACCCCGGGCGTGGAGGCGTACTACCTGGACGAAACGACGTTCATGCAGTCGCTGTGGGCCGTGGTGGGGGCGAAGGGGCTGGTGGTTCGGGTGGTGGTGTTGGAGCCGGTTGTGGCTGCGGGGGGGGAGCGAAGGGAAATGGCGAACTGTCTGGAAGAAAAACTAGCAACGGTCGTGGCTGAATAGACACAGTGTTCGTCCTGAATACGAGATTTCGTAGATCATCGATTCGGGCCTGGCTTATAGTACTAATATGGAAGCCAACGAACTGCCAGAAGATATATTTTCTGCCATCCAAGAGGTTTTTAGAAAGGCCCCGGTATTGCTCATTGGGTCTGGTTTTTCATGCGGCTACGGCCTTCCAGGCATGGGAGAGCTGGCGAAGCACTTGGCGACTTCCGTTCCCAATATGTTGACCACGGAAGGCGCGAAGGCCATTTGGATTAAATCTATCGATGCACTGAAGGATAACCTTGAAAAAGGCCTGAATGGCATTGCAGTTGGCGCTTCGGAGTGGGGGGAGATTGTATCAGCGATAAGAAATGAAACTGCAAAACTTATACTTGAACGTACCGCGTCGGCGGAGGAGAGAATTCTGAGAGGTGGACCGGATGTTGATTATGCGCCATCGCGTTTGCTGAAACTGTTGTTTGATGGTTCTCCGCAAAATTCTAACGGAATACACATTGTTACAACTAACTACGATACATTGTTGGAGTTGTTTTGTGATCTAGCGGGACTTCCTTTGGACACAGGATTCTCAGGATTTAGGCGGCGTAAACCAAGAGTCTCCTCGAACGGTATTTTTGAAAAGACGTATACCCGAGAACTTGTTACCCAGAGGGGTAAGGGCGTGTTCGAGCATCGCCCTTGTAAAAGTGTTCGCTTGTACAAGCCGCATGGTTCGATCAGTTGGCTGGAAACGGACGAGGGGCCGGTTGAGGTTTTAAATGATTTTTTAACCGAAAAACGATCTATTGTTGTTCCTGGGCCTTCTAAATATCGGGATTCAATGGTTAATAAGTTATTTGATGACATACGTGCCGAGATGAATGATGTCATTTCAAAATCGTCTGCGCTGGTGTGTATTGGTTTTGGGTTTAATGACGATCATTTGCAAGGTGAAATTCAACGACGCGTGGAAGATGGGATGTCTGTGGTAATTTTATCTCGTGGCGCCACGCCAAACATAGAAAATTTGATGAAAAAGAATAGTGCGATAATTGGAGTATTCGCTTCGGATGATGGGTCTGTTTTTCATTGGAATGGACAGGCTTGGAGATCTAATGAGCCTCTTTGGAGGCTTGGTGACTTCATGAAGAAGTTTTTGGAGTAGGGTGAAGATGTGTATTTTCAAAGCGTTTGAAGATAGATCGAAGGACTCTTCCCTTGGAGAGGTTCGAAGTGTTGAGACTTCGCGGATTACCGTTAGGGTGACAGATGGGCAACGTCTTCAGAAAGCGCGTGTAGGACGTTTGGTTGCTATCCAATCTCAGGGAGATGAGTGGCTGATTGGGATCATCGATCGGGTTTGGCGTCACCCTGTTGAGCTTAGGACTCAAGCGGAGAGCGGAGAGTCACATGATTCGTTAGACATTCCTCAAGAAGAGAACGGTATTTCCATAAGCTTGGTTGGAACCTATCGGGCTCGCGATGGAAAGCGTAAAAACGCCTTTACGAGGGCTGTTTTTAGTCTTCCTGAGATAAACCGTCCAGTTTATCCTCTTGAAGAGAAGACTCTTGAGGGTTTTATGGGTATATTGAGTGCGTCCTCCAAGTCTGATGCGGCGGCTCCTCTGAAAGTTGGAACCTATACGCTGGACGGAAAGGCCGAGGCATACATAGATGGAGATAAGCTGTTTCAAAGACATGCTGCATTGCTGGGGAGTACTGGGTCTGGAAAGTCATTTACTGTGGCGTCTATTTTGGAACAGTCTGCTGAATTGCCTCATGCGAATATTGTTGTTCTTGATTTGCATGGTGAGTATTCGAGTATGAAGTTTGCTTTGCATTTTAGAATTGCGGGCATTGACGACATAAAGACAAAGAATGACAAGGCGATTTTTCTTCCTTTTTGGTTGTTAACTTACGACGAGATGCAGTCTGTGTTTGTTGATCGTTCTGGTGATAATGCGCCTAATCAGGCGATTGCGCTGATGGATTCGGTTATGGAGATGAAAAACGCGGCAATAAATCGTCTTGAAAAGCCTGAGCTTCTCGATGGGTTTACGGTTGATACGCCCGTTCCATATGAGTTGGAAGACTTGGTTGAGTCATTGGAGAAGAAGAACGAGGAGGTTATCCAGACGGGTGATGAGTACGTCAGCGGTTCGAAGAAAGGGCAGCCAAAGACCGAGAAGGGGCCGTTGAACGGGAAGTTGTCTCGATTTCTTATTCGCCTGAAGACGAAAATGAACGATCGGCGATACGCCTTTATGTATAAGGCGCCGGAAGAATACCAGAATTACGAGGCATTGCATGTTCTGGCAAAGAAGCTTCTTGGTACGGGTAAGGGGGATTCATTAAATTCTGGTATCAAGGTAATAGATTTTTCTGAAGTTCCCTCTGACATTCTGCCGGTGGTAGTAGGCCTGGTGGGGCGATTGATATATCAGATTCAGTTCTGGAGTAACCCGGGAGAAGACGGTGATGCTCGGCATCCAGTCGTGATCGTTTGCGATGAGGCTCATCTGTACCTACCGAACAGCTCAACATCTACTGGTCCTTTGGAGAAGCGAGC
>ERZ773100.1344-NODE-1344-length-11516-cov-132.030538_pt1 | contig 11516 bp, 8 predicted proteins | sample MGYA00511119_ERZ773100 | MGnify/ENA primary metagenome ERZ773100 (study PRJEB29015, sample SAMEA2738000) | human oral metagenome | biome: human oral; feature: human-associated habitat; material: dental | place: China | collected 2111 ...
CCAAGCTACATATCAAACAATATCCAGAAAGCAAGGTCTTGGTCATCGCTAGTGATATTGCAAAATACGGGATAGAGGCGCCAGGCGAGCCGACTCAAGGTGCAGGCGCAATCGCTATGCTGATCAGTCAAAATCCACGAATCCTAGAGTTTAACGATGACAATGTGGCTCAGACTCGTGATATTATGGATTTCTGGCGACCAAATTACTCTATGACTCCTTACGTCAATGGTGTTTATTCAACCCAGCAGTACCTGGATTGCCTCAAGACGACTTGGAACGAATACCAAAAGCGTCATGGTTTAGCTTTGGGAGACTTTGCAGCGGTTTGTTTCCATCTTCCCTATCCAAAATTGGCGCTTAAGGGGCTGAATAAAATTATGGATAAAAGCTTGTCTCAGGAGGAGCAAAAAGGCCTGCAAGAAAACTTTGACAAGTCTATTCTCTATAGCCAAAAGGTTGGGAATATCTATACAGGATCCCTCTTTTTAGGGCTCTTGTCCCTCTTGGAAAACTCTGAAAATCTTAAGGCTGGTGACAAGATTGCTCTCTTTAGTTATGGTAGTGGTGCTGTGGCTGAGATTTTTAGTGCCAATCTGGTAGAAGGTTATGAAAAACAGCTGACGACTAATCGTTTGGAGCAATTGAATCAACGTCAAGAACTGACGGTTGCTTCCTATGAAGAGCTTTTCTTTGCAGAAGCCCAGCTGGATGAAAACAGCTCAGCTGTTTTTTCTGACTACGATGACCAAGTTTACGCCTTGGTTCAAATCGATCAACACCAGCGCAAGTATATCAAAGTTGAGAAATCATCATGAAAATAAATTGGACCGGATTTTCTAAAAAAACGCCTGCAGAGCGACTAGAGTTTCTGAAAGCCCATGAGCTACTCCAGACTGAGAATTGGCAGAATCTTGCTAATCAATACCATCTGCCGTTGGAGACAGCCAATCAAATGAGTGAAAATGTGCTTTCTATTCTGGCTTTGCCTTATTCGATTGCACCGGACTTTCTCATAGATGAGCAGGTTTATCAGGTACCCTTTGTAACAGAGGAGCCTTCTGTCGTTGCTGCTGCTAGTTTTGCAGCAAAAATCATCAAGCGTAGCGGTGGTTTCAAGACTAAGATTCATAATCGCCAGATGATTGGGCAGGTTGCGCTCTATGATGTACCTGATATAGCTAAAGCTCTAGAGCAGATTCAAAATGAAAAGTCAGCTTTATTAGAATTGGCGAATCAAGCCCATCCTTCCATCGTCAAGCGAGGTGGTGGGGCTCGTGACTTGCGAACGGATTTCCTGGAGGGAGAGACAGATTTTCTAGTCGTCTACCTTGTCGTGGATACCCAGGAAGCCATGGGCGCCAATATCCTTAATACGATGCTTGAAGCTCTAAAAGGACGGTTAGAGGAGTTAACAGGTGGACAGAGCTTGATGGCCATCTTATCTAACTATGCGACTGAGGCGCTCGTAACAGCCTCTTGTGAAATTGATTTCCATTCACTCAGTCGAGACAAGGCAGAAGCTGAACGCACTGCTCAAAGAATCGCTCTAGCCAGTCAGTTTGCAAAGCAGGATTCTTATCGGGCCAGCACGCATAATAAAGGGATTTTTAACGGAATTGATGCAGTTCTTTTGGCGACAGGAAATGACTGGCGGGCCATTGAAGCTGGAGCCCATGCCTATGCTGCTCGCGATGGCAGCTACCAAGGATTGAGTCAGTGGAAGGTCGATTTAGAGGAAGGCAAGCTCTATGGCCAGTTGACTTTACCCATGCCTGTTGCGGCCAAGGGAGGCTCCATTGGGCTTAATCCAATGGTTGTCGCTAGTTTTGATTTATTGGGGCAACCGACAGCCAAAGAATTGGCTTCGATTATCGTCTCTGTCGGCTTAGCGCAGAATTTTGCAGCCTTGAGAGCACTGGTGACCACGGGAATTCAGGCTGGCCACATGAAGCTCCAAGCTAAATCTCTAGCTTTATTGGCAGGTGCTCAGGAAGATGAGATTGCTTCTGTCGTTGCAGAACTTCTCAAAGAGAAGCAGTTCAATCAGGCAAAAGCCAAGGAAATTCTAGCCAAAATGCGTAAAGAAAAATGAGAGTGGGACAGAAATCTGTAATTCGTTAGAATTCGATTTCGTCGTCCCACCTCCGCACAGTTGAGTAGGGCTGTAAAAGCTGATGAAATCAGCGTAGTAGAGCCCACTCAACCACTGCGTCTTGCTCGACAATCCAAAGACAATTGAGAGGCTGGGACAAAAGTCCCAGCCTCATTTTTTATAGTGAAGAGGATGTTTCTTAAGGTAGCTGTAGATCTTTAAGACGACAGTCCCGCTAGCCATCCCGATAGAGATGACCAAGGCTAGGATGACGACCAAGGTAGCATTGACCATAGCATGACTGTAATCACCTGTCACAAAGAAGGCAGTTGTCCGATAGGAAATATAACCAGGCACCAGAGGAGCTAGAATGGCCAAAATAAAGACGACAGCTGGTGTTTTATAGATGATGCTGAGGATTTGGCTGGCACAGGACCCAATGATAGCAGCCACAAAGGTTGCTATGATGACATTGGTCGGTCCTTTGAGCAGGAGATAGAGTAGCCAAGTGGCCATTCCTAAGACTCCGCCAGGAATCAGCATACTCCGCTGGACATTTAGAACGATTAGAAAAGTGATGATGGCCAGTAGGCTGGCAAGGGCTTGCAGTAAGAAAGTCAAGATTGTCATAGGCTTATTTCATAATAAGGAGGGCGACAGAGGTACCTGCACCGAGAGCAAGGGTAATGAGGAGCGATTCAAAGAGCTTGCTCATCCCAGAATTGATATGGCTGGTCATGATGTCACGCACAGAGTTGGTCAGAGCGATTCCTGGGACGAAGGGCATGACAGCCCCTGCGATAATCAAGTCTGCTGTTGAATCGAAGCCTGAGTAGCGAGCCCAAATCTGGGCCAATAATCCGAAGACAAAAGCTCCAGCAAAGGCCGAAACAAAAGGAATTCGAATATATTTATCGACATAAAGAGAGAAAGAGAAGCCGAATAGAGTCGCGATACCGGCTCCAAGAGCATCGTAAAAATTTCCACCGAACATAATAGAAAAGAAAGGAGCACTGAGTGTAGCTGCTGTAATGAGTTCTCTCTTGCTATAGGGAACTCCTTTTGTTTTAAGTGCCTTTAGTTGTTCAAGAGCTTCTTCCAAATTGATTGCTCCACTGACTAATTGCCGAGAAACCTGATTGACATCGCAGACTTTCTCGATATTGTAGTTCATATGGATATTTCGCTTCATTCGAGAAATATTAGTGTTTTCAATTGAAAAGAATATGGCAACGGGCATGGCTAAGGCGTTGCAGTCCATGATACCCTGCGAATGGGCAATCCGGATCATGGTGTCTTCGACCCGATAAATCTCTGAACCACTTTGTAGTAGCAAAGTCCCAGCTAGCATGATAACATCGACGGCCAGATTAAGATTTTTTTCATCTGTAGACATTTTCTCAGCCATTGCATCCCCTTTTTCGTTTCACAATAACTCTATTATAACACAAATGCCCTAAGCTATCTCTATAAATCAAAATAAAACCAGCTGATTTTCAGCTGGTTTTACAATTAGGAAAGAGGTTTAGCTAAGTGCATCATCCATTGAAAGGACTTCGTGGAAGACACGTTGTGTTAATTCAGTCTTTTGCTCTGGAGTGAGGTATTTAGTGTTTACACAGTAACCTGAGATACGAACGATAACGTCTTCACCAGACATGATCTTGTCGTAAACATCTTGCAAGTCCATAACGTTCAAGTTAACGTGTTGTCCACCGTTTTCGAAGTAACCATCAAGGATTGTTACCAAGTTATCCACTTGTTCATCACGAGTCTTACCAAGAGCACGTGGAGAAACTTGAGTTGTCAATGAGATACCGTCAGCCGCGTAACCAAAGTCAAGGCTAGCAAGTGAGTTCAAGTTTTGTAACCAGCCACCTTTAGCTTTGTTAGATGGGTTAGCACCTGGTGAGAAGAATTCAAGTTTAGACAAGTTCACTGAACCATCTTCGTTGAGGTATACACCTTTGTGGACTGGTGAGTTACCAGTTTGTTTAGAGTATGCAACGTTAGATGTGATTGTCAAAAGTGATACAGTTGCTTCAGCGTCTTTGTAAAGTTTGTGGCTACGTAGACGTGTAGTGTAAGCTTCGATCAACCATTCTGCCAATTCGTTTGAACGTGGATCATCTTCACCCCAACGAGGGAAGTCACCGATTGTTTCGTAATCGTAGATGTAGCCATTTTCATCACGGAGTGGTTTAACAGTTGCATACTTGATAGCTGACAATGTATCAACAGTGTTAGCAAATCCACAGATACCGAATCCCATGTTAGCACGTTGTTTAGTTGGCAAGAAGGCCATTTGAACAGCTTCGTAGTTGTACTTGTCAGTCATGTAGTGGATGATGTTCAAAGCATCTACGTAAGTGTCAGTCAACCAGTCAAGTGATTTTTCGAAGTTCGCTTTAACTGATTCAAATTCAAGAACTTCGTCACGGATAGGATCGATGTCAAATACTTTGTAGTCTTTATGTACATCGTCGTAACCACCGTTCAAACCAGTAAGAAGAGCTTTCAAAACGTTTACACGAGCACCGAAGTACTGGATGTTGTGGCGTTGTTCTTCGTTTTCTGGGTCAAGTGGAGACACACAGCATGAGATACAGCTCATTTCACCATATCCATCTTTAGCCATTGTTGTTACACCTTCGTATTGGATAGAAGAGTGTTTGTGGCTCATGTGCATACAGTAGCGACGGAATGCGTATGGTAATTTATCAGTCCAAAGAACTGTCAAGTTTGGCTCTGGAGAGTTACCGATGTTGTCAAGTGTGTTCAAGAAACGGTAGTCCATCTTAGTAACACGGTGACGACCGTCGTTCCCCATACCTGCCATAGAAGTAGTGATGAAGGTTGGGTCACCAGAGTAAAGTTGGTCGTAAGATTTTGTACGAGCAAATTTCACTGTACGAAGTTTCATAACGAAATCATCAACAAATTCTTGGATTTCTGATTCAGTGTAAGTACCGCGAGCCAAGTCACGTTCTGCGTAGATGTCAAGAACGATAGGCACACGTCCAAGAGAAGTAGCAGCACCGTTGATAACACGGCAGACAGCCATGAAGGCGATGTTAGTCCATTGGATAGCTTCTTTAACGTCAAAGGCAGGACGGCGAACATCAACTCCGTAAAGGTCACCAAGTTTTACAACTTCACCGAGTGCTTGGTATTGCAGGTTGATTTCTTCGCGCAGACGGATTGTTTCTTCATCAATATCAGTCAAACCGTTCCAGTCGCGAACTTTTTCAGCCATGAGGTAGTCAGCTCCATAAAGAGCAAGACGTGCGTAAACACCGATGATACGTCCACGTGAGTAAGCATCTGGAAGACCAGTTACAGTGTGGGCGTGACGAGCACGGCGGATGTTAGAAGTGTAAGCACGGAAAATACCGTCATTTACTGTTGTAACATATTTAGTAAAGATTTCATGAACAGCAGGATCTGGTTCGTATCCATTTTCTTTCAAAGTAGTTTCAGCCATACGGATACCACCTTTTGGCATGAAGTTCAATTTGAAGAGTTCGTCATTTTGGATACCGTAAATCAGTTCGTTGTCCTTGTCAATGTAACCAGCGTCGATACCAGCAATAGATGTTGGACGAGTGTCCATTGGGAAACGAGTTTCTTCGTAGTGAGCTTTTGTTTCTTCTACGATTTTCTTGATGTGGAGTGAGCGTTCAGTAGGACCTGCCAAGAAGCTTTCATCTCCGTCATAAGGTGTGTAGTTAGCTTGAACGAAGCGAGAAACGCTTGCTTTTTCTTTCCAGTCTTCACCTCGGAAACCTTCCCAAGCTTTGTCGAAAATATCTTGAGCTTCAACAACTGTTTTAACAACCATTAGATTTTCCTCTTTATTCTAGCAACATAAACTGTTACATTTATAATTAAAGTATATCACAAGGTAATCGGTTTCACAAACGAATTTCAGTGCTAAAAGAGGCTTTCTTTTATAATACAGATTGATATTTTGTCGCAAACTGTCTTATAATTTTGAAAATGGTAAATGAAAATAGTAGAAAGAAGCTGATAAGTTGAATTATTTTGTCCTTGCTTTGAACGTTACTATGGAAAAATTTGTCCAATACTGAAATTCCTATTTTAATACTGTGTCTATGTACCTCAGAAAGTTTATCACATTTTCCGGTCTTGCTTTTGGATAAAAATCCTTTGAAACTTGCTTTAAAAATGATAAAATTTCTTAAAGAGCTATTCTACTTATAGGAGACGCCATGCTAATTTTTCCGCTAATCAATGACACATCGCGAAAGATCATTCATATTGATATGGATGCTTTTTTTGCTTCGGTCGAAGAGCGGGACAATCCAAAGCTTAAGGGGAAGCCAGTTATTATCGGTAGTGATCCGCGTCAGACGGGTGGACGTGGCGTGGTTTCGACCTGTAATTATGAAGCTAGAAAGTTTGGAGTTCATTCAGCTATGAGCTCCAAGGAAGCCTATGAGCGCTGCCCCCAGGGGATTTTTATCTCGGGGAATTACGAAAAATATCAGGCGGTTGGCTTGCAGATCCGAGAGATATTTAAGCGCTATACGGATAAAATTGAGCCTATGAGTATCGACGAGGCCTATCTGGATGTGACGGAAAATAAGCTAGGGCTTAAATCTGCGGTCAAGATAGCCAAGCTGATTCAGCATGATATCTGGAATGAACTGCAGCTGACGGCTTCTGCAGGCGTTTCTTATAATAAGTTTCTGGCCAAGATTGCCAGTGATTATGAGAAGCCGCACGGTCTGACTGTCATTCTGCCTGAGGAGGCAGAGGCCTTTCTAGCTCCCATGGATATTGCTAAGTTTCATGGAGTTGGCAAGAAGAGTGTTGAAAAACTGCATGAAATGGGAGTTTATACTGGTGCAGATCTACTCAAGATACCGGAAATGACTTTAATTGATAAGTTTGGCCGCTTTGGTTTTGATCTCTACCGGAAGGCGCGCGGTATCAGCAATAGTCCGGTCAAGTCCAATCGTATCCGTAAGTCTATCGGTAAGGAGCGGACCTATGCCAAACTGCTCCATGGCGAGGAGGATATAAAAAAAGAACTATCTCGCTTGGCAGCTAAGGTCGCTCTCAGCTTAGAGAAACACCAGAAAGCTGGCAAGACGGTTGTCCTCAAAATCCGCTATGCTGACTTTTCAACCCTAACCAAAAGGAGGACCTTGGAGCAAGAAACGAGGGAAGTCGAAGTAATTGAGCGGGTCGGTCATGAAATCTATGACAGCCTGGAAGAGCAGCCGCGAGGCGTTCGCTTGTTGGGACTGACAGTGACGGGATTTGGATAAAAAGATAAAGGCTTGGTTCGTGAATTGCACCCCCAAAGTTAGTTTTTTCTGTCTAACTTTGGGGGTGCAGTTCAGAACAGTATAGTGTACTTTTTGATACGGTCCATTATAAGCGGTTCTGTTCAGTAAGCTGTCCTCTTTATAGTTCAAGATTTGGAAATTTGGCATGTATGTGATTTTTTAAACGAGTTAAAGCAAGGACTGTTTTAGGGACATTTCGGTGTCTGAGAGGCAGTTTCTTTTCGTTTCCATCTGAAAGCACAACTCGAATCTCGTTTTTTCTGATGATTGGAAAGATATAAAACCAGAATGAATACCTATGGTGATACATTGTTAGTGCCTCGTGCATGTCACATGATTTGAAAATAGATTTATAACTGACCAAATGATTCTTGTATAAGAAGATACGAATATCTGGATCAATATAGCCACCATTGTTTTCAATTTGATCCAACGTTCCATTTAATTCGGGATATAGACTGTAAAAATCAGTCAATTTTTTGTGGTTTAAGTAATAACGGATGAATCCGATCAAAATGCATAATATACCAATATAGGTGAAGAAAGTGAAAGAAACATCTCTACCTTTTTGAAATTCTTTATCATTAGAGAGAGTGATGTAGTATTTCAGTTGTTGGTTATTCCCATCATTAAATAGATACGAGTTCATGATTTTAGCGTAATCAGGAATACCTGAAGCTGAGTGTACTGAGGCAATCAACCATTTTGGTTCTCCTTCTAAATTATCCGCTTTTTCTAGTTCATCTACGAAGCGGCTAGTTGAAGAATCATTGCGCAGGCCAATATCGCTTTTTCTACCATTTTTATCTATATAAGTTACTCTGTAGAAATAGGTTGAGTCATGATCTTCTTTTAACTCTGCAACTGGTCCATCAATATGAGTAATTTTTATTGCTTGGCTGTAGAAGGTGTCAGAGATTTTTGCAGAAAGAATTTTTCCTTCTTTTCGCAAGGTTTCCACACTGATATTTCTAGATTTTGTTGATGAAAAGGTGCCAAATAAAATGAGACCGCATCCTACAAGCACCCACTTTATTAGAGTAGAATATTTATTGTATTTCATACAATCTCCTTTGAAGAAAGTTAGTTGTTATTTGGGCTAATCATATAGCCATATTTTAGCATTATACACAGAACAGTGAAGGGAGTCAAGGTTTATTTAAAAATTCCCTTTAAATCTTCCTCAGTCAGCCCGATTAGAGGATTGATTGTTAGGAAGTTTTCCTCAGTCAAGATATAGTTTTCCACAGGCGGCTCGTTATTATCCACAGGAATGTGGATAATTTCTTGAGGGGGTTCTATATCTTCAAAACGTTGTATTAGATAGGTTTTGCGGGCTGTTCCGGTATTTTTTACGGCGTAGTCAAAGGCTGACTTTTCCCCAAGTAGGATCAGTTTGCTCTTGGCTCGGGTAATAGCGGTGTAGACCAGATTGCGCTGGAGCATGCGGTGGCTGCTTCGGGTAATGGGAAGGATGACCACGGGAAACTCGCTACCTTGGGATTTGTGGATACTCATGGCATAGGCTAGGCGGATTTTGTACCATTCGCTGCGCTGATAGCTAATCTCGTTGCCGTCAAAGTTGATGGTTAATTCGTCCTGCTTGGACTCGGTGTACTTAGCTGGCAGCAGGTCGGTGATATAGCCCAAGTCACCGTTAAAGACATTGTATTCAGCATCATTGACGAGGTGGATGACCCGATCTCCCTGTCGATATTGGCAATCGGCTGCTTCAAAGGTCAGCTGGTCTTTTTCCACAGGATTGATGAGATTTTGCATGAGGCTGTTAATCTGGTCAATGCCGGCCTGTCCGCGGTACATGGGAGCCAGCACCTGAACATCCTGAGCTGGGATGCCGCTGCGAATAGCTGCGCTGGTAATTCGTTCAATCATGGGCGGGATGTGTTCATTTCGAGCTTCAAAATAAGATCGATCCGCTTTTTTTTCAGTAAAATCTGCTGGCAACAGTCCTTTTTGGATTTGACTAGCCAGAGTGACAATGGTCGAATCTTGGCTCTGACGGTAAATTTTTTCCAGCTTGGTTTGGGGAATGCTCGGTATTTGCAGTAGGTCAGCTAATACCTGACCAGGACTGACAGAGGGTAACTGCTCTGCATCGCCCACCAAAAGCAGTTTGGTATTGGAGGATATATTGCTGAGGAGCTGGTTGGCCAGCCAAGTATCTACCATAGAGAACTCGTCCACGATGATAAAATCAGCATCCAGATAATCATCCAAATGACTGGTATCATCATCTCCAGTCATACCGAGATGCCGGTGAATCGTAGCGCTGGGCAGTCCAGTTAGCTCGTTCATACGGCGAGCAGCTCGACCAGTCGGTGCAGCAAGGAGAATGGGCAAATCGGCCCTCTTTTTCAAATCCAAGTCCCGAAGCTGGCTATAGACAGCGATGATACCATTAATAACGGTTGTTTTGCCTGTTCCTGGTCCACCCGTCAGGATAAAGACTTTTTGTGTGATAGCGTCGAAAATGGCTTGTTTCTGAATACCATCATAGTGGATGCCTAGTTCATCTTCAGCTTGGCTGATGGCACCGAGGATTTTCTCTTCTTCGAAGCGATCCTGATGGCCTTTTTCCAAGAGGCGGACCAGATTGCTACGGATGCCTTCCTCAGCAAAGAAGAGGCTGTTTTCAAAAATTTTTGTTTCGACATTCTGGACCTTGTCTTCCTCAATCAGGTGAGCCAATTCATTGGCTACCAGACTGGGATCTAGTTCTACTTGACGTGAACTTTCCAAAAGCTCAATAGTATGAGCCAATAGGTCTCTGGCCTCCAGATAGGTGTCGCCAGTTTCCATGGACTGGGTCAGGAGGGTATGAATCAAGCCAGCCCGAAAACGCTCAGGGGCATCACTCTCAATGCCCAACTGCTGGGCTAGTTGATCGGCAATTTTAAAGCCGATGCCTTGGATGTCTTCAACCAATCGGTAGGGATAGTGCTCGACGATTTCCAGCGTTTCTTCCTTGTAGTTTTCCTGAATCTGAAAGGCTAATTTATTGGGAATGCCGTAGGCGGCCAGTTTAGCTAAGACCAGCTCTGTTCCATAGTTGAGTTGCAGTTTGGCCACAAAGGCTTCTCGGTTCTTGGCAGAAAGGCCAGTGATTTCTTTAAGTTTTTCTGGCTCAGCTAAAATCTTGTCAATGGTTTCGTCCCCATAGAGTTCCACGATTTTTTGAGCTGTCTTGACCCCGATACCTTTAAAGTGGTCACTGGAAAAATATTTAACCAGCCCCTTGCTAGTTGGTTTTGCCCTCTCGTAGCGGGAAATTTTTAGCTGCTGTCCGTACTTTGGATGTTGAACTAGGTTGCCCCAAAATGTATAATCTTCGCCTTCGATAATATCGGCCATGGTTCCGGTCACGATAATCTCAAAATCATCAAAATCTTCACAATCCGTGTCTTGGATATCCAAGAGGAGGATTCGAAAGAAATTGCTGGGATTTTCAAAAATGATGCGTTCAATAGTGCCTGAAAAATAAAATTCTGTCATTGTTTATATATCTGTTTTTAAAAAGCAAACCCAGCTGAGTAGTCAACTGAGTTTGGATGGGGTGTACTCTTAAGTATTAGTAAGTCTTGAAAGGTAGGATTGGCCAGATACGGAATTTAGCTTCGCCTTGAATCTGTTCCTTTTGGAAGGTACCGACTTTGCGACTATCTTTGGAAACAATTCGGTCGTCACCTAGAAGGAGGTACTCATCGTCTAGAAGTTTAATGGTAAAGACGGGGCTACCTTCCTTGTCCACGGTAAAGGCCTGGGCTTGAGAGGCTAGCTTGCGGAAGAAAGTTCCGTTGTCCTTATAATCCTTGCCTACATAAGTGGATTGGAGCTTGTCCTTTTTGAATTTCTTGATGTATTCTGTTAAGTAAGGTTCATCAGTTTTTTTGCCATTGATATATAGAGTATCGTTTTCGTACTGGATGGTATCACCTGGAAGGCCAATCACTCTCTTGATAACTTCTTTATCTTTGCCAGCATCTGTCTCAGTGGCTACAACAATATCAAAACGATCAATGGACTGGTATTTCAAAACCATCAAATACTCACCATTGGCTAAGGTTGGATCCATAGAGTGGCCG
>ERZ773100.1353-NODE-1353-length-11463-cov-5.537255_pt1 | contig 11463 bp, 9 predicted proteins | sample MGYA00511119_ERZ773100 | MGnify/ENA primary metagenome ERZ773100 (study PRJEB29015, sample SAMEA2738000) | human oral metagenome | biome: human oral; feature: human-associated habitat; material: dental | place: China | collected 2111 ...
AAAACCGCCCCGAAGGGCGGTTTGTATGGTCGGTGCGGTTTTAGTAAGCACCGAGGATGTCGAGGCCGGGCAGTTTTTTGCCTTCGAGGTATTCGAGCATGGAGCCGCCGCCGGTGGAGATGTAATCGACTTTGTCTTCGATGCCGAATTGGCCGATGGCGGCGATGGTGTCGCCACCGCCGGCGAAGGTGAAGCCGGGGCAGGCGGCAATCGCGGCGGCGAGTGCTTTGGTGCCTGCGGCGAACGGCGCCATTTCAAAGACGCCGACCGGGCCGTTCCAGACGACGGTCTTCATTTCTGCAATAACGCGCGCGTAGTTTTCGGCGGTTTTCGGGCCGATGTCCAGGATCATTTCGTTGTCAGCAACGTCTTCTACCGCCTTGACGGTCGCTTTGGCGTCGGCGGAGAATTCGGTGGCGACGACGACGTCAACCGGCAGCGGGATGTTCACCCCGCGTGCGCGCGCGTTTTCGAGCATGGTTTTGGCGTCGTTCAAAAGGTCGGGCTCGTAGAGCGAGGCACCGACGTTGATGCCTTCGGCGGCGAGGAAGGTGTTGGCGATGCCGCCACCGGGGATGAGGGTGTCCACTTTTTCCAGCAGCGACTGGAGGACGAGCAGTTTGGTGGAGACTTTGGAGCCGCCAACGATGGCGAGCAGCGGTCGCGCCGGGTTTTTGACGATTTTTTCCAGTGCTTCGACTTCTTGCTGGACGAGCAGTCCGGCAACGGCGGTTTTGGCTTTTTCGGCGACGCCGTAGGTGGATGCCTGGGCACGGTGGACGACGCCAAAGCCATCGCTGACGAAAACATCGCACAGTGCGGCGTATTTTTCGGCGAGCGCCGGGTCGTTTTTCTTTTCACCTTTGTTGAAGCGGCAGTTTTCGAGCATGACGATGTCGCCCGGTGCGACGGCAGGGGCTTTGTCAAGGTAGTCTTTGATGAGCGGTACGTTTTTGCCGAGCAGGTTGCCAAGGTAGGCAGCGACGGGCGCAAGGCTGAAGGCTTCGTCGTATTCGCCTTCGGTCGGGCGACCCAAGTGCGCCATGATCATCACGGCACCGCCGTGGTCAAGGACGTAGCGGATGGTCGGCAATGCGGCCTGGATGCGGGCGTCGCTGGTGATTTTGCCGTCTTTGAGCGGGACGTTGAGGTCCAGCCGCATCAGGACACGTTTGCCGTTGACGTCGATTTCGCTGAGTTTTTTCATGGTTTTCTCTCCTTAAGGGATTAGTGGGTGAAGGGGGTGGTTGGCGGGAGATGCGGGCGGTTACGGCGCAAGCCGCCTAACCGCCCCTACGGTTTTGGTTTAGAGCAGCGCCTTGCTTTTGGCGACGACGTTTTCGACGGTGAGGCCGAACAGCGGGAAGAGTTCGGCAGCCGGGGCGGATTCGCCAAAGGTGTCTATGCCGATGACGGTGCCGTGGTCACCGCAGACGCCGCGCCACGGTTGGGTGACGCCCGCTTCGACGACGACGGTCGGGATGCCTTTGGGCAGGACGCGGTTGCGGTAGTTGACATCTTGTTGTTGATAGATTTCAAAGCAGGGCATGGAGACGACCTGGATGCGCAGGCCTTCTTCGCGCAGTTTGGCGGCGGCAGCGGTCACAAGCGCGACTTCCGAGCCGGTGGCGACGAGGACGAGGTCTGGTTTTTCGGCCGCTTCGAGGATGTAGCCGCCTTTGGCGATGGTTTTGCGGGTTTCTTCGCTGCGTTTTTGTTCGGGCAGGTTCTGGCGGCTGAGCGCAAGTACGGTCGGCGTGCTTTGGTTAAGCGCGCTGCGCCAGGCAACGAGGGTTTCTTGTTGGTCGCAGGGGCGCCAAACGTGGATGTTGGGGATGAGGCGCAGCGAGGCGATTTGTTCGATCGGCTGGTGGGTTGAGCCGTCTTCGCCGAGGCCGATGGAGTCGTGGGTGAGGACGTAGGTGACGGGCAGTTTCATCAGCGCGGCGAGGCGGATGCCGTTTCTCATGTAGTCGGAGAAGACGAGGAAGGTGCCGCCGTAGGCGCGCAGACCACCGTAGAGGGCGAGGCCGTTCATGATGGTGGACATCGCGAATTCGCGCACGCCGTAGTGGATGTAGTTGCCGCTGAAGTCGCCAGGCAGAATGGATTTGGAGGTGGCTTTGCTCCAGGTGAGGTTGGAGCCGGTGAGGTCAGCCGAGCCGCCGATGAGTTCGGGCAAAAGCGGTGCGAGCAGGTTGATGGCGTTTTCGGAGGCTTTGCGGGTGGCGATGGCGCCGCCGGTTTCGTTGTATTGGGCGAGGGTACTGTCGATAACGCGGTCAATGCCGTCCGGCAGTTTGCCGCTCATGGCGCGCGCGTATTCTTGGGCTTCTGCCGGGTATTTGTCCTGGTATTCTTGCCAGATGTGCTCCCACTGGTCTTGCAGTTTGGCACCTTTGTCGCGCAGGCTGGCGACCTGGTAGGCGTCGGCGGGCAGTTCAAAGTCGCCGGCGGGCAGGCCGAGCGCCTGTTTGGTCAGCGCGATTTCTTCTTTGCCGAGCGGCGCGCCGTGGGTTTTTTCGGTGCCTTCGAGGTTGGGCGAACCAAAGCCGATTTTGGTGCGGCAGATGATGAGCGAGGGTTTAGTAGTTTCGGCTTTGGCGGCGGTGATGGCGGCGTCTATGGCGGCATGGTCGTGGCCGTCCACGTCGCGGATGACGTGCCAGCCGTAGGCTTCGTAACGCAGCGCGGTGTCTTCGCCAAACCACGGCGCGATTTCGCCGTCAATGGAGATGCCGTTGCTGTCGTAGAGGCAGATGAGTTTGCCGAGGCCGAGGGTGCCGGCAAGTGAGCAGGCTTCGGAGGAGACGCCTTCCATCAGGCAGCCGTCACCGGCGAAGACGTAGGTGTAGTGGTCAATGAGCGGCAGGCCGTCGCGGTTGTAGCGTGCGGCCATGTGGCGCTCGGCGATGGCGAAGCCAACGGCGGTGGCGATGCCCTGTCCGAGCGGGCCGGTGGTGAGTTCGACGCCAGGGGTGTCGTGGTATTCGGGGTGGCCGGGGGTTTTGCTGTGCAGTTGGCGGAAGTTTTTCAGGTCGTTCAGCGAGATATCGTAGCCGGTGAGGTGCAGCGCGGCGTATTGCAGCATGGAGGCATGGCCGTTGGAGAGGACGAAGCGGTCGCGGTTGTACCACTGGGTATCCGCCGGGTTGGCGCGCAGGTGGTTGAGCCAAAGGACGGCGGCCATGTCGGCCATGCCCATCGGTGCGCCGGGGTGGCCGGAGTTGGCTTTTTGTACGGCATCCATGCTGAGGATGCGGATGGATGCAGCGAAGGTTTGCAAGGGGGTCATAAGCGCTCCTGTTGCGGGTTGGTGGGGATTCAGGCCGCTTCGGCGGTGGTCGTGGCGGGCGCTGTTGGGGCAAGCAGTTCGAGGTAGTCGAAGAAGATGTTGAGGGTTTCATACAGGGCAACGTCCGGTACGAATTCTTCTTTGTCGTCTTCGTCTTCGACAACGGCGTTACGCTTGTCAATTTCTTCCTGTTTTTTCTTGTCGGCGTTCAGCGCGGGCAGGTCGCGGCGCTGCGCGGCTTCGTAGTCATCTTGGTATTTTTTCCAGCTTTCGTGCTCCTGTTTGCGCTCGGCAAGGTTGAGCGGCCAGGTTTTTTGCCGGTTTTTTTCGAGGACTTTGTCGATGTATTCCTGGTAGCGGCGCAGCGGTGCCTTGCCCAACATCCGCGTTTCGTGCAGTTGGCGCAGGGCGTTGATGGTGCTGTCGGCGATTTTGCCCGCCGGGGTGATTTTCGCCGCCTTGATTTCTTTCCACGGCAGGGCGTAGTCCTCGCTTTGTTCGCCGACTTCTTCGAGCGGGAAGATACTCGGCAGCGTGATGTCCGGCGAGACGCCCCGGAATTGGGTGCTGCTGCCGTTGACGCGGTGGAACATGGCCATGGTGAATTTCATCGAGCCGAGGCTGGGGGTGTTGCTGGTGACGAATTCGTTGAGGTTGACCATGGTTTGTACGGTGCCTTTGCCGAAGCTGTTGCTGCCGATGATAAGGCCGCGACCGTAGTCCTGGATGGCAGCGGCGAAGATTTCGGAGGCGGAGGCGGCGTAGCGGTCAATGAGGACGGCGAGCGGCCCGTCATAGGTGGCGCCTGCCACGTCATCGGTTTCGTTGCGCACGCCGCCCTGGGCGTCGGAGACGAGGACAACCGGGCCTTTGTCGATAAAGAGGCCGACGGTTTTCACTGCTTCATACAGCGAGCCGCCGCCGTTGCTGCGCAGGTCAATGACGACGCCGTCCACTTTGGCGGTTTTGAATTCTTGCAGGAGTTTTTCGACGTCGCGCGAGGTGCTGCGGTAGTCGTTTTTTTCTTGTTGTGCGCCTTCAAAGTCCATGTAGAACGAGGGCAGGTTGATGACGCCGATGCGGCGGGTGACGCCGTCTTCGGTGACTTCTTCGATGGTAGATTGGGCGGCCTGTTCTTCGAGTTTGACTTCGTCGCGTTCGAGGGTGATTTCGCGCACGCCTTTGGCAGCGTTGGCGGGGTCAACCATCAGCCGCACCAGCGTGCCTTTTTTGCCACGGATGAGGTCAACCACTTTGTCGAGCCGCCAGCCGGTGACGTCCACAAATTCGCCGTCCGTACCCTGGGCGATGGCGATAATTTTGTCCTTGAGGCTGAGTTTGCCGCTTTTGTAGGCGGGGCCGCCAGGGACGAGTTCGCGGATGGTGACTTGTTCTTCTTCGGAGGAGAGTACTGCGCCGATGCCTTCGAGCGAGAGGCGCATATTGATGTTGAAGTCTTCGTTGTTGCGCGGTGAGAGATAGTTGCTGTGCGGGTCGAAACGGCTGCTGAGGACGTTCATGTAGATGTCGAAGACGTCGTTCATGCTGATTTGGTTGAGACGTCGCAGCGCGCCGGTGTAGCGGCTGCGCAGCAGTTTCAGCGCTTTTTCTTCGCTTTTGCCGGAGACGCGCAGGCGGATGAGCTGGTCTTCGATGCGTTTTTCCTGCTCGGCCTGGGCGGCTTCCACGGTGGTCGGCCACGGACGCTCTTTTTCGGCTTTGTAGTCGGGGTAGGTGACGGTGTCTTTGCCGTTCAGGTCGAACGGGCGGGAGAGGCGCTCCAGCGACCAGCGGTTGAGCGCGTTCGCCCGCTCGCTGTAGCGCTGGTAGATGGCGAGGATGCCGCCCAGGTCGCCTTTGTTGGCCTGCATCAGGGTATCGCCGTAGCGTTTGAATTCGTCGATGTCGCTTTGCAGGAAGTAGATGTGCGACGGGTCGAGCGCTTGCAGGTAGTCGCGGTGGACGTCGGCGGCGACGGCGGAGAGTTTTTGTTTGCGGTAGTGGTGGTTGACCAAAAGATTGGCGCCCAGTCGCAGCGCCTTTTTGTGTTCGTTGCTGATAATCAGCGGTTCGGGAGCGTAATCGGGAACTTTTTCAGCGGTTTGGCCGGCGTTGCTGTGTACGCAGGCGGCAAGGAGGATGGCAAAGAAAATGACGGGCAGTCGTTTCATCATAAAGTTACGGGTTTGAGTGGTTGAAAAACCGCGTCAGTTTAGCATGGAATCCACCCAGCGCGGCACTTCCACCGTGGCTTTGCCGCTGTAAACGTGGTGGAATTGTGCCGCCCCTGCGCCGGGTTCGAGGTTGATTTCGCTGATGTCTGCGCCGTAGTGGCGGGCGAGTGCAGTGAATCCTGCCGCCGGGTACACATGGCCGGAGGTGCCAATGGCGGCAAAATGGGTGCAGCGCTCCAGTTTTTCTTCAATAGTTTCCATGTAATAGGGCATTTCACCGAACCAGACGATGTCCGGCCGCATCCCGCCCGCGCGTTTGCAGGTCGGGCAGACGGTTTGCTGCGAACAGTCGCCGTGCCAGTCATGGGCGACGCTGTCGCAATAGAGACAGCGCAGGGCGAGCAGGCTGCCGTGCATATGCAGCACTTCCGTTGAGCCGGCGCGCTCGTGCAGGTCGTCCACATTTTGCGTCACCAGCGTTACCCGCCCCGGCAGCGCCTGTTGCAGGCGGGCGAGGGCGATGTGGGCGGCGTTGGGCTGCACATCGGCATCGTGCAGGCGGGCGCGGCGCGCGTTATAAAATTCGTGTACCAGTTTGGGATTGCGGGCGAAACCTTCCGGCGTTGCCACGTCTTCCACGCGGTGGTTTTCCCACAAACCATCACTGGCGCGGAAAGTCGCAATGCCGGATTCGGCAGAAATGCCTGCACCGGTCAAAATCACAATACGCTTATCTGCCATGACGCTCCCCCCAACAGACGGCAAAAAACAGCATCGCCCAGCCGAGCAAGAAGGCAATACCGCCTACCGGCACGACCAGGCGCAAATCCGGCGTTGCCGTGAACGCCATCCAGTACAGGCTGCCGCAGAAGGCGAACAACCCCAAAATCCACAAAAAACCGGCGGTGCGGCACAGCAGCAGCGGCCAGGACGGCGGCAACGACACCAGCGCCAACAGCGCCAGCGTATGCACAATCTGATAACGGTGTGCCTTGTCGAAAAAATCCGCGTGTTGCCCGGCGTTGAACAGCCCATGTCCTGCCAGCGCGCCCAGTGTCACCCACAAAAAACCGCTCAATGCGGCGAGCAGCAGAAACAGCCGCTTCACCACATCGTGCCGTGGGCGCGGGCGCGGCATCTTTGCCGTTACCACCGGCTTGGGCGCCTGTTCTGTGTTTACCTGATTTACCATCCATTCTCCTCCAATCCCTGCGCAATACCGCGCGTTTTCAACAATAAAGACCAATCGCTGCTATAATCCCGCAGCTCAAAAACGGGCATCAAATATGTTACCACCAGCGGCGAATCCCGCGACAATCACCGCCTGCATCGCCCCTCCCACCATCCACCAAACCTCCCCGCATCATGGCATTTAACTGGCTCAAAAAACACTTCAGCAAAAGCGACGCCCCCGCCCAACCTGCCGCCGCAGAACCGGCAACCCTTGAAACCCCTACCGAACCCACCGCAGCAGCGACAACGACCGGCTCCGAAGCTGCCACAACAGCAGAACCCGTAACCGAAGAACAAGCAGAAAACGCAGAGACCACCGCAGAGCTGCCTGCCGAAACCACAGAAATTATTGAAGTAACACCCGCGTCCGAAACCGTTGAAACCGCGACAGAAGAATCCCAACCCGCTGAAACCGCTACCCCGCCTGTCGCCGAAGCGGCAGCAGAACCCGCCCAACCGCAGACAAAACCCAAAAACGACAGCGGCGGCTACTTCGCCCGCATCCGTCAGGGATTGGCGAAAACCCGGCGCGGCTTTGCCGACCTCTTTCTCGGCAAAAAAACACTCGACCAGGACCTGATTGACGACCTCGAAACCCAGCTGCTTACCGCTGATGTTGGCATCGAAGTCACGCGCAGCATCATCGACAGCGTCACCGCGCAAATCGACCGCAAAGAACTGAAAGACGTGGAAGCCGTCAAGGCGGCGGTACGCGACCATATGCAAAACCTGCTCGCCCCCTACGCGATTCCGCTCGACACCAGCCGCGCCAAGCCGTTTGTCATCCTCATGACCGGCATCAACGGCGCGGGCAAAACCACCACCATCGGCAAACTGGCACGCCACTTCCAGCAAGAAGGCAAAAAAGTCATGCTCGCCGCAGGCGACACCTTCCGCGCTGCCGCCGTAGAACAACTGCAAACCTGGGGCGCGCGCCACAACGTCCCGGTCATCGCCCAGGGAACGGGCGCGGATGCCGCCTCCGTCGCCTACGACGCGCTCCAGTCCGCCACCGCGCGCGGCATCGATGTCCTCATTATCGACACCGCCGGTCGCCTGCACACCCAGGATCACCTGATGGAAGAACTGAAAAAAATCAAGCGCGTTATCGCCAAACTTGACCCCGCCGCACCGCACGAAACCATGCTCATCATCGACGCGGGCAACGGCCAGAACGCGCTGCGCCAGACCGAACAATTCCACAAAGCAATGCAATTGGACAGCATCACCGTCACCAAACTGGACGGCACCGCCAAAGGCGGCATCCTCTTTGCCATCAGCGCAAAACTGGGCATCCCCATCCGCTACATCGGCGTTGGCGAGCAGCCCGAAGACTTACGACCCTTTAATGCACAAGAATTTGTGCAGGCGCTACTATATGCAGAATAAAACATAAACCACCAAACAAACAGAAATTCAAAACACAAACGGAGATCAAATGACAGCTAACGCACTGGTTTTAACAAACAAAAACTGGCTTACCCCAAGCACCGACATCGACCAATACATCGCCAAAGTCCGCCAAATCCCGGCGCTGGATGCCGAAGAAGAACGCAAACTCGCCATCGCCCTGCAAGAAACCAACGACATCAACGCCGCGCAAACCCTCATCGTGCACCACCTCAAATTTGTCGTTCACATCGCACGCGGCTTCACCGGCTATGGTCTGCCGCTCGGCGATCTCATCCAGGAAGGCAACGTCGGCCTGATGAAAGCCGTCAAACGCTTCGAGCCGCAACGCGGCGTCCGCCTCGTCTCCTTCGCCGTTCACTGGATTAAAAGCGAAATCCACGAATACATCATCCGCAACTGGCGCATGGTCAAAATCGCTACCACCAAGGCGCAGCGCAAACTCTTCTTCAACCTGCGCAGCATGAAAAAAAGCCTGAACTGGCTGAACGAAAGCGAGGCCAAAGTCATTGCCGACGAACTCAACGTCAGCACCAAAGACGTCTTTGAGATGGAAAGCCGCATTCACGGCCAGGACATCGCCTTTGAACTGGGTGATGATGACGAAGACAACGACCACTTCAGCCCGTCGCAATGGCTGGCCGATGACAGCATTGATCCGGCCGAGCACACCGAACACGCCGAGCACGAAAACCTGATGCAGCGCAAACTGGCGAAAGGCCTGCAAGCGCTGGATCCGCGCAGCCGTGCCATCGTCCAGGCGCGCTGGCTCAACGAAGACAACAAGGCGACCCTGCAAACGCTCGCCAGCGAATACAACGTTTCTGCCGAGCGCATCCGCCAAATCGAACAACAGGCGATGCACCAGTTGCGGGCGCATATCGAAGCCTGACAACCCAGCGAAACCGGATGCCCGCATCCGGTTTTTGCTTGAAATGCAAGGAAAAAAAGCACAGCGCCAATTGCGCCCACCCACAATCCCCTTATAATACCGCCATGCAAACAACAAATTCAGGAGACCCCGTAGTGAGTGCCCAAATCAAAAAAGCCGGACTGAAAGTCACCGGCCCGCGCATGAAAATCCTCGAAATCATGGAACGCGAAACCACCGACAACGACCGCCACCTCAGCGCGGAAGACGTCTACAAAATCCTGCTCAAGGCAGACGAAGACATCGGCCTTGCCACCGTCTACCGCGTGCTGACCCAGTTTGAACAGGCCGGCATCCTCAAACGCCACAACTTTGAAGGCAACCACAGCGTCTTTGAAATCGACAACGGCGACCATCACAACCACCTCATCTGCGTCAAAACCGGCAAAGTGGTGGAATTTTACGACCCGGCGATCGCCAAACGCCTGAAAGAAGTCGCGCGCGAATACGGCTACGAACTGGAAGACCACAGCCTCGTCCTCTACGGCGTGTACGACGAAGCGCTCGCCAAATCCGTCGGCAAGGCCTGAATTTATTGGAATCAAAAAAACCGGATGCCACCGCATCCGGTTTTTCTTTTGTCCGCTTCTGTTACGGCGCAGCTATAGCCATCCACCGAAAGCCTCATACTGTGTTGCGCCGCTTCGCCGTACAACCGCGTACTGTCTTCAGCGGCGCGCCTTGTCTGAAACTTTCGGTGGATGGCTATAACAGTGATTTACTGCGGTTTCAATAATGAGGCTGTTGCCTGCTGTTTGCGCTCGGCACGCAGGCGGGCGCGGGTGGCACGGAAATAGGCGCGACGGCGGCGGCGGCGCCAAATGTAATAGACGATGATGCCCGCGACAATAATAAACAGCGCGATGGTCGCGTACTTAAATTCGTGCATTTTTTTCAGCATCCATTCGTGATTTTCCGCGCCGTAAAAGCCGATATAGACGAAGACGGGAACGGAAACCAGCGCGGCGAGGCCGTCCATCAGGGTGAAGTGCCAAAAACTGATGCGGCGGGTGATGCCGGTCATGACGTAGATAGGGGCACGCAGGCCGGGGAGGAAACGGGCGACGAAGATGACGCGGCTGCCATAGCGGTGAAAGAGGGTTTCGGTCTGAATCATCCGCTCCGGGGTCAGGATTTTGGAAAACCAGCGCGACTGGCGCAGGCGCGGCCCGAATTTCCAGCCGATGAGGTACATCATCCAGTCGCCGCAGAGGATGCCGAAGTAAGCAACGATCAGCATGATATGGACGTTTTTGTCGCCCAGTTCGGAGATGACGCCGGCGGTGACGAGGGTAATGTCTTCCGGCAGCGGCAGTCCCATGCCGCAGAGAACGAGGGCGCCGAAGACGGCGTAATAGCCGTAATCGAGGAAAAAGGCTTGCAGGAACGAAAGGGTCATGACGAAGTATGGAGACAGGGGAATTAAAGGGCGCGCATGATACCAAAACGCTAAACTTTTTGCTGTTTTGGCGGTTATTTACGCAATTTCAAGGGTGAGCGACCGCCGCCAGTGCGCGGTCAAAAATATCGATGCCCGCACCGGGCGCGCGTGCTTCTTCGCTCAGAATGCGGCGGCAGTGTTTGGCACCGCGCACGCCGGGGAACAGACCGAGCAGGTGGCGGGTGTAATGGCTGAGCGGTTCGCCCCGTGCGAGACGCGCGGCGATGAGCGCGCGGATTTGTGGCAGCACGGCGTTGAGCGTTTGCGCGGCATCGCCGTAAAGCGTGTCGGCGGCGAGCAGCAGCTCCGGGTTCTGGTAGGCGGCGCGGCCGAGCATGACGCCATCGACGTGTTGCAGGTGGGCGCGACATTGCGCAAGGTCGGTAATGCCGCCGTTAATAATGACGGTGAGCGCGGGGAAGCGGCGTTTCACTTCGTAAACCAGCGGGTAATTGAGCGGCGGCACATCACGGTTCGCCTTCGGGCTCAGCCCCTGCAACCACGCCTTGCGCGCGTGAATGATGAAAATGCGACAGGGGCTGCGGTTGGCGACGGTTTCGACAAAATTCAGCACGTCGCGCTCGTCCTGTTCATCAATGGCGAGGCGGTGTTTGACGGTGACGGGCACAGTGCCCGCCGTCTGCTGCATCGCGCTCAAGCATTCGGCAACCAGCGGCGCGTCATCCATCAGGCAGGCGCCGATGCGGTTGTTCTGCACGCGGTCGCTGGGACAGCCGACATTCAGGTTGATTTCCTGATAGCCGTAGGACAGGGCGATTTCGCAGGCGCGCGCCAATGCTTCCGGCTCGCCACCGCCCAGTTGCAGGGCGCAGGGCGCGTCCGCCTGATGCTGCAAATGGCGCGCGGCATCGCCATAAATCAGTGCGCCGGTAGTGACCATTTCCGTGTAAAGAAAGGCGCGTCGGGTAAAAAGGCGGTGCAGCGCGCGACATTCCGGGGTCGTCCAATCGAGCATCGG
>ERZ773100.1354-NODE-1354-length-11461-cov-8.236279_pt1 | contig 11461 bp, 9 predicted proteins | sample MGYA00511119_ERZ773100 | MGnify/ENA primary metagenome ERZ773100 (study PRJEB29015, sample SAMEA2738000) | human oral metagenome | biome: human oral; feature: human-associated habitat; material: dental | place: China | collected 2111 ...
GCGTCGTATCATTGACGGCCGATGGCAGTATTTTCTGTCTTCGGCCGTTTTGTCGGAAAAAACAGATTTCAGGAGAAGATGGTCATGTTGAAGCGGTGGGCAGTGGCAGCCAGCATCGGGCTGCTGGTCGCGGCCGGAAACGGCGTGGCGCAGGAAGGGGACAAAGGGGCAGTCCAGGCTGGCCAGCCAGGGGCTGGGCCGGTTGTGGAGCCTGCAGGGCAGCCCGAAGTGGGGCGTGCCATTCACTTCGACCTGGAGAGCGTGAAGGGCAAGGTGACGCAGGATGCGTTTCCGGGCAAATACCTGTTGCTGGCCATCGGCTACTCCTCGTGCCCTGACATCTGCCCGACCACGCTGTTCGAGTTTGGCGAGGTGATGCAGGCGCTGAAGAACCCGGACGCCATCGTGCCGGTGTTCGTGACCATCGATCCGGTCAATGACAGTGCAGAGCGGCTGGATCAGTATGTGCGCTTCTTCGATGACCGCATCGTGGGTCTGACGGGCAGCATGAAGAACATCCGGGCGCTCGCCGACATACTGGGAGCGACATTCGGCTACCGGCTGGATGGCAAGAAGCTGGAAAAACCGGAACCTGGCGTGCCGTATTCGGTCTACCACAGTGCGCTGATCTATCTGATCGGCCCTGACCGGAAGCTGGCGGATGTCTATGACTACCAGATGGGCCCTGAGGGGCTGACCCAGGAGCTGGACCGCGTGCTGGGCGAACCGGCCAAGGCCTCCGGGAAGAAGCATGATGCAGCCAAGCCGGGCGCTGACAAGACCAGGAATCATGCCCCGGCAGAGGGCGCGGCTCCTGCGAAGAGCGATGCCCCGGCCAAGGCTGACGAGGCGAGTGGGGTGCCGGCTGGTGAGACGTCGGCTTCCGCATCCGGTCTTGGCTCGGCCCGTGTTCGTGTCCAGCCATCTGTCTGAGGTGACGGTTCGCCGGATGGATTTCCGACCGTGATTGACGGGCGGCCCTTTGCGGCCATGTGCTAGTCAGGTGGCTGCGTGGGCGTCCCAGATCTTTCTGTCCTTGTTTTTCCTGGGGGCGACATGCGCCCCATTCATTCCCCGAAGGAGTTTCACCATGAAGAAGTCGACAGTTCTTTCGATGGCAGCCCTGCTTGCAGCTCCGGCTCTGCTGATTTCCGGCCAGGCCGGTGCAGCCGAGACGGCATCGCACACCAAGCTGACGAATTGCGTGATTCAGGAAGTGGTGTCCGGAAAGGACATGACGGGTGCCTTCGTGCATTTCCATCACACGGGCGCTCCGGTGAAGCTGGTGCGTGCCGAGGTGCCTGATGTCAGCGCCCGGGTGGAGCTGCACGAGATGGTGATGCAGAATGGCGTGATGGAGATGGGCCCCCTGAAGGACCTGACGCTGAAGGAAGGCGAGCGGGTGTTCAAGAAGGGCGCTGACCATGTGATGCTGTTCGATGTCACCAACAAGCCGAAGGTGGGCAGCAAGCACACGCTGACGGTGTTCTTCGACGACGGCACCCAGGCCAGCTGCGAGGCCGTGGTGAAGTCGGTGAAGGAAGTGATGAAGGATGCCGGCGTCAAGCATGATGGGCATGGTGCTCATCATGGCAAGCACGGTGGTCATCACGGCAAGCACGGTGATCATTCCCACAAGGCTCACTGATCAGGCCTTTCTGGGTCTCTGACTTGAAGGCCACTGACGGCCATCTTTCCGGACGGTAGTGACATGAAGCGGCGACAGTTCATTCAGGCGGGGGCAGGGGCATCACTGGGGCTGGCAGCACAGCTGGCTGCCTGGGCTCAGGAAGCCGGTGTGGGCCATGAATCGGCCACACCGGGAGGCCATCCTCCGCAAGCTGGCGCCGCCCAGGAGGGCGCGCAGCGAGCTGCCGCCCCTTCCGGGGTCATGCCGTCCGGTCCGATGTCGAAAGGGCATGATGATCAGCATGAGGCCATGAAGCGCGTGGTGAAGTCCATCTACGCGCCAACGCGCTACGTGTTCGTGGCCGATCGCTTCAGCAACTTCATCAGCGTGACGGACATTGTCAGCGGAGAGCACGTCGAGACGCTGGACTTCTCGATGCGGCCCCATGTGATGGAGCTGGCGCGTGACGATGCCATGCTGGCGGTGGGCTCGCCCGAGGTGTCGGCCATCGAGTTCATGAACCTGAGGACGCGCGAGCGGCGCCGGGTCGAGCTGCCGTCGCCGGTCTTCCAGCTCTTCTTCGTGCCGCAGACCAATCTGGTGGCGGTGGGGCTGCGCGATCAGGTGGGGATGATCAGCTACAAGGATTTCTCGGTACGCATCTTCCCTCGCCGTTTCGATTCGGATCAGCGCCAGACGCTGATCAATACCTATTATTCGCTGCTGTTCAGCTCGTTCAGCCAGTCGTTCTGGGTGCTGGACGAGGACAGGCCTTTCATCTACCACCGCTATGGGGGCGCAGAGCCGCTGGATGCGCCCTGGAAGACGATCGACCTGTCCAGGCATATTGGTTCCGGGTCGGGCCTGGGTATTGGTGTGGCCAGCCCTGAGGATGATCTGCTGGCCATGACGACCGATGACGGCTCGGAAGGGCTGGTGTACTTCCCGGCTCAGGACAAGGTGCTGAGCACGGGCCCGATGCGCACGGTGGGCTCCACCAACGAGCCGATGATCATGCCGTACATCGATGCGTACTCCAAGCATGTGATCTTCGCCGACATGGAGGGTAATGTGGCGCTGTTCGACCTGGTCAACGGCAACGGCAAGCCCGAACGTTTCACGGTGAAGTTCTCTCCACGCTTCATCCGCACGGGTTGGCTGGAGAGCACCTGGATCCTGGCAGGCGACAAGGGCATCATGTTCCAGTCGTTCAAGGACCCGTCCGATCGCAAGGTGGTGCGCTTCGTGCCCGAGGTGATGAACATGTGGGTGACGGGCGACAGCAAGACGGCGCTCTACACGCTGGACGAGGGGGCGCCGACCATCTACCGCTTCGATATCCGCACGCGAGAGCCGCTGCCGCCGATCCGTGTGCGTGGCGTGACGATGGCCAGCATGCTGCGCATGGGCAGCAACAACAGCATCTGCTATTGAGCGTGCTGCTTGCGTGCGCCACTTCCGTCAGGTCCGTTCTGGCGGGCAGCGGCTTCGGGCAGGTGGGCTGCCTTCAGGTGGGCTGCTTTCAGGCGGGCAGCCGTTTCAGCATGGCGAGGAATTCCTGCGGGGAGGTCACGATGTGGTCGGCCCTCCATTGCGGGATCTCGTTGGGATTGCCATAGCCATAGGCAGCTGCCACGGCGGGCATGTCCACGGCATGGGCGGCCTGGATGTCACGCAGATCGTCACCGATGTAGACGCATTGCCGGGCGGTGAGTCCGGTTTCCTGCAGGGCCATCTTGAGCGGATCGGGCCAGGGCTTGGCGCGCGGGGCGGTATCGCCGCCGTAGGCCAGCGCCACGCGATGGCCAAGGCCCAGCTGTTGCACCAGTCTGCGCACGAGGTATTCCAGCTTGTTGGAGATGACGCCCCAGCGGATGCCGTTGGCTTCCAGCCAGGCCAGCAGTTCGGGCATGCCGTCGAAGAGCCGCGAGTGGACGGCGATTTCCTGTTCGTAGCGGTTCAGGAACTCGGTGCGCAGGGCAGGGTAGTCGGGGTCGTCGGTGGTGGCACCCAGGCCGATGTGCAGCAGGCCCCTTGAGCCGGCCGAGGCGAACGGCCGGTACTCTTCCAGGGGCAGGGGCTTGAGGCCACGGGCCTCGCGCATGTGGTTGACCGGGGCGGCGAGGTCGTCGGCGGTGTCGACCAGGGTTCCGTCCAGGTCGAAGAAGACGGCAGCAGGCCGGGTCTTGAGCTGGGGCATGACGGACCTTTACTGGGGTTTCCGGAACGATGCCATGTAGTTGACGCCGACATCGTTGGGGTTGAGGCGGTACTGCTGGGCGACGGGGTTGTAGGTGAGCCCCATGAAGCCCTGCAGCTCCAAGCCGGCCTGGCGGGCCATGCGGGCCAGTTCGGCGGGGCGGATGAACTTGTCGAAGCTGTGGGTTCCGCGCGGCAGCAGCTTCAGGACGTACTCGGCGCCGACGATGGCGAACAGGTACGACTTGGGGTTGCGGTTGAGGGTGGAGAGCAGCACGGTGCCGCCGGGCTTGGCGAGATCCGCGCAGGCGCGGATGGCCGAGGCCGGGTCGGGGACGTGTTCGAGCATCTCCATGCAGACAACCACGTCGAAGTGGCCGGGTTGCCGTGCGGCCAGGTCTTCGACGGCGATCTTTTCATACTTGGCCGGGGCGCCGCTTTCCAGGGCGTGCAGCCGGGCCACCTGAAGCGACTTGTCGGCCAGGTCCACGCCCAGCGTGGTGGCAGCACCTGCCTTGGCCAGGGCTTCGGTGAGGATGCCGCCGCCGCAGCCCACGTCCACCACGTTGAGGCCGGACAGGCTGCCGCCGGCCTGCTGGACGATCCATTCCAGGCGCAGCGGGTTGATGTCGTGCAGGGGCTTGAACTCGCTGTCGGGGTCCCACCACCGCGAGGCGAGCGCCTGGAACTTGTCGAGTTCGGCCTGGTCGACGTTGGCAGCGGTGCTGCTGTCGACGGGGACCGGAGAGGAAGCGGACGGGCTGGTGGACATGGCAGATGGAAGCGTGCGGCAGGGGAGGCCCTGCGGAAAGGGGCCGGGAAGGCGCCCTTGCGGGCACGGAACCGGATGAGGGTTGCCTCGGGGAAGGTGCGTCGAACGGCTGCCTTCCTGGGCGCATGGGGGATTTTAGAGCCTAAGCCGCGCGTTGGGGGGCGGGCGTTCGGCCAACAGGGCTCGGGCATGGGGCAATAAAAAAGCCACCATGACGGATCATGGTGGCTTTTCTGGCCCTGCCAGTGCCCGCCGGGGCGGGCAGCTGGCATGTGGCGTGCTGCAGGCTTACTGCATGACCTGACGGCTGCCGACCACTTCGATTTCCACGCGACGGTTCTTCGCGCGGCCTTCTTTGGTCTTGTTGTCAGCGACAGGCTGGGCTTCGCCCTTGCCTTCGGTGTAGACCCGGTTGGCTTCGATGCCCTTGCTGACCAGGTAGGCCTTCACGGCTTCTGCACGGCGGACCGACAGACGCTGGTTGTAGGCTTCCGGACCGACGCTGTCGGTGTGGCCGACGGCAACGATGACTTCCAGATCAACACCGTCGAGCTGGTTGACGATGTCATCCAGCTTCTGCTTGCCCTCATCCTTCAGCACGGCACGATCGAAGCCGAAGAAGGTATCGGCAGCGAAGGAGACCTTTTCACTGGTGGGTTGAGGTGCAGCAGGCGGCGGCGGGGGAGGCGGCGGAGGCGCCTTCGGCACCAGATCCGGATCACATTCCACGATGGCGTGCGAAGCCTTGAAGGCCTTGTCGTGGAAGCACTCGCCGAACTTGCCGGTCACCACGCCACCGTCACGGGACGTGACGTAGCCGGTATCGTTCTGATCGGCGGTGACATCAGGGCCCTTTGCCCCGCTGCCTGTCGCGCAGGCGGCGAGCAGCGCTGTCGCAGCCAATGCGCCAAGCTTGACCGATTTCTTCATGTTTCTCCTCTCGGTGAGACGACTCTCAGCTGAAAAACCAGCACCTTGACAAGGACGGACTGTGGCGTACCACTTACCAGCTGTGACCCTGTGCAAAATGCAGTGAGCTTGCGTAAAGAACAACCTTCGGGCCGTGGCCGTAGGGCTGCGTCCATACGAATACGCTTGACTCATTGTGCCATAGCGTCCGGTCGGTCCGTAGGGACTTGGGTCCGTTCTGCGACGCCCGCGGGGTGAATTGTCGTTCATTTGCAACATATTCGTGGTGCGAAGTCGGCTTGGGAACACGGGGTGGCCCAAGAATGCGCCGCCGTGGGTGTGAGGGACCCGGGGCGCGCGAAAGGGCTGCCGTGACCCGGGTGTCGGGTTCTTGCCGATACGTGAGAGCCGGTTTCGGGGTGTCCGTGAGTCGGGGGCGCGGATGGTCTAAAATTCAAGGGCTTAGCCGGAGCGAGGCATGGCCCGGTCATTGATGGGTCTTCAAGACCCGTCGTGGGTGGCCGGCGCAGCTTTTTCGGGTCCTGGGGACGTGCTGACCGCAGGGCCTGTTCCGGGGCGGCTCCGTTGTCGGGGCTTCCTCCTTTCTTCCTGACCCGGGCGTGTGCCCGGGTCTCTTGTTTGCGTGCGGCGGGGCCCTTCGCACGGGGGCCATGCGGTGCGTCCCGGATTCCATGGATCAGGATCAATTCGCCAAAGAAACGGTACCGATCAGTCTCGAGCAGGAGATGAAGCGTTCCTTCCTCGATTACGCCATGAGCGTGATCGTGGGGCGCGCGCTGCCCGATGTGCGTGACGGCCTCAAGCCGGTGCACCGTCGGGTGCTCTACGCCATGCACGAGCTGAACAACGTCTGGAACCGACCCTACCTGAAGTCGGCCCGCGTGGTGGGCGACGTGATGGGTAAGTATCACCCGCACGGCGACTCGGCCATCTACGACACGGTGGTGCGGATGGCGCAGGACTTCTCGCTGCGCTACACACTGGTGGACGGCCAGGGCAACTTCGGCTCGGTGGACGGCGACCCGCCGGCGGCGATGCGTTATACCGAGATCCGGCTGCGCAAGATCGCCAGCGAGATGGTGGTCGACATCGAGAAGGACACGGTGGACTTCGGGCCGAACTACGACGGTTCGACCTCCGAGCCCCAGGTGCTGCCGGCCAAGATCCCCAACCTGCTCATCAATGGCAGCACGGGCATTGCGGTGGCCATGGCCACCAACATTCCGCCGCACAACCTGCACGAGGTGGTGGCGGCCTGCCTGCTGCTGCTGGAGAACCCGGATGCGACGATCGACGAGCTGATCGAGAAGATTCCGGCTCCCGACTTCCCCACCGGTGCGCTGATCTACGGGGTGGCGGGTGTGCGCGAGGGCTACCGCACCGGCCGCGGCCGGGTGGTGATGCGCGCCAAGACGCACTTCGAGGACATGGACAAGGCGGGCAACCGCCAGGCGATCATCGTCGACGAGATCCCGTACCAGGTGAACAAGGCGGTGCTGCAGCAGAAGATCGCCGAGCTGGTCAACGAGAAGAAGATCGAGGGCATCTCCGACATCCGCGACGAGTCCGACAAGCAGGGCATGCGGGTGGTGATCGAGCTGAAACGCGGCGAGAACGCCGAGGTGGTGCTCAACAACCTGTTCAAGCTCACGCAGCTGCAGGATAGCTTCGGCATCAACATGGTGGCACTGGTCGACGGCCAGCCCCGGTTGCTGAACCTGAAGCAGGTGCTGGAAGCCTTCCTGGCGCACCGGCGCGAGGTGGTGACACGGCGCACGGTCTACGAGCTGAACAAGGCGCGCGACCGGGGCCACCTGCTGGAAGGCCTGGCGGTGGCGGTGGTCAACGTCGACGAGATGATCGAGCTGATCAAGTCCTCGCCCACGCCGCCGGTGGCCAAGGAGCGGCTGCTGGCGCGGACCTGGGCGGCGGGCATTGCGGCCGAGATGGTCGAGCGCGCGGCGGGCGACGTGTCGGCGCTGCGGCCGGAGGGCATCGACCCGAACGCCGGGCTGCAGCCGGACGGCACCTACCAGCTGTCCGAGGTGCAGGCGGGCGAGATCCTGCAGATGCGCCTGCAGCGGCTGACCGGGCTGGAGCAGGAGAAGATCGTCACCGAGTACCGCGAGGTGGTGGATCGCATCCTGGACCTGCTGGACATCCTGGCCAAGCCGGCGCGCATCACGGCCATCATCCGTGACGAGCTGACGGGGGTGGTGGAAGAGTTCGGCGGTCCCGAGAAGGATCCGCGCCGTTCGCAGATCGAGCTCAATGCCAGCGAGATCGACATCGAGGACCTGATCACGCCGCAGGACATGGTGGTGACGCTGTCCCACTCGGGCTACATCAAGGCACAGCCGCTGTCCGAGTACCGGGCGCAGCGCCGCGGTGGCCGGGGCAAGCAGGCCGCCAGCACCAAGGATGACGACTGGGTGGACCAGCTCTTCATCGCCAACACGCATGACACGATCCTGTGCTTCTCCGACCGCGGCCGGGTGTACTGGCTGAAGGTCTGGGAGGTGCCGCAGGGGTCGCGTGCCTCGCGCGGACGCCCCATCGTCAACATGTTCCCGCTGGCCGAGAACGAGAAGATCACGGTGGTGCTGCCCATCAAGACCTTCGACGACGAGCACTATGTGTTCATGGCCACCAGCCAGGGCACGGTGAAGAAGACGGCGCTGTCGGACTTCTCCAACCCGCGCAAGGCCGGCATCATCGCCGTGGACCTGGACGAGGGCGATTACCTGATCGGTGCGGCCGTGACCGACGGCGAGCACGACGTGATGCTGTTCTCCGACGCCGGCAAGGCCGTGCGCTTCTCCGAGGGCGATGTGCGGGCCATGGGCCGCACGGCGCGTGGCGTGCGCGGCATGGCGCTGGAGGAAGGTCAGAAGGTGATTGCCATGCTGGTGGCCGGGGACGAGCGCGATTCGGTGCAGACGCGCCGTTCGGTGCTGACCGCCACCGAAAATGGCTATGGCAAGCGCACCCCGCTCATCGAGCACACCCGCCACGGCCGTGGCACCAAGGGCATGATCGCCATCCAGTCGTCCGAGCGCAATGGCCGGATGGTGGCCGCCATCCTGGTGGAAGAGGGTGACGAGATCATGCTGATCACCACGGGTGGCGTGCTGGTGCGCACGCGGGTCGACGAGATCCGCGAGATGGGCCGGGCCACGCAGGGCGTGACGCTGATCGGTGTGGAAGAGGGCGATACGCTGTCGCGCGTTCAGCGCGTGGTGGGCAGCGATTCACCGGAAGTGCTGGCTGCCGTGGGCGAGTCGGCCGAAGGGGATGCCACGGAGGCCGGCGATGGCACCGAGGTCGCCGAGGAGTCGCCGTCCGGTGATGATGCGGCGGCCGAGGGCGAGGCTGGCGAGGAGTGATGCTCCCTGCATGCCCCTTGCTGCCTTTGGGCGGACAAGGGGCGAAACCCCTGCGGGTCATCGGAATGGCCCGCAGGTACCGGACGGATGGAGCGGGAGAAAGCAGGAAGCCATCCTGCCAATGACAAGGTGGCCGGCGTGCACAGCACCCGGCCACGGACAGGGGGATATGACCGTCCTTCCCGGAGGCCGGGAGGGGTCAGACGCTGACGGGGTCGTTGTGCCGCTTGATCAGGACGCAGATCATCAGCAGCAGGCCGATCAGGCCGTAGGCCACGGAAGGCATGGTGCCTTCGTCCTCATCGGGATGCCGGGCGGCTGTGGCCACCGGTGTGGTGACATGGGTCAGATGGACGCCCGCAGGGTCGAGGACAGGCCGGGGTTCAGCCTGCTGCTGAACGGCAGCGGGCTGGGCAGTTCGGATGGCTTCGGTCGGGGCAGCATCGTGCGCCTGGACGGTCTGACTGAGGGCCAACAAACCGAAGACGGCAGTGACAAGCAGTGTGTTTTTCATGACAGTCCGCAGGTAGGTGTATTCATTGTGTGCCCGCTTGCTGGAAAAGGGTATGAATAACTGCACGACTGGTTATGCTTGTTACAGTTCAGATAAGGATCGCGGCAGACAGGGTGCGAAGCGGCGGTCGGATTGTGGTGCGTTTGCATCAATGGCACCCGGGTTCGCATGAGCGGACAAGCACGAAAGGAGCGTGGGAACGAGATGGCGGATGATCAGATCAACCGGGTGCGGCAGGACATCGACGCCCTGGACGAGCAGCTGCTGGCGCTGGTCAACCAGCGGGCGCGGCTGGCGCAGCGCATCGGTGAGCTGAAGAAGGGAGCCGACGATGCCCCGGTCTACCGCCCCGAGCGGGAGGCGGCCATCATCCGCAAGCTGCAGGCAGCCAACCCCGGACCGTTGCCCGATACGGCGATCCGTTCGCTCTGGCGCGAGCTGATGTCGGCCTGTCGGGGGCTGGAGCGGCCGTTGCGGGTGGCTTTCCTGGGGCCCTGGGGCACGTTCAGCGAACACGCCATGCGGGCGCGCTTCGGCGATGCCGTGGAAGGCGTGCCCTGTGCGTCCATCGACGACGTGTTCCGCGTGACGGAAGCCGGGACGGTGGATTTCGGGGTGGTGCCGATCGAAAACTCGACCGAGGGGTCGGTGACGCGCACCCAGGACCTGTTCCTGAACACGCCGCTGCGGATCACGGCCGAGATCACGGTGCCGGTGCGGCATGTGCTGATGTCCCGGACCGGCCAGATGGCCGACATCCGGCAGGTGGTGGCGCATCCGCAGGCGCTGGCGCAGTGCACGCTGTGGCTGCAGCGCAATATGCCCGATGTGGAGCTGATGCCGGTGTCCAGCAATGGCGAGGGGGCCCGACGTGCGGCCGAGGATCCGACGCTGGCGGCCATCGGCAGCGAGACGGCGCTGGCCGTGTATGACCTGTTGTCGGTGGCCCATGCCATTCAGGACGATCCGATGAACCGGACGCGCTTCCTGGTGGTGGGCATGCAGAAGGTGCTGCCGTCCGGGAAGGACCAGACCTCGCTGATCCTGGGCGTGCCCGATCGGGTCGGGGCGCTCCATCAGCTGATCGAGCCGCTCTCGCGGCACGGGGTGACGATGAAGCGCTTCGAGTCCCGGCCGGCACGCCAGGGAGGATGGGAATACTATTTCTACATCGACCTGCTGGGGCATCAGGATGACCCGGAGGTGAGCACGGCGCTGGCCGAGCTGCAGCAGCGCGCGGCCTTTTTCCGGCTGATGGGGTCGTACCCGTCGGAAAGCGCCATGGTGGTGTGAGGTGTCGCCCTGCGCCTCTGGTTGCATGGTGGCCGAGGGGCAGGGTCTGCAGGACAACGAGACAGGGAGGGAATCCAGATGACCACGGAGGGACAACAGGGCGTGTCGCCCGCAGCGGGAGCGCCGGCAGGCGTGCGCAGCATTGCGCCGTATCGGCCCGGACGGCCCATCGGGGAGGTGGCGCGCGAGCTGGGGCTGGATCCGGCCGGCATCGTGAAGCTGGCGTCCAACGAGAACCCGCTGGGCATGTCGCCCAGGGCGGTGGCTGCGGCCCAGCAGGTGCTGGCGGGCGGTGCGCGCTACCCGGACGCCAATGGGCATGACCTGAAACAGGCGCTGGCCCGGCATTACGGGGTGGACGCCGGCTGGATCACGCTGGGCAACGGTTCCAACGACATCCTGGAGCTGGCGGCGCGGGCGCTGGTGGGGCCGGGGCAGGGCATCATCCATTCGCGCTATGCCTTCATCGTCTATCCGCTGGTGGCGCAGGCCATCGGGGCGGTGGGCATCGAGGTGCCCGATGCGGGACTGGGGCATGATCTGGCGGCGATGCTGGCGGCCATCACGCCCGAGACCCGGATGGTGTTCATTGCCAACCCCAACAACCCCACCGGCACCTTCATCCCGGGCGATGCGCTGCTGCGCTTCCTGGAGCAGGTGCCGCCCCAGGTGGCCGTGGTGCTGGACGAGGCCTATACCGAATACCTGGCGCCCGAGCAGCGCTACGACGCGCTGGC
>ERZ773100.1364-NODE-1364-length-11414-cov-9.677436_pt1 | contig 11414 bp, 10 predicted proteins | sample MGYA00511119_ERZ773100 | MGnify/ENA primary metagenome ERZ773100 (study PRJEB29015, sample SAMEA2738000) | human oral metagenome | biome: human oral; feature: human-associated habitat; material: dental | place: China | collected 2111 ...
CCCCGGCCATCTCGCCCTGGGCATCGGCGGCGACACCCTGTCGGTGCGCACCATCGACATGGAGGACATCGGCAACGGCGTCCTGATCTACGGCCCCCGCCGCTCGGGGCGCTCCACCGCCCTGGCCTTCGCCCTCGACACCGCCCTCCAGACCGGCGCCCGAGCGATCCTCATCCTCCCGCGCCGCTCACCCCTGACCGCTTGGGCCCACCACCCCGGCGTGGCAGGAGTGCTCGACGCCACCGCCACGGTCGACCAGTTCACCAAGCTCCTCAACAATGACGACAACAAGAACAACGACACTCTCGTCATCATCGACGACCTCGACATCCTCGGCAAGGACCACAAGCTCGCCGCGGCCGTGAGCAGCTACATGCAGACCTGCCGCGACCACTCCGGCGGCGTCCTCATCGCCTGCAATCTCGATGAGGTGCAGGGGTACGGCCAGAATCTGCTGACCTCGGTGCGCAGGAACCGCACCGGCGTCCTGCTGGCACCACGCGAGTCCACCGACGGCGAGCGGCTCCACACGCCCCTGCCCCGCTCGGTGGGCGGACCCGTCCCTCTGGGCCGCGGGGTCATGATCACCACTACCGGCTGGTCCTGGATCCAGGTCCCCCGCACTGCCGGGCCGGCACCTGTGGTGGGCGGTGGGATACGGGCGGGTGAGCAGAGTGGTGGGGGTTGATGGTGCGCGAGTGCGGCCAATACTATGGAGGCGTCCTATCGCGAGCACCTGATGTGGAGACCTGGCCAGGCGGCGCTTCTTGAAGAGAGGGAGCCGCCGCTGGTTGTCTTCGTTCCTGGAAGAAGGTTCTCATGTCGTACCTTCCGTACGATGGTGGTGACGAGTACACCGACCCCGACGGCGCTGGCCTGGACGGCGCGGGTGGTGGCGGGGGGCATTCTGACTGGCCGGAGAACCGCAAGCTGAAGGCGATTCGGAATGTCAAGGCCAAGGCCACTCAAGCCAGGACCGATCTGACCGAGGGGTGGACCATGTCGACCCAGACGATTCCCTCGGCGATGGGGTCGGGCGATTCGATCACGGTCGAGGGCGGTGGAACCGCTGAGAGCCTCAAGACAGCCCTGAGCGAGGAGATGTGGGACTCCCCGGCGGCCGAGGACTATCGGACTCGGGCTACCGAGGGTATCGATTCGATCGCCACCGTCATCGACACCCTCATCGAGGACCTGACCACCGCCGAGACCAATCAGAAGTACGACCCCGGTGAGAGGGCCGAGCCGGGCTCGGCAGAGGCCGTGTGGAACGCCGAGGACTAGACGGCCTTCAGTCCCCGGGCCGGGTCCGGTCTCGGGCCGGGCTGGGGGTGCGTGGCGGAGGCAGAAGCGGTGGGGGAGTGGATGGAAGCAGGGGGAAGCAGAGAGATGAAGGGCAGGGGTTCCGATGACGTTCGTGAAGTTCGATCCCGAGTTGATGCAGGCCTACATCAATGATCTCAACAGCTACGCCGAGGCCGCCGATCTGGCGCGCAGCAGTATCCAGGCCTCGAGCCGGAACAATGATCATCCGGTGGGCTCGGTGGACGAGGCCACGCGCACCTCGCCGTTGTTCATGGGGGCGGCCGTGGGCGCCGCTGTGGGATCGGGGACCTACGCCAGCACGGTCGCCACCACCATGGCGGCTCCGATCGCCGCCTTGACCAGTCTCGCCGAGGAGCTCGGGGCTCGTCGTCAGGCGATCATCGATCTCAACAGCAGCGGGGTGTCCATCACCGCCCCCGACGGCACGCCGGCCTACTACCTGCCGGACGGGGCCGCCGACACGTTGACCAATGTGCGCGCTTACAACACCCAGGCCGCTACCACAGCCACCGCCGACGCCGCCGCCCTGTCTCAGGCCAAGAGCTCCAAGGACGGCACCGCCGACGACGGGCGCACTACCGACCAGATCCTGACTGACATCGCCGAGTACCAGGACAGCCCCGCCTACGGGGCCGCCTTCGTCAATGCCTACGGCATTGATAAGTTCGTGGAACTTCCGATCGACATGCGATGGCACTATACGACGGCCACCAAAGGGCAGAAGGCTGCCGGGTACGGGGATTATGAGATCGATGAGGAGGCGGTGGACAAGGCCGACGGCACCCTGGGCCACCTGCTTGCCGCCGCTACGCAGACGGGCACGCCGCCGAGTGGTTTCGATTCATGGTCCCAGGCCCTCTACGACACGGTGACCGCCAAGGGTCACCGAGGCAGGGTCTCGAGCCTCAACGAGTTGCTGGCCGCGTCCGGCGCGGTCTACAACACCGATACCCTGGTAGACCTCGCCACCAAGATGGAGAACCAGGACAAGACCAACGGTGGTTACTACGACGGTGACGGCACGGTGAATGATGACGCCATCTATGGATGGTACAACGATGACTACGGGGGTCTGTTCAGCGGAGGGGGCTTCTACAACGAGGGGCGTGCGTTCAGAAGCGGGTCGATGGATCCGATGTACGGGGTGCTGTCAGCGATGGGCAACAACCCCGACGCCGCGCTGAAGTACCTGGCCGGAAGCGGCTCAACGGATCCGGAGGGCAACTGGCAACCCGATTCCACCATCACCGACCGGTGGGAGTTCCTTAAATCCCGCACCTGGGATCCTGATGTCGGCCTCGACGGCCTGACCGCTGCGGTCGCGGGGGTCTCTTCCAAGCGGGTGCAGAGCCAGGATGCCACTGATGAGCGAGCCGCCTGGGCCACCGAGCAGGGAGTCGAGCACTTCGCGGGCCTCAGTGAGAAGAGTTTCTCCTCGACGGCGAAGAACAATGTCGCGCTGACTCTGGGCAACTCCATGACGGAGTTGGAGCAGGTGGCGGACGGAGTGAAGGACAGCTCGGGGGCGAGGCCGACGGCGTGGTCCAAGGGGGCTCCCTCCTCCCTGCCGGGCTATTCCTCCTCCGACCTCAGCAGGCTCGTCTCGGTGGTCGGCACCGACGACGCCGCTTTGACGACGCTGTCGGGCGCTGCGGGTAACTACTCTCAAAGACGGACCGAGACGATCATCGACCGCTACCCTGGGGCCATGGCCGGGCAGGACGAGCAGTTCTCCACAGAGCTCAAGAACGGCTCCCACGCCGACGGGGAGCTGCTCGGATACATCCGCCAGTCGGCCATCAACAAGCGGTCGGACGACGCGGAGACCGCGCAGAAGATCGACTCCACGCTCCTGTCGGCCTTCACCACCGGTCTGTCTGCCGCCGGGCCGGCCGGTCAGGGCCTGTCGACGGCCCTCAGCCTGTCCACGCCCTGGATGCCCAGCCCGGACGATCCCCGGACCGCCGTGTCCGACTTGACGGCGGAGGCGGAGGACACCACTCACGGCTCGATGATGGCTCAGCTGTCCAACGCCGGACGCCTGCCGGAGGAGGCCTACACCGATTTGGACGGGAATAACTACAGTCAGTTCTACGAGTGGATGGACGACAACAACACTATTGATTTCGACATGGTGCGCGGCTCCGAGGAGTACCGCGGCCAGTTCACCAACTGGCTCAAGGACGCCAGCATCCCCTCTGTGAACATACACGACACCTTCACCACCGGTACGTCGCAGGGAGAAAGGCTGGCCACGAAGGAGAAAAGGAATGGCTGACGGCGCTATCCGCGGTGAGTCCGCTCGGCGGTGGCGGGGGTGGTTGAGGCGCCGGCGGCGTCTGGTGGTCGTGGTGGTGCTGGTGGTGGTTCTGGTCCTGGCCGCTGCGGGGGCGGGCTGGTGGTGGTGGGCCGCTCGGGGTCCGAGTGAGCCCTTGTGCCTGGGGCTGTATCGCAGTGATGTCGCCCCGGTCCTGGAGGCGCCCACCGGAATCGTCACCGTGGACGACAGTCCCCAGGACGCCGATGGCTACTGGATCTGCGGCATCAACGGGTCCAACGGCCAGATCCTCAACGTCCACATCACCTCCCACGTTGATGGTCTGGGTGGGTGGGATGGTATGTCGGCTCAGGACAGTCGGGCCTCCATTCCCGGGGCGGTCACCACCCGTCCTCCAGGCACCGATGCCACGGTGATCGCCTGGACCGCCGGCGGCGACGCCGCGGCCGCCTGGTTCGAGGCCGACAGCGCCGTGATCATCTCCACCCAGGACATGGACGACGACCGGCTCGCCCAGCAGGCCGTCGTGCCCATCATGGGCACCCTGATCAGCCGGGCCCCCACCCTGCTGGACCGGGCCGGCTACCGGACCGAACCCAGACCAACACCCAAATCCACGTCCACGCCGAGCCCCGAACCAGAACCCGAACCAGCACCCGAGACGACGCCATGACCCGCGAGCAGTGCCGGCAGGCCGCCCGGGCCATCACGGACTCGGTCGACGACCCCGTTTTGAGTGCGGGCGTCGTGCCCACCGACCGGCTGGTCGATGCCGCTCGGGCCCGCAACGACCCCGACGATATCGACCTGGCCGCCCGCGTCGCCGTCGACGTCGTCGGTCTCGTCCCGGACCTGGCCGCTCCCTCCGAGCCCGCGAGCGGCCGCTGGGACGAGTTCGACGCCATCCGCTGTGAGGAGCCGGGAGGGCGACCGGGCGTATAACTCTGGCGTCGGTGGGGGTGCTACTCGAGGTGATGGGTTCTCGTCGTTCTGCGGTTCTGCTTGTCGTGGTGGTGTACGTGGTGTGCCAGGTGGTGTCGGGATGCTCGGGCGGCAAGGAGAAGTCCCTGCCGTTCGATGAGAGGAGTCCTGATGCGGTCTACGCCTCCCTGCTGGTGGGGCGCAGGCTCTGGATGCCTCCGAGGCCGAGGGCGGGAGCGTTCCCAGGGTCTATCACCCGGACGTGCTGCCCGTCCCGAGTACGCGTTGCCCTCGTATCGTCGGTACTTTGGAGATTAGTTTTCGGAGACGGTCGATAGGCCCGTGGCGACGGCCTACTGGCGCAGGCCCGGTACCGGCCAGGACGGGACCGGGGAGGGCGACGCGGTCTTCGAGACCATCGCCTCGGAGTTCGGGCAGGACTACATTTACGAGCAGGCGTCGACGTGCGTGGGTTACGGGGTGCTTCCTCGGGACACTCCGGCCACGGGGCCTCAGACGCTGTCCAGGGGGACTGGTGGGAGACGTTCACCGCGATCCAGGGGCTGCCCCAGGGGGTCTACGCGTGGACGAGCGTGCCGCACGAGCCCGATGGCATCACCACGATGCGCTACGCGCTGGCCCGGCTGGTCCTCGCCGACGGCGACAGGGGCGACCTGGTGCTGGTTTATACCACCGCGGGTGAGGCCGTGGCTCCCACCGACTCCGAGGAGATGAGCGTCCTGCTGGACGCGGCGGTCCAGTGCGCGCCGGAACCACCGCCCCCGCTCCCGGGGGTGCTGGCTCTGCGTCCGTGGGTGTGACCCGTTTCTGCGTACCCGCACCCGTTGGCGAGCACTACGCCGCCAGGCTCAGCGTCCCGGGCACCTGGACCGACCCCATAGCCGATGCCCAAGCAGAGGCAGTGAGGATCGAGGTCGACAGTCTGAGGAAGGCCTTCACCGACCTCTCCGCCAGGCTTGCCGAGGCGCACGCCGCTGGACCCGACGGGGTCGACGACGACCCGTATGCCGCCGAGTCGGACGGCAACGGGTAGCTGTACTTCTCATCCGCTCTCCTCATGTGGTCTCCGGCTCGGATCCGGCCAGCGGTTCCGGCGTCGAAGGGCTACTGTGCCGTCGGACCAATCTCGGTGCGGAACTGAACCGATCTCGGCGCGGAACCGGACCGATCTCGGCACGGAACCGGACCGATCTCGGCGCGGAACCGGACCAATCTCGGCGCGGAACTGAACCGATCTCGGTGGTGGGGTGTTGGGGTTGTGATGGTGTTGTTATGCTCGTGATGAGTCTGAATACCCTGAGGATGCCCTGAGGTTCGGCCGTGGGGCTTCCCACTGCTTGGTCCCGGAGGTTGCTGATGACCGTCCCGAGTTCTGTCGTCCCCGGTTCTTGTGTTGATTCTCGTGCTGGTGGGCCCGCTGCCGGCTCCTCCGGCCGTCGTCGTAGTCTTCGCCGTCGTCGTTGTCGTGGTGGCGGGGTGATCGGTTGTCGTGTGGTTCGTGCGGTTGCGGTGTCGGCGGCTGCGGTGCTGATGGCGGGGGCGTGCTCGTCGGGGTCCAATTCGGCGGGCGGGGGCTCGTCGGTGCGGCCGCTAGACCAGGCTACCGACGCCGCCGAATCCGACGGACCCGCCGAGGCGAGTGAGTCGGCCGGGTCCGGCGATTCGACGTCGGCGTCGGCGACTGCCGACGGTCCGGTCAGTGCGCAGGAGTTGTCGGATGAGGACCTGGGCTACACGGTGGCCTCGATCCCCGAGGACCTGGACGAGACCCAGACCCGGGTCCTGCGCGACTTCATCGCCTACGACCAAGCCACGTGGAAAATATGGTTCGGCAAGGCTGGGCCCGAGGTCGTGGATCCGGTCACCACCGATCCCCTGCGCGAGAGCATCTATAGTCACGCCACTGAATCCGCCGAGGGAACTCACGCCAACCCGCCGGTGACGGTCGGCATCAGCGAGGTGATCGTAAGGGAGGACATCACCAGTGCCGTGGTCGTCATGTGCACGGACCGCACTCAGATGACCTGGACTGATGCCGCGGGCAACGACGTCACCGATCCTGCGAAGCAGGTCAAGCATGAGACCGTCACAACCATGGCGTTGGGGGATGACGGGCGCTGGCTGGCCAGAGATGAGGATGGGGTTTTCGATGAGTGCACGACGGGGGTGTCTTGAGATGCGACGGACCGTGAGGCGTGAGGGCTGGTCGCTGGTGGCGGCCCTGGTGGTCGCGAGCCTGCTGCCGGTCACGACGAGCGCAGCAACCACCGGCCAAAATTCCGCATCTGAGGAAGCGGGTGCGTCGGAGAATGGTGGTGGGGTGACGTTGTCGGCGTCGGTGGAGGTGACCTACACGATGCCCGGGTCCGCCGGTGGCGGCACGTCCTCGGGCGGTGGGACCACGACGCAGTCCCGGACGGTGGAGGTCACCTCCCCGTGCGGCTACAAGCCCTGGTTCACCGGCCCGGAGGCCGAGAAGTTCATCAACTCCCTGGATACGAACTCCTCGACTCGGAAGATAAAAACTAAGATGACGAGCGATGACTTTTACGCCGAGCACAAGGAGCACGCCGAGGACGAGGACGGGCGCTGGTACCGCATCGCCTGCAAATACCCCGGTGACCCGAGCGATGCTGGCGCAAATACAGCCGAGTACCAGGAGTACTGGAAGGCCGCCAGCGAGTTCCACAAGAACAACCCGGACCGTGTGTGGGTTCCCAGCGGGGAGACTCCGCCTCAGCCGCCGGTGGATCCGGTGGTGCTGGCGCGGGCGGTGTGGAAGGCGGTCGAGGTCCCACCGCCATCGATCGACAGGAACCCGAAACTGGGCGACGCGCAGGCGACCGTGGTGGGACTGGACACCTGGGTATGGGCCACCGGCCAGACCCCCCAGACAGTCACGGTACAAGCCACCCTGGGCACCACATCAGTAACAGTGACCGCCACCTCCGACGGGCTGCGCCTGCAGGCCCCCGACGCCGTATCCTCCTGCACGGGCTTCGGCACCGCCTGGCAGGCCGGCATGGCCGAGGGCACCAGCGACTGCACCATCGAGTTCACCCGCAGCTCGGCCCACCTGGGCGGAACCACCCCGGTAACCGCCTCCGCCTCCTACTCCGCCACATGGACCTCCACCAACGGCTCCTCAGGCACCCTCGACCCCGCGACCACCACCAGCACCACCAACATCCCCGTCACCGAGATCCAGACCATCAACGTCCCCACCCCCGACCACTAACACACCGCCGCCCGACTCACGCTTCCGCCTGCCGGGGCCGCGGCATCGTCGGACCGATTTCGAGCCGGAACCGGACCGATCTCGGTGCGGAACCGGACCGATCTCGGCGAAGGGGGCGGTGGACCAGTGGCTCACCCCCGCCTCTCACCCACCACTCCCGCCAGCGGGAGCCGCGGCACCGCTACCATCGGCCGCATGAGTCCGCCCGCACCCGCGCCCGATCGCCGCCCGCACCTCGACCTGCGCACGGCGGTCATCGCCGTCCTCATCGGAGCGCTGACCCTGGGAGGAGTCGTCGGAGGCGGGCTGCTGGCCGCCGGAGACACCAACTACGCCCATCCGGCCGCCGTGGACTATCTGTACTACATGCCTCCGTCGGACTCGTGGGCATCGGGCTCGACCCAGCAGTGGTCCACGACCATCGACCCCGGCGCTTCCATCTTCACCTCCGCCGACCACCTCTTCTCCGTCAAGACCGACGGCGACGACACCCGGAACTCCACCCTGACCGCCTACACCATGGACGACTCCGGCCCGTCCACGGCCTGGACCACCACCGTGGACACCACTGCGGACAGCATCGCCACGAGCGGCGCTAAGAACAACCCCGTCTACCCCGCCTTCCTCATCTGGGGCAAGAACACCCTCATCCACGGCACGACCCTCTACGACATCACCACCGGCAACACCACCGACGCCCCATGGCCCACCGACGCCGTTCCCGTCGTCGCCGGCGACACCGTCGTCGCCTGCCAGAAAACCACCTGCGCAGGCTACCGCGAAGGCGACACCACCCCCGCATGGTCCTCCGCGATCCGCGCCCTCATCAAAGGCTCGTCCGCCGAGGCGACCGACGTCGTCGCAGAAATCTCCGAGTCCGGCGACAACTACGCGACGGTGCACGTGCTGTCCGGCACGAAGTACGTCATCATCGCCTCCCGCTACGTCATCAACATCAGTACCGGGGAGATCCTCGACTTCGTCATGCCGGAGAAGAACACCTCCGTCTACGCCATCACGAGCACCGCCGAGGGCTGGGCCATCCTCTCGGTGGCGCAGTCCTCGAAGGAATGGCACCTATCCTTCTACGACGTGGACGGCGGGCGCGCCACGTCCACGCACACCCCGCAGAGGAGTCCCGATGGCGACCAGCCGATGTACTTCCCGGCCCCTCGTTCGGTCAAGGACTTCCAAGCGGTGTGGCTGAAGAACGACTCCGGGTCGCTGGCCGGAACAATGGAGTTCACGACCGATGGCAGTAAGGACTGCGCGCAGAAGCTCTCGATGACGAATGCCGCCACGATCGACCTGTCCGGCTTCGACAAGAACACCTTCCCGTGCTTCGACAGGGTCGCCACTCAGGTCTCCGACAAAGCGAAGGTGGTGACAGCGGGAATGAGGCAGGTGACCAACGAAATCCCCTTCTCACTGATGTTCGACTCCGCGACGGGCGAGCGGATCGCCTTCGAGGGGCTGGACCCGGACAACGGGGCCGTCTTCGACGTGGCCACCCCGAAGCAGATCATCGGCTACTCCCCCGCGGACGGCACGCTCATCAGCTACAAACCCGCCAACGGGTGAGCCACTGGTCCGCCGCCCCCTCCGCCGAGATCGGTCCGGTTCCGGCTCGAGATCGGTCCGACGATGCCGCGGCCCCGGCAGGTGGAAGCGTGAGTCGGGCGGCGGTGTGTTAGTGGTCGGGGGTGGGGACGTTGATGGTCTGGATCTCGGTGACGGGGATGTTGGTGGTGCTGGTGGTGGTCGCGGGGTCGAGGGTGCCTGAGGAGCCATCGGAGGCGGTCCATGACACGCTGTAGCTTGCCGAGGTCCGCAACGGGGTGGTTCCGCCCAGGTGAGCGCTGGAGCGGTTGAACATCACTGTGCAGTCGCTGGAGCCCTCGGCCATGCCCGGCTGCCAGGCGGTGCCGAAACCCGAGCACGTGGTGGTCGCGTCCGGGGAGGACAGGGACAGCCCGGTGCCGGTGGCCTGGACCGTGGCGGTGACGGAGCCGGCGGTGGCGGTCGCGGTCACCGTGGTCGGCGTGTCGCCGGTCGCCCACACCCAGGTGTCCAGTCCCACCACCGTCGCACCCGAGTCGCCCAGCTTCGGGTTCCTGTCGATCGACGGAGTCGGAATCGTCACCGCGTCCCAGGCCGCCCGGGCCAGGGTCGCGCCGTCGACCTGCGGTGTCGGAGGCTCGCTGCCCGCGGGGACCCATATGTTATGCGGGTTCGACCTCATGAACTCTAATTCGATCGTTTCGAACTCTTCCCTGCTCGACGCACGATTGGAAAAGCAATTGTAGCGGTACCAGTACCCGTCATCGCCATCGTGCTTCTCCCAGTCCGGGTATTCGGCCCTAAACATGGCTGGTGACTCGACGCCGCGATAACGCCCGTCGCGCATATCTTCCGCCACCTCGGCGCCATCTCTACTGGGCACGTATGTGCAGATCGGCGCCACGGTCGCCGTGGCGGTTGTCGACGTCGTTGTCCCGCCGCTTCCGTCGCCGCCGGGCACGGCGGTCGTGTATGAGACGCTCACCGAGATCGTCGAGGTGCCGTCTTCCGCGGTTGAGGTGTTCGCGGAGTTTCCGCCGTTGGACGCTGAGGCGGAAGGCACGCCCATTGCCAGCGATACGATTGCGAGAGCGTTGAGCGCCACGATGAGAAGTGTTCTCCGTCTTCTGGGTCGTCGCATTAGCATTTGTCACGCGTCGCCTCCGTCCAACTCGAAACCTGCCACGAACCACTATCGTCGTCGAGTTCGAGCATGTAGTCCTGCCCCAACCGGTGGCGCATGGTTTCCGGTGTGACATCCGCTCCGCTGGGGTTCACCATGGCGATAGCCGACTGGTCCGCGCAAACGGAAACGGTCGCGAAAATATCTCCCGGGGTGACGGGGCTGACGAACTTGATGTCGAGGTCATAGCGGCCGGTCATCGACGCGCCCGCGTCCTGTGCGGACTGATACTCGGTCCGATAGGTGGACCAGGCGTCGCCCGTCGAGGCTGCCTGGACCCGGCTCAGGTCCCCGTCCATCGCTCGATATGCGTCCCAGGTAGCCCGGTCGTAGGCCATATAGCCGCGGAGCACGGCGGTCTGAGTCTCATCGAGGTCCTCGGGGATCGCGGAGACCGTGTACTCCGCCGCCGGATCCGACAGCCCTTCCGCGGTCAGTGGGCCGTCCGTGGCGGTCGCGGACTCGGAGGGCTCCGCAGCAGCCGATGTGCTCTGGTCCTCGTCCGGCGTGTACGCGGGGACCGTTGGCGTCACCTCCCGGCTGCCGGATGAGCAACTTGCTAGCAAGGCCGCTGCCAGGATTATTGCTGTGCCTGAGGAGCGGTGACGGATCATAGGCGACCTTCGTGTCAGGGAACCGGAAATCGTGCGAACGGCAGCCCTGCGAGGAGGACGACCCGCCTCCGGCGGCGACCGCATATCAGGATGGTAACAAGGCCGTCGGCGGCTCTCAAGGCTCGTCGTCGCACGGCGCTGTCGGCAGTTCGATGGTCGAGTCCGGGAGGTCTGCCGGGTGGGGTGGAGGGGTGGTGGGTGGGAGGTGCGGTGCTTCCGCGTGCTTCTTCCGGTGGGCGGGCCGGTGTATTGCGGGGTTTTTCTGTGGTGGGG
>ERZ773100.1369-NODE-1369-length-11391-cov-3.788814_pt1 | contig 11391 bp, 17 predicted proteins | sample MGYA00511119_ERZ773100 | MGnify/ENA primary metagenome ERZ773100 (study PRJEB29015, sample SAMEA2738000) | human oral metagenome | biome: human oral; feature: human-associated habitat; material: dental | place: China | collected 2111 ...
AAATAATCAATACTTACCTTGCCAGATAAAAAACTTCACTTAATTCACTAAATAAGTGAAGTTTTTTTTGAAAAAATCCTTTAGAATCAACGAAGAAGTGAAAAAGTGAAGAAAGTGAAGTTTTTTTCTGAAAAGTTTTTGAGATAAAAATCTAATCGATATTTTAGCCCGTTCTAATGTTGCTTTACATTGCTTTAAATTGACTTTTCAAAATCGCCCTTCTAAAATCCTGAATCGCTAAGGCTGAACAAAATTTACCCGAACAGTTCAACACTTACAGGGATCTGAATCGCCGTCCGATTTTTTCTTTGCAAGCTATTTTAGCCCTAAAAAATTGGAAGCCGCTCCAACTCCTGAAAATTGCTCATTTTTTGCGCTTTCACTGTTCCTCAGTTGTTCCCTTTTAAAGGTCTAAGGATTTTATAAACTATTATAAAACAATGCTTTATCGTATAGTTGGACTCCCGCCAGCTCCACCACTAAACAACATCACAAAAGATCACAAACGGTCAAATTTATTGAAAAATCAATAGTTTGACCGTTTTTATTTAGTGTCTTAATACTGCTCAAAAGATCAGTTAATTTCACAAGCGATCACAATTTTTAGTAGTAAAAATGGAAGTAAGAACTTACAATCCGCAAAATCTTACTACCATTTTTAGAATTTTGTGATTATGGCTAAAATAATCAAGCAGCTTACTATTGCACAAGTGAACAACGCCAAAGCAGCAGAAAAGATCTATTATTTATTTGATGGGGAAGGGCTGAAACTTATCGTCAAGCCTAACGGGGTGAAAACGTGGGTGTTTAATTACAAACGCCCCTACACATTAAAGCGCACTGAAAAAACCATCGGTACTTTCCCTGCTGTATCGCTTAAAGATGCCCGCCAAAAAGCACTCGAATTTCGCCAACTTTTAGCCAATAAGATTGACCCGTACGAATTTGAGCGCAAACAAGCCATAGAGGCACTAAAAGAACAACAAAGCACATTTGCCCATGTTGCGAATGAATGGTTGCTCTATCGTGCGAAAATCGGCAAAGAACAAGGCAATTACACAGAAAAGACAAGGATTGATACAGAAAGACGTGTCAATGCCGCCATTGATTTAATTGGTGATGTGCCTTTCAAAGAATTGACCTTAAAACACGGCTTATCCGTGCTTGAACCTTATCGCCAATCAGGCGCAACGGCTGAATTGAAAAAGCGTTATTTGGTTTTGAAGTCAATCGCCGAATATGCCGAACGTTTTGAATATTGGGAAAACAACAAATGGAAATATCTTGGCGATGATTTGCCTGCAGTGAATAAAAACAAACATCACCCGTCAATCCATTACAAAGCTTTACCGGAATTTATGATCAGCCTTGCACGGGCCAACATATCACAAACTGTTCGCCTTACTATTTTATGGGGATTGCTCAACGCCACAAGGGCGAGTGAAACCGTCAGTGCAAAATATTCTGACATCATCGAACACGAACATTTGCCGAACGGCAAAGTGTGGCAAGTGGAAATTTCAAAAGGCGGGAAAGGGGAGCGATTGCACCTTGTGCCATTAAGTAAACAAGCAGAAACCTTGCTTTCATACATCAAGCAACACGCAAACAAGGAATATTTATTCCCGTCCACTTTGTCAAAGGCGAGAAATGAAAAGCATATCAATAGCCAAACGCCGAATGAAGTGATTAAAACAATGGACGGAGGCAAATACAAAGGCACCATGACAAATCATGGTATACGGTCGTTATTCAGCAGCTATTGCAATGATAATCGCCTAGAACTCGGATTAGATAAAGAAGTCATCGAAATTTGCCTAAGCCATTTGAATTCCGATGAAATACGAAACGCCTATAATCGGGCGGAATATCTTCCTTACAGATTAAAGACGTTTCAAGAATGGGCCAACTATGTTGAAAAATGTGCGAATGGTTTATTTAAAGAAATTATTGCCGACAAGTCTTAATGTATTCGTTCAGGTCGCTTTCCGCGATTTTGCGGGAGCGACCAAATTTATAAGACTTTAACTTGCCACTTGAAATCCAACGTTTCACCGTTGCTTCTGAACAAATGCCCGTCTTCACGATCTCTTTTATTGAAAAATAGCGTTCCACTATAAATCCCCCTCTTTCACAAACACGCCGTCAATCATACGCCCTTTACGGTCTTTGATTTCTTCCCAAGCAGCTTGCACACAACTTTCGAAATTAATATCAAGTAAAATTGAAATTTGCATTAAATGACGGACAATGCCGCAAACGATCTCTAATTTTCCGTGTTTTGATAAATCGGGCCTTGGAATAAATGCAGCATCTCTAGCTATTCTTGCAAGAATTAAACTTATATCGTAATTATTATTTATGGTTTCGTGCCGAAAACTAATCTTTGTTTTAAACTGGCAGTTAAGAATAACAGTAACCACAAAACAATCCCCGATACTATCTTTAATTACATCCGGTTTATTCTTTGCAACACCGCTGCAAAGCTCACCGAATTCTTCCATTAATTTAATAAACTGTTTTTGCGGAGTTGAACCTTTAATTAAGTTTCTTTCTTCCGCCCAATTTTCAATTTTTTTAATTAATTCTTTCATTTTTTAATCCTCTAAATTTAAGTTCCACAATTTTTTAATACACAATTCAACCGCACTTTGTTTTTTATCGTTGCCGATAAACTTGCGGCCTAGTTTTAATGCGGCTTCGCCGACGCTCCCGGAGCCTGCAAAGCAATCAACAACTAGATCACCGTGGCTTGAGCTTTGTTTAATTAGCAATTCGGAAATGGCGACTGGCTTTTCTGTTGGATAGCCGCGCGCAATGCGTTTTTCGCTGATCACGTCGGCAACGCCTAAATCATTTAATTTGCGCTTACCTTTTTCAAAAAACAGGATAAATTCATAGCGTGCGCGGTAGTGATAGCCCATTCCTATGCATTGTTTATCCCAAACTAACGGTTTCCAAAATTTAAAACCGCACTTTTCGGCGGCAGGTTTTGCCGCAAACATGGTTTCTTGGTCGCAAAATAGGTAAAAATGGCTATTTGGTTTCATTACGCGATAAATTTCGCGGAATAGTTCCTCAAAGCGCGCATTAGGGAAAATATCAAACCATTCGTTACTACTAGCCGCGCTTTGTTTTAGTCGCGTGGTTGTGCCGCGTTTGCGATGCTTCTCAAGCGATTCGTAAGGCGGGTCGGTAATAAATAAATCGACGCTTTCGTCGGTTAGTGTTTTTAAAAAGTCTAGCGCGTCATCGTTGCAGATTTTGAAATCAATCATCATTTTTTGAACCCTTAATTTTGTGGAATAGCTTGAATTCTAAACCATTCCTCCCCATAGACTTTCACCGCATCAATTTCTATACTTCGTTGCCACAATGTTCCGTCATTACATAAGGCGATAATAGTTTCTATTTTGTCGTTTGAGCTCATCGCATTTGATGTAGCAATCTGAATAATTTTTCTCTGTTGTTTCATCATAGAAACAGGCTTTTTCGTTGGTTTTACTGGTTTTTCTTTCATAACTCACCTCACTTTTAATCAATTCACCCTAAAATCCCCCAAGCTCTCGCCCCAACCGAAGGCTTGAGCCAATGGAATTTTCATTTCTTCTAAAAATACGTTGTCGTTTTCACAACAAATCCACCGATAGTCATTCAACCGCAACCGTCCATGCCTAATTAAAAGGTCAATTTGTAACGGTTTTAACGGGAAACCGATAGGCAACATCAATTCCTTTACCTGTTGTTCAATTTTTGAACGGTTACAGTTACTGACACAAGTCCAAGATGTGGCATAAATACGAGGATGGGGAAGTGTGAACTTACGTGCAACAAAAAAGGGCTTTCGCCCTTTTATTAATAACGATCACGCAAACTACTGCGCGCGTGTGCTTGCTGTTGGCTTTGGATGCGTTGCAATTCTTTTGCCACTTGGCGCGCGATGGCCTGTTCGTCCATGCCTTGTGCGGCATTGACGGTGATTTGCACGGTCATGGGTTGCGAAACTTGTGTTGCCACAGGTCGCGCGGAAATTGGCGCTCGGGTATCAACTTGTACCGGTGAGGCAGTTGCCACACTCACGCCTAACCCTCCCGCGATTAAGGCTTGTTTGCCGTAGTTGAGGGCATTAAGTAACGGCACACCAAGGCGGGCTGTGGTTTCTTTGGTCATGATGTATTCGCCGCCGTGATAAATTCCCTTTGGTTGATATTTGCCCCCGTTGCCGGCATAGCCGCCGTTCCATTTTGGGGTTTTCGGGATTGGAGTAGTATATTCACCAGACGGATCCATTGAATAATTAGCAATTTTTTCAATATTTGCCGCATGCTCTTTTGAAACGATGCTCGTTGTCACTTTATCAATATTGTCTATCACCCATTGAATGCTCTCAATTAAGAGCTGTAATGGTTTCAAAGCTAAATCAATTCCGAAAGCGACCCATTCACCGAATTTTTTACCGGCACTGGCGGCTTCATCTAAATCTTTTTTGCTACTTTGTACCGGTTCAAGTAATTTTGAAAACCAATTAAAAGCGCTTTCAATCCAGCCGACTAATGGTTTGAACTTTTCAATCACCGGCGCAAGCCCGGCTTTTAATCCCTCAAAATACCCGCTAAAGAAGGCTTTAATTGGTTGCCAATATTTATAGATTAGAGCCGCGGCGACAATAACGGCGGCGCCAATCGGCGTAAAAGCAAGCGCAATCAATTTCAATGGAGAAAGTAGCCCTCTTAAAACAACCCGTCCCACGGCACCCAAGTGTCCGGCAAATTTAGGTAATAGTATATTGAGCTTTGATAATCCAAGAAATAATCGTGCGGCCGGATAAAGAATGAAACTTAGTGCGAAACTCAATGCACCGAAGACGGTTAGCGAACCGCCGATTGCGCCTGCAACTAACAGAATATTTTTGGCTAATTTAGGGTGATCTTGTATCCATTTATTGCCCTTATCAATGAGCCCGCCCACTTTTTTTAGCAATGAATCAAGTGTCGGTGCAAGTGTGCCACCGATAGTTGAATTAAGATTGAAGAGTTTATTTTTGAATATTCCCCACGTCGATGAAAGGGCCTTCATTCTCGTGTCAAATTCACGCCCCATCGAACCTTTTGCTGCTTCGCTGTTTGCGAGTTCAATTTGTCTGCGCCATTCTTCGGTATTGGAAACAAGCAGTGCAAGGGTTTTTGTGTGTTCTGTTCCGACCAAGTCGGCAATAAATCCAAGGCGTTTGTGTTCCGGCATTTTCTTGACGGTTTCCACGATTTGCATTAGCGTACCCTGCGCGTCTTTCGCCATGCCCAATTCGACTTTAGACGCGTCAAGCCCCATGGCTTTTAACGCATTGCGAACCGGTTTTTTCTTGCTGGCGGATGACAAGCGGGTAAAAATCGCATTGACCGCTGTGGCGGATTGTTCCTCGGCAGCCCCCGCGGTTTGCAAAGTAGAACCCAACGCCGCCATATTTTTTTCGCTGATTTTGGCAATGCCGGAAATACCGGACACACGATTCATAAAACCGATAATTTCCGTGCCTTTAGATATAGCGTTATCGTCCAGATAGTTGATCGCGTCCGCCAATTCACGCGAGGCCACAGCAGACAGCTTAAAGTTTTTCGTCACTTTACCGTATTGTTCGACCAATTCATCGGGGTTTGCTGCGTCAAAGGCTGTCGCCATTTGTGTGTTTAAACGCACAAATTCTTCCAACTGCTCTTTTGGTACGTCCATTCGAGCTGCCGATTCAATCATGTTGGCAATTTCAACGGTAGTTAAAGGCAATTCATTAGAAAGGGCTTGGATTTTCTTTTTCCATTCGTCAAATTCCGGTGTGAAATTGCCTGCTTCATCTTTTAACCCTTGCACTTGTCGTGCCACGCCAACCATGGCATCTTCAAAACTCATAAAATCACTTACAGATTTTGTGAGCGGTGCGGTAATGGTTGCACCGGCGGCAGAGGCTTGTGCACCGATCATTTGCGCTTTTCCGCTCACTTCTTTTAGAGTTTCGACTTGCCCGCGGTAGCGATTGTAGGCGGCTTGTTTCGTATTGAGTTTGGCTAAGGCCGCTTCTTGCTGTTTAATTTGTTGGTTGGCACCTTTTAGCTTGCTTTTTAACTCGTCTTGCCGTTGAGCCAATGTTTTCGCAGATAAACCCGAAGCATTTAATTCTTGTCGTGCTTGACGCAATTTGAGTGCGGCTTGTCCTTGCTCGCTTTTCAAACGCTGAACTGAAATTTGAGCATTCAATACTTTTGCTTTAAATTCATCCGTTGGATTTTTAGCATTGGCAAGTTGTTGAGCGTAATGTTTTGCTTTTTGTTGTGCTTGTGCGAGTTCTTGATTGACTGAACTCAATTTATTTTTGAGCGGGTTTAGCGTCGCCGCATATTTTTTTATTGCGGCTTCCGTTTCTTTATCTTGCTTGGTTAATTGCGCACGAATCGCTTTATTTTCTTTCAATTTTTGAGAGAGCGCAGAAACTTGTTTATTTGCACTGCGTAGCGGCGTAGAAATTCTATCAATGGCATTTAACAAGACATTAAGTTGTAGACTATTCATTGGCACTCACTTTTTTATTGACAATATCATTCGTTTGGTTTAATAATCGGCCTAAATAAGAGGGGGTAAATATGATCACAATGCTTTCTTTGTTTATTTTTGCTGTCGGTTTACTTGGGCTTGCCATCGGTTCCGGTGTTGTTGCCTTACCTTGGTTTGTTTCTCTTATCATTGCCGCACCGGCACTTTTTCTTTATATGTTGATGATTGGTTCCGTGCTGTGGCTAGTCGAAATCAACTTTTTTCTTGGGATGGCAGCACTTGCTGTTTATTGCTACTGGTTGCACATCATTCGTAAATACGTCAAATCTAAAGGCTTAATTGCTCAATAATTAAGTTTTCAATCAATTCCACATCACTTTCCGCGAAGCCCAGCAGTTCCCGTTGGGCATATTGCACTTTGAATCCTTTGTTTTTATCCACCGTGCCTTGCAAGCCGTATTGATGCACTGCCGCGATTGCCGCGCTTGCGCCATTAAAGCCGACTGAAACCTCGTTGCCGTTTGAGCGCACTTTTAAATGTTGGGCGGTGCGCAATTTGGCGAACATGGCTTTGCGTTTGATGCGCCCTTGTTTTTTGCGAAAATCTTTGCGCGGTTTGCGTGGCTCAAAGGCGCTGCCGTCTGGGTTTTGTTGTCGGGCAATGCGATTGGCTTGGCTTTTGCGCAAGGCTTGCCCGATTTTGCGCCCAAGGCTTCGGCGCGCTTGTGGCGACAGATTCGCGATAAGTGCGGTCAATTTGGCTTGGATTTCGTCCACTGCGGCCATTAATTCGCCTCGCCCTCAAAAATTAAATGATCCCAATCTTGTAAATACACTCTTAGGCGTTCGGCATCTTCAAGCACAGGTTCTTTCGCGTATCTGATTTGCACGTTTTCGCCCTCTTTTTTCGAGACGACACGCTCGGTCAACTTAATTTCAAAGCTGATGTCTGCCGTGTCATTGTTGTTGTAATCCACCTGAAATTTAAAGGCGTTTTCGCGCATTTGTGGATTTTCAAAAATTTCGGGTTGGTTAGTGCGCAGATACGCAATCATCGGCACAATCAGCGCGGCAATGTCGCCCGCGTAATCGGTCGCAATCACGTTGAGGGTGTAGCGATATTCAAAGCTAAACGAGGGTGCACCCGTGGCAATAATTTGCCCACCGTCCACATAAAGTTGCAGCCGGTCTGGATTTTTCACAAAGTCAGCGTGGCTTTGCTCAAGGATTTTGCGCAGTTGGTTTGGTTTTTTCATTTATCAATCGGCTTTGTTAGTTCAATTTTATAAAGTGGCTCATAACTAATATTCATCATTTGCATAGTTGTTACTGCCAAACTTAGAAAAGTCTCAACAATATCTAAGCAAAATTCAGGAATGAAATTTCTAGTAACAATTCCCGGAGCTTCAAGATTCATGTTTACGTAAACTGGCACGCCATAAAAGCGACCGTAATGCGTAAATTCTTCTTTCAATTCTTTTTTGCTGTAAATTTTGAAAAACATGATTTACCTATTTTCTAAATTGTCGTTGGCGTTTTTCTTCAAGTTCTTGGCAGGTTACGCAGCGGGTGACGCCCTGAATCATTTGCCGGCGTTTTTCCGGAATGGGTGCGTTGCAATCTTCGCAATATAAACGGCTGACCGCCTGAAAAGTGCGGTGATTTTTCAATGCGATTTCGCGGTGCATTTCTTCTAACTGTTGCGCGCGGTCGAATTGGTCGGTCATGGGTTTTTGTCCTTTTTGTTGTAATCTTCAATGCACGTTTTCATGGTTTCATTTTCCATCACACACAAATTGAGTTTGTGTTGTGTTTGTTGATATGCCTCGGCCAGTTCGCCATTTGTGGTGATGTGTGGCAAAAATCGACCGCACTCATTTGCTTGCGGGCAAAGTATCGGCTGTTTGATGACTTGCGGAGCCGTTGAGCACGCCGCGCACGCTGTCAGGAATAGGGCTATTAGACCAAGTTTGATGTTGTTTAAGCGCATTTTTTAAATCCTGTGTTTGTTTGGTTTGAGAGATTTTTAATTGATTAACAGCTTCCGTTAGTGCTTTTTGTTGCTCATTGAATTTATTCACGCTTTCATTTAAAGCAACGTAAGACGCTTCCCATTGTTGTTTTAATTGTTCTTCTTTTGCGGCTTCGGCTCGCCAGTGGTTTGCTTGCCACCCTTGAAACAGGATAATTGCTACAAGCATGAGCGGGCCAACTAACAAAATGTATTTTTCTTTTTTCGTTAAGAACCCAAACATAATGCTTTCTCCTTTTGTCGTCTTTCAATTAGGCCTTTCAGTGGGATGCCATTGGCATAAATCCAGCGTTCAAATTGACCGCACATTGGTTTGCTGTAACCTTGACGCGCCATTTTAAAAAGCGTGCTGTTTTTGAGTTTTCCGCACCCCACGTTAAAGGTGATAGAAACAAGGGAATCAAACGCGCCTTGTGGCATATTTTGTCCGTTTGCGTAGGTGTTCACGCATTTTTCGGCTTGCTTGATACCTTTTGCGTAAAGCTCGGCAATTTCGGCTAAGCTGTAAATTTTCAGTGGATTGATTTTTTCTACGCTGTCCGTTGTGCCGATGCCAACTGTGAGCACGTCAGCGGGGCACGTGTAGGGCCTTTGTTGGCAACCTTCCGCATTGCCAATCAGTAACAAACCTTGTTCTGATGTGCGAATTTCATTGCCGTGCGTTGCCATAACGAGTGCAACTACGGCAACGACTGAACAACCCCATTTAGCGGTTTTTCTTACCATTTAATTTGTCCTCAAGTTCGAGTTTTCTGAGTTCAAAGTCTTTTTTCTTGTAATACCAGTTAATTAAAAACGTGGCGACACCGATGATGATACCGACCACCGATGCGACATCTGCCCAATTAATATTTGTGAACATATCGGCAATGCGCCCCATAATGAAAGATGTGAATGCGCCTGTGTAGGCGGTTTTTGTTGTTGTTTCGTGCATATCAGCTCCAAAGTTGCAGCGTATCTTGTGCAACGCTGATCTTTTCTGTGTCAGGGTCGGGCAAATTCACAATCGTGCCGATAGGGATAACGGGCTGATTCATTAAGTGCGGATTCAGTTCGCACGCAATTTCGAGCAAGCCTTCGCTTTTGCCAAAATGGCGATAGAGAATAGCATCAAGGTTATCGTTTTGTTGGGCGCGCACTTGCATTAAATCAGCTCCGCATCAATTCTTCGGATTTTTAACAAGTCACTAATCGCAAAGCGGGCATCGCGGCGCAACTGGTCGATGGATTCTTTCAGTTGATCCATTTTCTTTTCGCCGTCATTTGTGCTGTCGTAGCTTGCATAGCGTTCATTCAAATTAGCAAGCGCAAGGCAAATCACTGCGCGGCGGTAACGTTGCACTAAAATGCTTTCTTTGTTGATTTTCTGTGCCGGTATGCGTTCAAGATAGCCGTGGTCTGCGTTTTCGCGTTGAAACTCAGTCAGTTCGTCATTTACCGAGGCAATCGCCTCAATGAGAGCATCTTGCAAACGGAGATTGGTGACTGTGCCGTCAATGCGCATTTGATTGCGACATTGCGAAATCGACAAATCGGGGAAAAATGGTTCGTTGATGATTAAGTCATCTGTTTGCGGATAGTTTTCGACCTGTTTTTGTACTGCGCCCATTTCGTAATCGGGGGCGAGTTTGATTGAAATTGCACCGTCTGACATTGTTTTACCTATAAAAAAAGCGGGGTGAGGATTAATCAAGTACGGCGGAAAATTCGGGGAATTTTGACCGCACTTTTAATCCGCCCCGCGGCTGCGTGGTTTGCTCGGTTTCAAAACCGCTTATTCATCGGCTTTATTTAATTGCTTGCGTAGCTTTTTAATCTCGCCTTTTACACCGACTTTCTGATCTAAACCGAGTGCGCGTTCAAGATAGTCAAGTGCTTGAGCTGGCTCTTTCTCCATTTTGAGTAAGCCTAGTTCGCGCAGTAATCTTGCTCGGCTTTCGTCTGGCATATCGCAATCTGTGGTGATGCGGTTGGCTTGCTCCAAGTAGCTCACTTCAAACGGCTGATTGCCCGCTTGCGCGGCTTTGGCTTGGTCGGCAAATTCTTCCGCGATAAGTGTGCCTAAAGTCCGCATGAACGGGTCAGGCAGTTGCAAATCATGAAAAATCGCATATTCGGCGATATTTAATGCAAGGTGATATTCGCGGCAATCAATCGCCCACACGCACCACGTCATTAATACGTTGTCCTGTTTGCCGTTTCCGGCGGATAAAGCACCCTCTATCCACGGCAAATAGTCCTGCAGAATTTTTTTCTTAAAGTCCGCTTTGCGTTCGGTAGATTGGATTTGTTTTAAATCCTTTCGATGGCGCGCCAGGAGGCGGAGCATTTTTTCGTATTCTGTGAAATCGCTTAGGTCTTCGGTTTCCGCTGCGTTTGCAAGTGCAGCAGAAACCTCAAGAAAATGACGTTTGGTCGGTCGCATGGGCGATTAATCCTTTACTATGCGCCAGCCGGTGCATCAATGATGGTAATGTTTTTCGCCATTGCCACGGCTTCGTAGTTTTCGACGACATACGCTTCGTTAGATGACATGTAGTCTTCAACGCGGTTGCGTTCCGGCACATCTTTGATGTGGCGACGCACTTTGCCGTCTTGCACGTAGATTGAAAGGTTGTCGAGTGACGTTACCAACACTGTGCCTTTCGGGAAGTACGGCACGGAAACCGCTTGCAAACCGCCTACGCGTTTTTGGCTGATAATGGTGTCGCCCGCTAAAATTTCGGTCGGTTTTTCTTGGTTGATAAGCGGGAAGTACTTGTCCGCTAACAAATCGCTACCCATAATAGCCACAAGTTTTGTGTCGTCACGATATTGAT